>WNFY01000350.1_pt1 | contig 60730 bp, 67 predicted proteins | sample 5400091 | NCBI WGS metagenome assembly WNFY01 (sample SAMN13153364, study PRJNA577476) | soil metagenome | isolation source: 60 cm soil or saprolite under grassland replicate 1 | place: USA:California | collected 2016-06-15
GGCAACCCCGGGCCGCCCCCGCCGATACCCGCCAGACCAACCCATAACACTGTGGGTACGGCCCGCTTAACCTGTGGGCAAGCCGCCAGCACACTCGCATCGCCCCAGGTCAGCGCCAAACGTGAAGACCTGACCCGTGTGGTCTTCACGTTTCAGTGAGGCCTATTTTCACGTTTGGGTCCGACATTCCGGATGCGACCTGTGGCGTGGCTGTGGTTGCTGCCGCGCCGGGTACGGTGTGTGCCTGCCCGGTTGTTTTCTGCGCGCCCTGCTGGTTTGCGGCATGCTGCCGCTGTCGCTGCTGGTGTGTGCGGTGCGCGGTCCTGGTGGCTGAGGCTGGCGTGCGCGGGAGGGGGATGGCCCGGGTTAGGGCGGCCGGGTGGCGGCGGCGGGCGCGGTGAGCGTCTTGCGTCGCCGGCGCCGGGTTTTCGGGGGAGCCCGGCGGCGGCGCGGCGGGCGTTGTCTTGCTGCCGGGCGTTCCAGGCGGCGAGGATGCGCTGGTTGCCGGGCCAAGGCGGCGAGCACCGCCCGGTCCGCCCAGTCCAGCCTCGGCCTGGGGCACTGGCACCGCAGCACCGAGACCTCCTGGCGCAGTACCAGCAGCTCGGCATCTTTCGACGCCGACGAACGCGCCAGAAGCACGATCCAGCCAGTCAGGCGGACGAACATCAGATACAGCATCCGTACCATCACAAGCCCGCGATCCTGCCAGCCCAGCGCCTATCACGGCTGGCATACTCGCAGGCCAGCTAACTATGCCCCGTTTTGGAACCCCACAAGGTCGCGTCGGTCGGCCCGACCGAGCAGGAACTCCAGGCCCACGGCCGCGATTCATCATCCAGCCGCTCATCCAGGCCATGTGCCTGGGCAACACCGCCGACCAGGTGGCCTCCGGGGTCATCTACATCCACCCAGCGCTGACGGAAGTCGTCGAGCAGGCACTGCTTGAACTCTGAAAAGGCGGACGGCGGGCCACGTCCTAGTTACCGCCAGCAGCCCGGCGTCGTTACGCAGCCCACGCAGGGGCTCGTCGCGGCGCTTCGCCTCGTCGCGAGGGCCGGCCAGCACGCGGGCAGATCTCCACGTGCATCCGCGCCACAGTGTGCGCAGCGCCTCGACGGGACCGTCGAGGCGCTGGCGACAAGCCACGCCGCAGCCCGAGCCGATCAGGACGCGGCAGGGACGGGAACGCTCGTCGGCGGCGGTGTCCGGTTCTGACCCGCCCAGCGGCAGATCTCTGCCAGCGATCGGGCGGCGATAGCAAGGTTCTCGGCATCGGCGGGCTCCAGCCGCCGCGCGCCATGAGCGACCTCGTTCCTGATCCGCCGCAGGTCTTCTGCGATCCGGACCGCCTCCGCCGGCACCTGGCCGCGGCTGGCCAGGCTGCGGATCACCGGCACGGGCGTCGCCGCCACTACCTCCGCCGCCGGGCCCGCATCCTTCGCCGTAGCCTCCAGTTCCCGGTACGCCTCAAGGAACACCACGGTCGGGTCGGCAGCCGGCCCGGAGCCGAGCAATTCCGGCAGTTCACGCGCGGCCTGCCCGCCCACGACCCCCTGAACCAGGCGGCCGGCCTCATCAGCGAGCCCGGTGGCTTGCTCACCGAACCTGACCGAGGCGCCGACGGCCGAAATCTCCCAGATCCGGGGAATCAGGTTCCCCACCTGCCGACGGAACAGAATCAGGGCGAAGGCTGCAACGCACGGCCAAACCAGCGTCCGCACGTACGCCAGCACCTCGTCAGCGACACCCATCCTCTGACCTGCCTACCTCAAGCGGATCGCCATACGACTCCAGTGCACCGCCGGACAAGCCCGACCCGACGGCCCAAAGGCTACCCTTCCATCCATGCCATTACAGGCCGGCCCTTCAGCGCGGCTTGACAATCCGGAGCACGACCGCAGTGCCCATGAAGTTGCCGCGCGGCGCAGCTTGCCGCGAGGCGCGTGACCGCCTGGGTTCCGTGCTCTGCAGATGTCATGCCAGGCCACCGCATTTGGGTGTTGAGGCTCAGGTGCCTCGGAGGCCACAGACGTGGCGGCGGCCTGGCTCGGCTTCGCGTTGGTCAAGCGGATCACCGAGGACTGGCGGATGCGTTGAGGTGCGGAACGTGCCTCAGGGCGGCGCTCGGTTCGCTGTCCGCATGCCCATGGCTGCGGAGTCGACACCCTGCTGGCGGGAGCCGCTGAGGGCGTCCGCCAGCACGGCGTGCGCGTTGCCCCGCATCGTGGCGAGCGCCTGCTCCTCGGCCTGGCCGGCGATATCGCGGAGCCAGACGTAGGGCTCGATGCCCGCCACGGCGCGGATCGCGACGGCCAAGGATTGGGTGTCAAGGTCCGGGTGCGTGGCGCGCAGGGGCGTGAGCGCGTCCTCGATCCAGCTGATCGCGCGGCCTCCCCGCAGCGGCGGCTGCGTGGCGGCGGGCTCCAGAGACAGCCGCAATGAGGTCCGCAGCTGCGGCTCCCAGTCGAGCAGGATCCGGAAGTGCTCGTCCAGGACGACGTCCAGCCGCGCGGTGACCTCCTCCGGGGCGTCGGGCGGCAGCAGCGTGGTGCGCTCGATCTCGGGGTGCGCCCCCAGGAGCAGTGCGCGCTGGTTGGGGAAGTAGCGGTAGGCCGTGGTGCGCGAGATCCCTGCGGCCTCGGCGGCGTCTTCCACGGTTGGCGTGATCCCCCGGGCGATCAGCTTCCGGACCGCGGCGAGGAGGGCATCGCGGGTCCGTGCCTTCTGGCGGCTGCGCCCGCCCTCCAGGTATGGCACTGACATCACGCTCATGGTACAGTAATACCGTCATGGGATTCAAGTACCACGAAGCGAGGTGGCGATGAACGACCCTGTCGAGACCAACCCGGAGCTGTACTCGGTGCTCCTGGAGAACGACCGCGTCAGGGTGCTGCAGTACCTCGACCAGCCCGGCGACAAGACCCGGCCGCACGGTCACCCGGATTCGGTGATGGTGACGCTGAGCTCCTTCACGCGCCGGCTGCGCACCGGCGGCAACGGCGTCGACGTCGAACTGCCCGCCTTCCAGGCGCGCTGGCTGGACCAGCAGGAGCACAGCGGCTCGAACATCGGCGACACCCGGACGCACGTGATCTTCATCGAGCTGAAGGAACCCCGGCCGGACGGACCATCAGGCAGCGGACAGCTCGGACCCGCGAGCCGGTAGCGCGAGCCGCGGGCTGGTGTCATGACCTGGCCGGGCTGTCGGGACGCTAGCCGCAGCCCTCCGGCACCCCGAACTGGCGGGCAGCGAGCTTGCGCAGGATCGCCGCCGGGGCGGCGGCGAGATCCCTGGCCTGGGCGGTCTACGGCCAGCACGCCGGGCGAAGTTACTATCCTAGCGCTACTATTGCATAGAGCAAGTAACGTGCTCGTGGGTGGCCGCTCGCGCTGTGCTTGCACGTGGACAGGCGCTGAGCTGAACCGGCGCGGCCGGATGCCGGCTGCCGTGGTCTCCTACTTGCTGGCGATGATGACCTCGGAGGTGAGCCCCCAGGCGCTGACCTGGGCGCGGTGCTCGATGTGCCAGCCATCCAGCAAAGGTGCCACGGTGACGGGGCGGCAGCCTCCGGTCAGCCACGGCGCCCGTGACCAGGCTGCGGCCCACGCCGCGGAGACCAGCCGGGTGGCCGGGGTCACGCCGGGCGTGAGGCTGGCTGTGCACAGCAAGCCGCCATGCGCCAGTACCCGGCGGGCTTCGGCCAGCATGACCGCCGCGTGATCTGGGGTGAGCAGGTCGAGCAGGTAGACCGCGACGAACCGGTCGAATGTGCCGTCGGCCGCTGGCAGCGGCCGGGTGGCGTCTGCCCGGATCACCCGAGCCCGGCCGCCGAACGGCCGCAGCCGTGCCTTGGCCAGGGCGGTCATGGTGCCGCTGATGTCGGCCCCGAGGTAGCGGGCGCCCGCGGGCAGCGTGCCGTCCAGCAGCCGGGCAGCCAGACGGCCGGTGCCGCAGCCGGCTTCGAGCACCGCCCTCGCGTCATCGAACCGGCCGTGGGCCAGGAGGTCGCCGGTCGCCCGGTCCTCGTAGAAGGCCTGCAGGTCCTGGGCGCGCCCGAACCGGTCGTAGAACCTCCCGGCCTGGCCGGAGGTCAGTCCTCCCGATTCTTTCCGTTGAGCTGGCGCGGTGCTCACTGGCCCGTCCGCTGCCGGCTCTCGGTGGGGGGCGCACCAGCCGCCGGCCCTCGCGGCTCGCCGCGGCAGTTCCGGCCGTCGCGAGGCGCGGCGTCCCCTGTCATGCGCGCGCCCGCGCGCCGGCTGGTGCCTGATCCTGCCTGCCGGCCGCCACGCCCTGCCCGCCCGCGGGCGGTGCCGCGGCCTCCGCGGGCACCGGCCACTGATCGTCGGGGACCTCGCCGGCCGCCGCCGCGAACGCGCTCAGCGCCGCGGCTACGGCGGACTGCTGCCGGGCCGGGAGCCGGGCCAGGATCCCGGCGATCAGCGCCCGCCGATGCTCGGTGGCCTGGTCGACCACCTGCCGCCCGGCCGCGGTGATCGACACCTGGACCTCCCGGCGGTCGGCCCTGGCGCGCTGCCGGCGGATCAGCTTCTTGCGCAGCAGTCGGTCGCACATCCTCCCGGCCGTGGACGGGGTGACGCCGAGCGCCCCGGCCAGGTCGGTCATCCGCTGCGGCCCGCGCGAGGCCAGCACCACCAGCGCCCGGTACTGGGCGATCGTGGTCTCCTCCGCCGCCGCCCCGAGCGACCGGGTGGCAACCGCGACCATCATCCGGCTCGCCGTCAGCACCGCGTCCACCGCGGCCTCGTCAACTGATTGCCCGGTCATGCCGCCTAACTTTCTTGCGTAGTACAATGATCGCATAGTAACTTTATCAGCCAGTGCAGCTAAGGCACCGCGCAGGCCCGCGTGCCTGGCCGCGGAATCCGGGCAGGACATCATGACGGCGGCGATTGAGACCTTCGGGCTGACGAAGACCTTCGGCCGCACGCGCGCCGTCGCAGACCTGGACCTGCGGGTCGAGACCGGGGAGGTCTTCGGCTTCCTCGGGCCGAACGGGGCCGGGAAGACGACGACGATCCGGATGCTGCTCGCCCTGCACCGGCCGACCAGCGGCCGCGCGACCGTGCTCGGGCTGGACACGGCGGCGGACGGCGTCACGATCCACCGCAGGACCGGCTACCTGCCCGGAGAACTGGCGCTGTACCCGAGGATGACCGGGCAGGCCCACATCGACTGGTTCGCACGGGCCCGCAGCATCCGGGACCTGTCGCGGGCCCGCGAACTCGCCGACCGGTTCGCCGCCGTCCTGGACCGGCCCGCGCGCGAGCTGTCCAAGGGCAACCGGCAGAAGATCGGCCTCATCCTGGCCTTCATGGCCAGCCCGGAACTGCTCGTGCTCGACGAGCCCACCACGGGCCTGGACCCGCTGATGCAAAACGAGTTCGAGCTCCTGGCACGCGAGGTCACCGCCGAGGGCAGGACCGTGTTCTTGTCCTCGCACGAGCTCGACGAGGTCCAGCGGCTCGCCAGCCGGGTCGCGATCATCAAAGACGGCCGCCTGATCACCACCCAGACCGTCGACGCGCTGCGCGCCAGCGCCCCCCGCACCATGCAGGTCATGTTCCGGCAGCCGGTCGACCCCGCCATGTTCGCCGGCCTGGCCGGAACCACCGTCACACTCAGCGACGGCCCGCGGCTGGAGCTGGAGGTCGCGGGCCCGATCGGCCCCTTGCTCCGCCTGATCGCCGACAACGACCCGGCCGAGCTGACATCCCGGCACGCCGGCCTCGACGAGCTGTTCCTCGCCTTCTACCGCGAAGCACCCGCCCCGGAGCCCTCCCGTGCACGCTGACATCACCCGGCTCGATCTGCTGGCCCGCCGCCGCAGCCTCACCGGCTACGCCCTCGGCCTGGCCGCGTACGCGCTCGTCGTCGTCGCCCTGTACCCGGCGTTCAAGAACACCAGCTCCCTGGACAAGCTGATCCAGGCCGACCCGGCCGCGGCCGCGCTGTTCGGCGTGACCGGCTCCATCTCGTCATCGGGCGGCTGGCTGGACGGCAACCTCTACGCGAACTTCTTCCCGCTCATCCTGCTGCTGCTCACCGTGGGATACGGCGCGGCCTCGCTGGCCGGCCAGGACGAGGACGGCACCTTGTGCATGCTGACGGTCCTCCCGGTGCGGCGGGCGGCCATCGTCACGCAGAAGATCGCCGCGATGGCCGTCCAGGCCGCGGTGCTCGCCGCCGCCGTCGCCGCCTGCGTGATCATCGGCCGGTCCTTCCAGCTCTCGGTCACCGCGGGCGACGTTGCCGCCGTCTCAGCCGCCGCGTTCCTGATGGCCATCGACTTCGGCATCGTGACCATGGCGGCGGGCGCCGTGACCGGGCGGCGGGGCACCGCCATCGGCGCCGGGTCCGCGCTCGCCGCCGCGTCCTACCTGATCAGCTCGCTGGCACCGGTCGTGTCCTGGCTCTCCCCCGCCCGGTACGCCTCGCTGCTGTACTGGTCGGTCGGCAACAGCCAGATCACCCGCGGGGTCAGCGCCGCGGACTACGCGGTCCTGCTGGCCACCGGCCTGTTCGCCGGGGCCGCCGCCGTGCTCGCGTTCCGCCGGCTCGATGTCCGCTAAACCCGGTCCGCGCCGCCCGGCAGCCGGAGACGACCCGGCCGGCCTCCGGGCCGCAAGCCGCAGGCCTGCGCGTGAACCGCGCGGCCTCACCAGCCCACCCGCCGCCGACGTGCGACGCCTGGCGCGGGACGAACGCGCGGACTTCGCCGCGTTCCTCGCGACCCTGCCCCTGCGGCAGTGGCAGGCGCCGACGCTGTGCGAGCAGTGGCGGGTCCGCGATGTCGTCGCGCATGTCATCAGCTACGACGACCTGGATATCCGCGGCCTGCTCGCGGTCGCCGCCCGCGGGCGGTTGCGGCTCGGCCGCATCAACGCCGCCGCCCTGGCGCGATACGAGACGCGCAGCCCGCAGCAGCTGCTGGCACTGCTAACCGATCACCTGCAACCCCGGGGCCTGGCAGCGGCACTGGGCGGCAGGGTCGCCCTGGTCGAGACGCTCATCCACCACCAGGACATCCGCCGCGCGCTCGGCCGACCGCGCCACATACCGGCAGAACGGCTGCCGCCCGCGCTACGCCTCGCCATGATCGCCCCCGACATCGCCGGGCCGTGGCGCATCCGCGGGGTACGGCTGGTCGCCACCGACCTCCGCTTCTCCGCCGGGGCAGGCCCGCAGGTCAGGGGAGCGGCCGAGGCCCTGCTGATGACCATCGCCGGCCGGCGCGGCGTGGCGAGCGAACTATCCGGCCCGGGCCAAGCCAAACTGGCCAGCCGCATCGGCTGCAGATGACCACGTCGATGCTGCACCGAGCAGTGACACCCCGACCACCGTGACCACCATGACCTGGCGCGCGAACCTACTGTCCAAGCTCCTCCGGATGGCGGGCCTGGCTGATCAGGGCGGGAGTGCGGTGCGTGCGACACCAGCGCAGACTGAAGGCAACCGAATGGGGGGCAGCTGAGCCGCTGGTGGCGGAGTGACCAAGCGCAGCTGAAGCGTGCGCGGATCCAGGGTCTGCCGCGATGCGCCGGCTCGGTCAGTCCGGGATCGCGCCGGCGTGGCAAGGGCCACGGCCACGACGGACTCGGCTGACGCCTCACGGCCCCAGGCCCATATCGCCTCGAACCGCTCCTGGCCGATTCGCTGCCGTGCCTGCCTCAGGTGGTAGCGGCTGATGACGTCGTCGGCCGGATGGGGTCGCATCGAGATCTGCTCGCGCAGGCGGTCTGCCGCCGCGGCGAGTGTCACCGCCGTGTCAGGGCGTCGTGGCTGCGGAGTTCGCGACGGCCTGCAGGCCGTCGGCGACGCTCCAGGCGTCACCGATCTGCTCCGAGAGCTGCATCGCCTGGCCGATCGGCCCGGCTGCCTCGTCGGGCTGGCCATCCGCCAGGGCGGCGTATCCCTGCTGGATCAGGGTGCGGGCGGTGAAGTGCTGGTCGCCGAGCACCTGATAGATCGACTGGGCGCGCGAAGAGGCCGCTGGACTCGGCTGTCCGGCCCGCCCGCACTAGTGCGGTGCCGAGGTTGAGCAGCGACGACCCGGCCTGGACGGCGAGGAGGCTGGCGTCCACCAGCGCGCTAAGCGCCGCCACAAGCCCCCGCTCCTCGTGGTGAGCTCTCAACGCGGCGACCGCCTGGGCGGCCTCCTGCCCGAAGCTTCCCCGGAAGACCGACAGACCACGAAAGAGGCTCATCTGCGGGGCGTCAAGGAGCGCGTAACTCCAGTCGAGCGTGGTTCGCATCGCCTGCTGTCGGGCGGGCAGGTCCCGAGCACCGCCGACCAGCAGATCGAGACGGTGGTCGAGGTTCCGCAGCAGATCGGCGAGCGGCATGTGCCTGGTCCGCGCCGCGGCGAGTTCGATAGCGAGAGGCAGGCCGTCGAGCCGAGCGCAGATCTCAGCGGCGAGGCTCGGCGCGGTCGTCCCACCGAGATCGGTTCCGACCGCCTCAGCACGCTCGCAGAACAACACGACGGCGGCCGGAGCAACTGAGCTGCCGGACGTCGACCGGACGAGATGCGGCTGGAGCGAAACCTCACGCTCGCCGCGCACATTCAGCGCTGACCGGCTGGTCACCAGCACCGTGAGCCCAGAGCAGCTGGCGGCCAGCTCGGCGACCGCCGGTCCGGCCAGCACGCCGCGCTCCAGGTCACTGACCGTGCGCTCGCTGATCCCAGACGCCTCGGCGACCTCAGCCTGGGTCAAGCCGACCGCGGCGCAGGGCCCGGACCTGACGTCCGAACTGGGTTGGCTGCCGTGCCATATGCCACCTCTCCCGCGTGCCGATGGTAGCCGTCAGGTCGCAGTCCGGGCCCGCGGAAGCCGGCGGGAAGACGGTGGGCGGCCGGTGGGCAGACGTCATGGTTCCTGGTCGTCGGCCGGCGGGATCGTCAGAGCAGGCGAATGGCCTACCACCAGCAAAGAGGGGACATCGATGTCAGGACAGGACAACAAGACCGTCGTCAGGCTGTACTACTAGGAGGTCTTCAATCAGCGCAAGGTCGATCTTGTCGACCAGCTCGCGATCGAGGACTACATCGAGCATGACCCCTTCCCCAGGCAGGGAAACGGGCGCGCCGACCTCAAGGTAAGTGGCTCCGATGGTGTCATACAACTGCCGCGCACCTGGCCTGGCGTCACTGCCCCGGATACTTGGTCACTTGCGCACCATTTCACCACATTGGCCGACCTGACGTTCCGGAGGTCGGTCAATGACCGCCCTCTTAATCCGCGGGTTCGAGGTTCAAGTCCCTGGCGGCGCACCCGCTGACCTGGTGCTTTAGCATTTATTCGTGATCTTGGCCGTGGCTGGTGGGGCCAGGGTGGGTCCCATGTGGGACCAGGCCCCGCGCAATGATCATTTCTCGGGTCAGGTCCCCCCGTTTGGCCAGGTCTCCTGGCATGGCAATGGCCCGGCTGGCGCGCCGGGTCAGCGTTGTCCGGTCCTCGGGCCGTCGCCGGTAAGGATGAGGGACGCACCGCGCCGTACGCTGCGGTGTGTACGGGTTGCCTGATGGTTAGTCAGGCGGCGATGATGGCCTGCGGGCGGGCGCTGCTGCGTACCCTGGTACCGCCGGGCGGGCGCTTCCCGGCATGCAGGATCAGCCACGCCACCGCCTCAGCCTTGGCGAGGGCCAGTTCGGCCGCGACGCTGATGTAGGTGTCGGCGGTCAGCACGATGCTGCAGTGGCCGAGCTGGTCGGCGATCACTTTCAGGTCCGCGCCCGCGGCCAGCGCCAGGCTGGCCGCGCCGTGGCGCAGGTCGTGCCGCCGCACCGGCGGCAGCCCGGTTTCCCTGATGAGCTTGCCGAAGGTCCGGGTCAGGTAGTCCGGGGACAGCGGCCCGCCGTCGGCATCGGTGAACACGTACCCGCTCGGGGTGATGCCGTGCGCGCGGAAATGCTCCTGCTGCGCTTGCCAGTGCAGGCGCAGGATCTCCACGGTGGTGGCGTCCAGGGCCAGGACCCGGCGGCTGGCCTCGGTCTTCAGCGGGCACGCCACCAGCGCTCCGCCGGGGTGCTGGACCTGCCAGTTGATGTGCGCGACCTGGCGGTCCAGGTCCAGGTCGCACCAGCGCAGCCCGCACGCCTCGCCGCGGCGCAGCCCCGCAGCGCGATGAGGTGAGCCGTTGATCCCGTCGCCGACCATCGCCACCCGCGCGCCGGCGGCCTGGAGCTCGCCCACCAGGGCGGCCTTGCCGTCGGGCAGCACCTGCGCGTGCACCTGGTCGATCCCGGCCGCGCGGGCGATGTGCGCTGCGGCGCGGGGGTTGTCGCCGGTGACCAGCACCGGCGTCAGGCCCGCCTGGCGCAGCGCGGCCACCGCCTCAGCGGCTTCCGGGCGCAGCGTGTCGGCCAGCGCGATGACGCCCAGGGGGCGGGTGCCGCGGGCGACCGCGATCACGGTGTGCCCCTCGCCTTCCAGCCCGGTGATCGATTGCTCCAGCCCGGTCAGGTCGATGCCGGCCTCGGTGAGGAAGGCGGGCCGACCCGCCAGCACCCGCTGCCCGGCCACCTGGGCGGTGACGCCGAACCCGGCGGTGGCCTGGAACCCCTCCGCGTCCAGCGGCGGCAGCTCCAGTCGCCGCTGGGCCGCGGCGCCGGTGATGGCCCGCGCCAGCGGGTGCTCCAATGGGTCCTCGGCTGCGGCCGCGACGGCCAGTAGCTCGTCTGCGCCGGTGCCGGGTACCGGCTGGAGCCCGGCGACGGCGGGACGCCCCACGGTGAGGGTGCCGGTCTTGTCCAGCAGCACGCGGGTGACCTGCCGGAACGTCTGGAAGGCTTCCCCGGTGCGCATGATGATCCCCAGGTCGGCGGCTTCCCCGGCGCCGCGCACGATCGCCAGCGGCGCGGCGATGCCGACAGCGCAGGGGTAGCCCATCACCAGCACCGACAGGCCGGCGAACACCGCCCGCTGCACGTCGGCTGCCCCCGTTACCGCCCAGCTGCCCACCAGCCAGCCGGTTAGGGCCAGGGCGGCGATGGTGAGCACAGCGGGGGTGTAGACGCGCAGCACCTTGTCGACCAGGTGCAGCACGCCCGGCTTGAGGGCGCGGGCGTCTTCCACGTGCCGCACCACCTGGGCGAGAAAGCTCTCCGACGCCGGCGCGCTGGCCTGGACCAGCAGCGTGCCGGCCCTGTTGAGCGCGCCGGACACGACGGTGTCCCCGGCGGCCTTCTCGGCCGGGATGGGTCCGCCGGTCACCAGGGACAGGTCCACGTGGAGTAGCCCTCGATGACCTGCCCGTCGACCGGGATCCGCTCACCGGGGCGGATGCGCACCCGGTCCCCGGCGGCGACCTGCCCGGTCGGCACCTCCACCTCCGCCCCGTCGCGCACCACACGGGCGAGATCCGGCTGCAAGTCCAGCAGTTTCTTGACCGCCTGGCTGGAGCGGGTCTTGACCAGCAGCGACAGCCACTCCGAAAAGACGTGATAGTTCGCGACCAGCACGGACACCGCGAAGAACGCCGCTGTCGGGTGGCCGCGGAACACCCCGGACAGCCCGATGCACGCCTTTCACGCCGGTCGACCCCGGGAAGCTACGGAGCGTTCGCCGGTGTTGCCGTCGGTGCGGAGGCGGCCTTTATTACCTTGTTCTTTAACTGAGCTGCAGCCGGCCCGGCCGCAGCCAGATGCGATGCCTGGCATACCGGGGCCAGGGCATGCGGCCGGGCAGTGACGCCAACCTGCCGGGGCGCATCGACCGCTGGCTGCGTGACGGCGCCGGAGCCGGGATCCCGCAGGCGGCTGCATGATGCTGGTCGGCAAGGACGCTGGTGACCCGGGGGCGGCGGGAGAAAGATCGTCGCGCAGCGCACCGGTCCGGTCTCTGCGAGGCGGGCAACGACTCTCAGCCACACATAGCGAGCGGAGGGGGTGAGCTCCGCTGGGGGCCGTTCTCGCAGGCTCCGGCCAGGGCGCCCGGCCGCCCGTGTTCGGGGGCCGCCGCCGCGCGGCGGCGCTACAGGGCGAGCCGTTCCAGCGCGGCGAGGTAGGCCTCGCTGTAGGTGGGGAACTGGGCGACCTGGTCCAGCAGCACGCCGATGGGGAGCTGGGCGCGGATCGCGAGGGAGGCCTGGTGGATCCATTCGCTGGCGAGGGGGGCGACGGCCCACGCGCCGGCCAGGACGCGGCGGTCGCGGTCGGCGAGCAGTCCGAGGGTTCCCCGCGGGTCGCGCTCGTAGGTCCACGGCCGGGCGGTGGCGTCGGCGAGGCTGATCTCCGCGGATGCGGTGCTGATGCCCCGGGCGGCGGCCTGGGCGGCGGTCAGCCCGGCAGCGGCGATTTCGGGGTCGGCGAACACCACCCGGGGAATCCCCTCATAGGCGGCGGCGTGGTCGCGGCCGAGGATGTTGGCGGCGGCGATGCGGCCCTGGTACATGGCGACGTGGGTGAACAGGGCGACCCCGGTGACGTCGCCGAGCGCCCACAGGCCGGGCCCGGCCTGGCACCGGTCGTCGACGGCGATCCCGCCGCGGCCGGTCAGCCGCACTCCGGTGGCGTCGAGGCCGAGCCCGGCGGTGGCCGGGCGGCGGCCGGCGCCGAGGATCACCACGTCGGTGTCCACCTGGCTGTCGTCGTCGAGAGTGACGACCGTGCCGCTGTCGGCGCGGCGGGCGCGGGTGGCGGTGCGCCCGGTGCGGACGGTGACGCCGTCGGCGGCCAGCGCCTGGGCGGCCAGCTCGCCGACCCGGGGGTCCTCCCGGTCGATCAGCCGGCCGGCGCGCTGGACGATGGTGACCTGCGCGCCCATCCGGGCGTAGAACTGGCCGAGCTCGACGCCGACCGCGCTGCCGCCGATCAGTAGCACCCGGCCCGGGATGTCACGCACCGTGGTGGCCTCCCGGTTGGTCCACACCGTCACCTGGTCCAGGCCGTCGATGGCCGGGCGCAGTGGCTGCGACCCGGTGGCGATCACGACGTGATCGGCTTCCAGCAGCTGCCCGCCGACCTCGACCTGGCCGGGCCCGGCGATCCGGGCGGCGCCCTTGATGACAGTGGCCCCGGCCTGCTGGTAGCCGCTGACCTGGGCGGTGTCGTCGAGGTGGCGGACCATGTAGTCCCGGTAGTCCCGCAGCCCCGCCCACTCCAGGGCGGGGGTGGCCACCCCGGCAGCCCGGCTGGCTTCCGTCCGGGCCTCGGGCCCGCGCAGGAGCGTTTTGGACGGGATGCACGCCCAGTAGGCGCACTCGCCGCCGATCAGCTCCCGCTCGACCACCGCGACCCGCCGCCCGGCCTCCAGCAGCCGCCCCGCGGCGGCCTCCCCGCCCGGGCCCATCCCGATGACGATCACATCGAACCTGTCCACCCGCACCTCCTGATCAGAGTTCATTTAATGAGCCTGGGCTCGTCTGCCGCAGGCCCGCGGCACCGGCGGGCAGCAGATGACAGGTGATGCCGGGGCACGTGGCGGGCGCTGCATTCGATCCCCTGGAGGGGCGTTCGTGGTCGGTCATCGCGCCGGTGGCCGCCGGGCAGCTGCCGTCCCGGCCTCCGGCGCCCGGCCTGTCATGCCGGGCTTGCAGCAGGCCCGGCTGCTGCGGCGCCTGCGGCGGATGACCAGGACCGTGACCGCCACCAGCACCCCGGCCCCCAGGCCGAGCGCGCCCCAGGCCAGCGCCCAGGCCGCGGCCAGGCTCGCGATCAGCAGCGGCCCGCCGCAGCAGGCCAGCGGGACCAGCAGCAGCCACAACCCGCCCAGCCCCGGTCGCTCCCCGCTGCCAGGCCGCGAGGTGGTCAGCCGGCCCTCGCCTGCGGCCTCTGAGCGCGCAGCCCTGGCATCTGAGCCGACGGCCCGGCTATCGGTGACGGCTTCCTGGTGCCCGTTGTGGTTTCTCATGCCAGCCCCCTCTCAGGCGGCGCAGCAGGACAGGCGGGCCACGTCGCGGGTGAAGGCCTGGGCGGCGAGCTTGAGGGATTCGGCGGTGGTCAGGTAGGGGTGGAAGGTGGCGGCCAGCTCGGCGGCGGTGATCCGGTGGCGGATGGCCAGCACCGCGGACTGGATGACGTCCCCGGCGCCCTCGCCGACCACCGAGGCGCCCAGCAGGATGCCGGTGCCGGCGTCGGCGACCAGCTTGGTCACCCCGGAGATGTCGCGATTGACCAGCGCCCGGGGCACCGCGCTGGCGGGCAGGACCGAGGTGGTGACCTGGTAGCCGGCCGCTTCGGCCTGGGCCTGGGTGAGCCCGGCCCCGGCGGCCGTGGGGCTGGTGAAGATGACCCGGGGCAGGCCGGTGAGGTCGGCTGCGGCGTCCTCGCCGAGCAGGGCGTTGCCGGCCGCCAGCGCGCCCTGGTAGGCGGCGACGTAGACGAACTGGGGGGCGCCGGTGACATCCCCGGCCGCCCACGCCCTCGGGTTCGTGGTCCGCAGCCGCTCATCGACGGCTACCGCGCCGCGGCCGTCGGTGGCCACCCCGGCCGCCTGCAGGCCCAGTCCGGCGCTGTTCGGCGCGCGGCCGGTGGCGACCAGTACCTCGTCGGCGTCGATGACGATCTCGGCGCCGCCGGCGATGGCCCGGACGCGGCGCACGTCCCCGTCCCGCTCCACCGCCAGGATCTGGGCGGGGGCGTGGATGGTGGCGCCCTGCCCGGCCAGCACCCCGGCCAGGGCCTGCGACACCTCAGGTTCCTCGAACGGGGCGATCCGGTCTGCCACGTCCACGAAGATGACCGCCGAGCCCAGGTGGAGGAAGAACTGGCCGAGCTCCAGGCCGACCGCGCTGGCGCCGATGACCGCCAGCCGCCGGGGGACGGCCTTGAGGCCCAGGGCGGTGGTGCTGGTCAGGTACCCGGCGCCGGATAGCCCGGGGATGGGCGGGGCGGCCGGGGAGGCGCCGGCGGCGATCAGCACCGCGCCGGGCCGGATCACCCGCCCGGCCACCTCGACCGTGTCCGGGCCGGTGAACGCGGCGTAACCGCGGAGGACCTCGAACCCGTAGGCGTCCACCAGGCCGGCGTACTTCTCCTGCCGCAGGGCATCCACCAGGTCGTCTTTCTGCGCAACCAGGGCGGCCAGATCCACCGGGCCCGCCGAGGTGGTGATCCCGGCGAACCGGGGATGCCCGGCGGCCCAGTACGCCGCCCCGGCCGCCAGCAGCGCCTTGGACGGCACGCAGCCGACATTCACGCACGTCCCGCCGAGCGTGCCCGCCTCGGCCAGGGCCACCCGGTACCCGGCGTCCCGGCCGCGGATCGCCGCGGCGAACGCGGCCGAGCCCGCGCCCAGCACCAGCAGGTCATAGTCCGCATCACCCGCACGGGCAGCTGCGGCGCCGGGCGATTCGGCCCGCAGCCGCCCCGGGGTGTAGCCGGCCCGGGCCACGGCGGCGCGCAGCGCGGCCTCGCCCGCGCTCTCGGGCCAGGTGAAGCGGGCCACGCCCCGGCGGAAGTCCGCGGAGACCTGCTCCGCCCCCGCCTGCTCGAGGGCGGCGGTCACGTGATGCTCGCAATCGGTGCAGGTCATGCCCGCCACCTCCAAGGTGGCGCGGCGGGGTGTCGCGGTCATCGGTCGCTACCTCCTTCACCCGGCGGCGGCGGGCCGCTGCCCGGGGCGTTCAGATCCAGTCCGGGCCGATCCGCCGGCAGCTGGCCAGATGGTCGGCCCTGCCGGCGATCAGCGGGCGGGCAGCGTCCAGCAGCCCGGCCAGGCGGGGGTCGGCGGCCCGGTAGATCACCTGCCGCCCGCGCCGCTCGGCCCGGGCGAACCCGCACCACCGCAGGCACGCCAGATGGTTGGACACCCTGGCCCGCGGCGCAGCCGCCGCGGCGGTCAGCTCGGAGACGGTACGCGGCCCGGCCAGCAGCAGTTCCAGGATCCGCAGCCGGGTCGGGTCACCCAGAACGCGGAAGAACCGGGCCGTAGCGGCTGCCGGGGCGGCATCGCTCGCAGCGAGCGGCACGCTTCCCATAGCAGCAATCATAACAGGAAAACCTGTCGTATACTTTCGGCCCGCGGCAGCCCGGGCCCCGGCCTCCGCGGCAGGCCGGAAGGAGACGGGCCGTGCGCATCGGCGAACTGGCCCGGCGAACGCCCGATAACATCCGCCGCGCTGCACCCTCACCTCTGGCTGCCCACGCCAGGCATACGGGGCACGCCGTCCTGCGGTGCGCCGGCGTCGTCTCCTAGCGCACAGTGCTCGCCGAAGCCAGAGCTGGCTTGCCTGCGGAGTGTCAGCAAGGCAACGGACGCCGTGCCTTGAAGCCAGCTTCAAGGTCTAGCTGGGTGCATGCGAGAGGGCTCGGGTGGGTGAGCCGGCCCAGGAGGCCGACGTGAGCGCGCCGACCGTCCGGTTCTACGAGCGGGCTGGCGTGCTGGCGCCGCCGCGGCGCAGCGAGGCCGGTTACCGGCTGTACCCGGCGGAGGCGGTGGCGGACCTGCGGTTCATCGCGCGGGCGAAGGCACTGGGCCTGTCGCTGGAGCAGATCCGGGTGCTGCGGGCCCAGCCCGGCGCGCAAGCGGGGCACCGCCAGCTGCGTCACTTGCTTGCCCACCACCTGGTGCGCGCCCGGCGGCGGCGCCAGGAGCTGCAGGCGCTGGAGGACGCGCTCGCGCGGCTGTTCGCCGCGGCAGCGGACACCGGCGCCGCCGTGCCGGAACTGCCTGCGGCGGCTGGCCGATGAGACGGCGGATCGAGGCCGCCGCGTGCCGGTGCGGGTGCGCCCTGGACCCGGGGGTGCAGCTGCGGCTGCCCGTGCTGCACCCTCGATCCCCCCGCCGGGGCGGGGCGGCCGGGCGGGACGGAGACAATCAGTGCACGTGGTGTGGCTGATCCTGGCCAGGGCCGCACGCGGCCTGCGGGCGAGCTGGGACCTGCTGTGGGCGAGCCTGTACGGGCTGACCCTGGGCTTCCTGATGTCGGCGATCGTGCAGGTGGTCATCCCGCAGCGGCTGCTGCGCCGCTACGCCCCAGGCGGGCTGCGCGGGATCGCGGTCGCGGCCGGGTTCGGCGCGATCAGCTCCTCCTGCCTGCTGGGCGGGCTGGCGATGATCGTGGTGATGATCCTGGTTATGGGCGCCGCCGGGATGGGGTACGCGACCCCGCTCAACCTCGGGATGGCGGCGTTCGTATTCACGATCACCCCGCCGACGTCGATGCTGCCGACGCTGATGGGCCTGATGGGGATTCACCTCCCGCCGTCGGCGGCGGGCCGCTGATGGCAGCGGTGCGCAGCGGGCACATCAGCCCCGATGATGATGCACAAGCTCGGCGCGATGCTGATGGGCATGCATGTGCCCGCTGCCACCGTGAGCCAGATGGGCCTACTGATGAGCGGCAAGGCCCGCAACTCCACCACGGCCAGCCTGATGTCCATGATGAGCCCGTCGGCGCGGGCGATGGTGATGAACGCCATGCCGGTCTCCGCCGGGCAGGTGGTGGCCGGCACCATCCTGCACTTCGCGTTCGCCGCGTTCCTCGGCGTGGCCTTCGCCGCTGTCATCGGCGCAGCCGCCTGGGCGAGGGTCCCCGGGATGCGCTCGCCTGCCGGGATCATGTCCGCCGGGGTGATCGGCGGAGCCATCGTCTATGTCATCAACCGCGGGGGCCTGCTGCCGCCGGTCAACCCGCTGATGGCGTTCGTGCCGCAGATCGCGTTCTTCCTCGCCCACCTGCTGTTCGGGCTCATCGTCGGGGTCGTGCTCGCGATAGCGTTCCGCCGGCCTCGCGTGCTCGGGGCGCTTCCCGCCAGGCGGTAACGGCGGTACCCCGTGGCGGGCCGTGCTGGCGCCGGGCCAGGAATCCCGGCACCAGCCACCACCAGCGCAAGCGCCAACAGCCTGGAGTCGGCGGGCTCGGCGGCCAGACATGCGGGGCGCGGCAGGGGAACCGGATTGACGCTCAGCCCGGTTCCCGGGCTACGGGGAGGGGCATCGTGGCCTCACCTTGAGCACGAGCTCTGCTGAACGCGCCCATCGACCGGATTCCCGGCATATGACACCAGGGCTGAACGGGGCCCCGCTGCCCTGTCCGGGTTGCCGCCGATGCCAGCAGTCATGGCCGGGGGCCCTGCCTGCTGCCTGACACGCCGGTGCTGTCCGCGGTGGTCAGGTTGAAGGCCGAGTTGACGAGCCCGACGTGGGAGAAGGCCTGGGGGAAGTTACCGGCCAGGCGCCGGCGGGATGGGTCGTATTCTTCGGCCAGCAACCCCACGTCGTTGCGCAGGTCAAGAAGCCGCTCGAACAGCTGCTTCGCCTCCTGCAGGCGGCCGGGCAGGGCGAGGTTGTCCACCAGCCAGAAGCTGTAGGCCAGGAAGGCACCCTCGCCGCCACCCACGCCGACGCCCGGCGCCCTGCTCATCGGTGCGGTAGCGGCGCACGAAACCGTCCTCGCACAGCTCGTCCTGCACAGCCTTAAGGGTGCGGACTACCCGCTCGTCGCCGGGCGGCAGGAAACCGACCAGCGGCAGCAGGAGCAGGCTCGCGTCGACCTCGGCGGAGCCGTAGGCGCGGACGAAGCATCCGCGCCCCGGATCGAGGCCGCGCTGGCAGACCTCGGCGTGCATCTGACTGCGCAGCTTCCGCCAGTGCTCAACGGGGCCGTCGAGGCCGGACCGCTCCACCGCCCGGACGGCCCGGTCTATGGCCACCCACGCCATGACCTTGGAGTGGGTGAAGTGCCGCCGGCCCGAGCGCACCTCCCAGATCCCCTCGTCGGGTTCGGTCCAGTGGCGCTCCACATGCTTGATGAGGGCCTGCTGCAGCGCCCACGCGGTCGGGTCCGGCGCCATGCCGCCGAGCCGTGCCTGGTGCAGGGCGTCCATCACCTCCCCGTACACATCCAGCTGAACCTGCGCGGAGGCCGCGTTGCCGGTCCGCACCGGGCGGGAGCCTTCGTAGCCGGGCAGTCAGCCCAGCTCAAGCTCGGTCAGCCGGCGCTCCCCCGCGGGGCCATACATGATCTGCAACTGAGCGGGATCCCCCGCGACCACGCGCAGCAGCCAGTCCCGCTGTCAGCGACCTGACAAGACGGGCGCTGCCAGCCCCTCTCACCACCGTTCGTGCTCAGCCTGGCGCCGGGTCGTGCCATCCCCCGTAGCCGGCCACCACTGCCTCCGCTTCGGCCGGCCCCCAGGAGCCGCGCTGGTAGCCGTGCACCGGTCCTGGCTGGCCGAGGAGGGGCTGGATGACCCGCCAGGCGTTCTCCACGCCGTCCTGGCGGGCGAAACGGGCCGGATTGCCCTCCAGGGCGTCACCCAGCAGCCGCTGGTAGGCCTGCTGGCGGACGCCGAAGACCCGCCCGAAATCCACCACAAGCTCTACCGGGCGGCTGACCAGGCGCTCCCCAGGCTCCTTCGCCTGCACGCATATCGTCACCCCGTCGTCTTGGCCGAGGCGGAAGCGCAGGAAGTTGGGGCGGGGCTGGCAGCCCTGCGGCGAGAACAGCAGCCGGGGCGGGGCGTGCAGCTCGACCACGGCCTCCAGCGCGGTGGCCGCCAGGCCCTTGCCGGCCCGGACGAAAAACGGCACCCCCGCCCAGCGCCAGGAGTCGATCTCCAGCCGGAGCGCGGCGAAGGTCTCCACCGCCGAGCCGGCCGCCACCCCTGGCTCGGCGTGGTAGCCCTGGTACTGCCCGCGGACCAGCAAGGCCGGGTCGGCCGGGCGCATGGCTTTGAGGATCTTCACCTTCTCATCCCGCAGCGAGTCCGGCTCGGCGTCCACCGGCGGCTCCATCGCCAGCAGCGCCACCACCTGCAGCAAGTGGTTCTGGATCACATCACGGATGGCGCCCACCCCGTCGTAGAAGCCACCCCGGCCTTCCACCCCGAAAGTCTCGGCCATGGTGACCTGGACGCTGGCGACATAGCGGCGGTTCCAGATGGGCTCCAGGAACGCGTTGGCAAACCGGAACACCAGCAGGTTCTCCACCGGCTCCTTGCCCAGGTAGTGGTCGATGCGGAAGATGGACCGCTCCGGGAACGCCTCATGCAGCACCCGGTTGAGCTCCCGGGCCGAGGCCAGGTCCCGGCCGAACGGCTTCTCCACCACCACCCGGGCGTCCTGCCCGAGCCCCGTCTCGGCCAGGCCCTGAACCACCACCGGGAACAGCACGGGAGGAATGGCCAGGTAATACACCGGCCGCACGGCACCCGCCGCCGACAGCCGCCGGGCCAGCGCGGCGAAGGTGGCCGGGTCCCGGTAGTCGCCGCTCACCATCGCCAGGCCGCCCCCCAGCTCATCGAGCACCGGGCCGTCCACCCGGCCCTCCGCGGCCTCAACCGCCTCGGCCGCGTAGCGGCGAAGCCGGGCGTCGTCCCAGTCCGAGAACGCCACGCCCACGACGGGCACGCCCAGCAGCTTGGTTGCGGCGAGGTGGTACAGGGCGGGGAAGAGCTTCTTGCGGGCCAGGTCACCAGTCGCCCCGAACAGCACCAGCGCGTCGGCCCGCATCACGACACCCCCGGCATCCCGGCGTCGCCGCCGGACGCCGTGCGCAGCGCGAAGCGGACCCGGCCGGCCAAGCCGATCGAGGCCAGGTTTGTGCTCACGGGCAACGTCCCCCTTCTCCGGCCTAAGGGGCTGGACCGATCGTGATGAGCGCATCAGGGTCGACCGGCCCGGCACACGTCGGGAACCGCAGGCCGGCCCGTTGCCATTGCACCGCACGGATCCGCGCACGCCCGTGGCTGCTGTCAGCCTGATGACACTGTTCGCCGCCGTGGGCGGGCAGCCCGTTTCCGCCAGGGCCGGCGAGAACGGTGACGGCACTGGGCCGGAATCGGCGCAAAGCCAGCTCAGCCAGGCTCCGCCCGGCGTTTCCATCATCTGGGCCAGTTCGATGTGCAGGTCCTCGGTCATGATGCGATCGACCTCGCGCATCTGGCCGACGGTCAACGCCGGGATGCCCTGGCTGTTGGTCATGGGTGTCCCGGCGACCGCTGCGGCTCCTCCGTTTCGCAGGCCACGGCGATCCCTCGCGTTCCGTGCGTGCTGGGAACCCGCCGCAGGCGCGGCGCATTCCTACCCATCATGGTGCGCCCCGCCGGGCATATTCGCCGCAGCCCAACGTCCCCAGCCACATGGGACTTCTGTCCCTATTCATCGGGTGGCCCGGGGCGCACGGTGAGTGGGTGTCCTGTTGGCGGGGAAGGGGGGTGGCGTGTCCCAGGTCACCCGGAGCCCGCCGGCCGGCCCTGGCCGCCCCGCCCCGCAGTACCTCAGCGCCGAGCATGTCGTCGCCGAGATGGCCGACCATGGCACCCGGCGGCTGCAGACGCTCTCGGTGCTGCAGATCATGGTCCTGGCCATGCTGGCCGGCGATACCGGTGTTCCTGGCCGTCACCTTGTTCGTGGCCGCCAACTTCCAGCACAGCCCGGCCAACATGGGCTACTTCTCGCTCATCATGCCCACCGGCCACGGCCCCGGCTGGGGCGCGGCGCTGGCCTGGAACATCATCCCGGCCGGCATCGGCAACATGGCCGGCGGCGCCCTCCTGGTCGCTCTCCCGTTCTGGTACGCGCTCGGCCCGGCCCGCCGGCGCGCCCTCGCTGCACCCGGCCAGGCCGGGACGGCTGCGAGCGGCACCGCGAACAGGGCCCCGCGGTGACCGGCCTGCCTGGCCACGGCGCGGTGCATACCACGGGTACTCCCATTTGTCCGGCATGGCTGGACGCAGGCAACGACCGTGGTGCCGCCTGGCCGTTGTCTTCCCGCAGTCACCCAGCGGCGGCATGACGCCACCCTCGGGCGCTGGGGGCCGGGGGCCGCGAGGGCGCTTACGCGGGCCCCGGGTTGTCCCCAGGCCGGTACTGTCGCGGGAAAGGGCCGTCTGTGACGGGAGACGGGAACCGGCGCAGGCAGGGCGGGTCAGGCCTGGCGGGTCAGGTGCGGGCGGCGAGCCTGGCACGGTCGAGGACTTCGATGGTGGCGTAGCTGATCCGGATCAGCCCGGCGCGTTCGAGGTCCTTGAGCACTTTGTTCAGTGAGGGCCGCTGCACCCCGAGCATGGCGGCCAGGGTGCGCTGCGGCAGTTCCACCCGCCCGTCGACCGCTTCCTCGGCCAGCAGGCTGGCGGCCTGGGCGGTCAGGGACCCGCCGAGTAGCGCCAGGATCCGGGCCTGGCTGGCTGCCAGCCGCTGGGCCACGCTGGACAGCCACCGGCGGGCGATCCCCAGCCGGGTGGCCAGGAGCTCCTCGAAGTCCTCCCGGGCCAGGAACAGGCAGGTCACCTCGGACAGGGCCCGGCCAGTGTAGGGCAGCGGCATCTCCAGCAGCAGCTGGATGTCGCCGTCTACATCGCCGGGGCGCAGCAGCTGCACCACGGCCCGGCGGCGCCCCGACCCCACCGACAGCTCGAGCCTGCCGTCGCGGACGATCCACACCCCAGGAGTCTGTTCACCGCTGCGGAACAGGACCGAGCCTGGCGGGAACGTGCGCACCGCCAGCATAGAGGCGAGCGCGGTCACGTCGTCGGGCCGCAGCGGCGCGGACTGGCCGCGGCCCACGCACCGGGCCACCCACGCCGCCTGCCGGATCTGCGCCTCCGCCGCGCTAGCCGCCCCGGGCAGCAGGTGGGCAGCGCGCTGTGCCGCTGCAGCGGGTAGCCGCCGGATACTCACGGCATCCATCTTGTCACCTGGCTGACACTGCGGCGGCGGGCGCTGGCGTCCGGGTGCTCAAATCGCTAGCAGGCCGCACCGTGGAGGAGATCAAGTTCAGGGCTGTGTGGAGCGAGGCCGTGCTCGCCGAAAGCGACCGGACGGTCAAGCTGGAGGGCAATCACTATTTCCCGCCGGAATCGCTGCACCGGGAGTACTTCGCCGGCAGCCCCACCACGAGCACCTGCCCGTGGAAGGGCCAGGCCCGCTACTCCCACATCACCGTGGACGGCAAGACTAACCGCGACGCGGCCTGGTACTACCCGCAGCCGAGTCCTGCCGCCACCAGGATCGCCGGGCACGTCGCGTTCTGGCACGGGGTGCGGGTCGAGCGCGTCCCCGGGGCCGCGGCAGGAGATGGCGGGCGGCACGGGCCGCCGCCCGGCCAGCCGGATCCTCAGCCGGCTGCACCGGAGGGGGAGCGTAGCCGTGACATCGCCAGCCCGGACACCCAGCGCCATGCAGGTGTACTGGCGGCCCGGGTGCCCGTATTGCGCGATGCTGCGGCTGGGACTGCGGGGTGCGCGGGTGCGCGGGTGGATCAACATCTGGGACGACCAGGATGCCGCCGCGCGGGTGCGGGCCATCACCGGCGGTCCCGAGACCGTCCCCACCGTCGTGGTCGGCACTCGGGCCATGGTGAACCCGTCAGCCCGCCAGGTCGTCGCGGCCGTGCGCGCCGGGCAGCCCGGCACCCTCACGGCGGAGGGAACCCGGCCCGCATCATGGCTCGCACGGGCGGGCGGTCTGCTCAGGCGCCGCCGGCCGAGGCAGCAAGATGCCGTTGACGAGCCCCGCAGGCCAGCATCAGGCTGAAGGGGCGGGCGGCCGCGGTGCTCATGCCCTGGGAGCCCGGCGCACGGGCACCGGACCGGCCGGCGGCCGGGTGAGGGAGAGATCATGCGGGTGGACGTGAGCCCGGAGGCGGCGGGGCTGGTTCGCGAGCGTGGCGGGCGGCTGTGGGTCTGGGCAGCCCGCCCGCGGGTGTGCTGCTGGGGAACACCTGCCTGCATGCACGCGGCCACCGAGCGGCCGCCCGGCCTGTCCGGGTTCAGCCTCGTGTCACAGGCCGACGTGGAAATCTGGTTCCGCGCCCCCGCGGGCAGGGTTCCTGACGTGCTGGAGATCGGCCTGCGGGGCAGGCGCCGCCCCCGGGTCGAGGCCTACTGGGATGGCTGCCTGATCGCGCTCTGACTCGCCGAGGCGGGAGCGGCCGAGTGCGAAAAATACGACCCGGCCGCGGAGGACCTCGATGCCGTCGGGGGCGAGTACCTCGGCGGTCTCGGTGGCGGCGATCGCCGCCACCGCCTCCCGCACCGCGGCCATCGCGGCGGGGAACGCGGTGCCGCGGGCGGCGGCCTCGATCAGCGTCTTGGATGGCACGCACCCGGTGAACGTGCATTCCCCGCCGATCTCACCCTCGGATACCAGCAGCGTGCGCGCCCCGGCGGCGGCGCCGGCGCGGGCGGCGCCGAGCCCGGCCGCGCCGCCGCCGATCACGATCAGGTCGTAATCCGCGGGCACCGGTCAACCCCCGGCGCCGGTGTCCACCTGGACCCCGTTCCAGAACGCCACATGGTTCTTGATCTTGCGGGCGAGCGGGCTGGGGTGCGGGTAGTACCAGGCCGCGTTCTGGTTCACCTGCCCGCGAGCACGGACCGTGTAGTACCGCGCCACGCCTTTCCACGGGCACACCGACCATGCCCGGGTCCGGGCCAGGTGCTCGCGGCGGACATCCTCCGGCGGGAAGTACACGTTGCCTTCCAGCAGCACCGGGCGGCTGGTCTCGACCAGCACCACACCATTCCATGTCGCACGCGCCATCGCGGTCCTCCTTGTGCTCTCGGCTGTTGCCTGGTTCAACGCCCCAGGGCACCAGCGGGGCAGGTGAGTGTCAGCAAGCTGACACCTGAGCCCGGCGGGCGGCCCGCTGTCAGAGAAGTTCCTTCAGCGCCGCGTATCCGCCATCGCTGAGCCGGCCTGCCGCGGTGCAGAAATAATCCTCGCCCGCCGTGATGCCCAGCCCTTCGACCAGCCGGTTCATCATGTTGAACAGCCCGCACACCGCCACCGCGTCGTGCAGCGCCTGCTCCTGGAAGCCGGCCGCCAGCACCGCCCCGGCATCCCGGGGGGTGGTCTTCGCCGGGGTGAGGGTCAGCTTGCCCACGTACCGCAGCAGCGGCTTCATGCGTTCGGGCACCAGGGCAGTGCCGATGTCGGCGAGCAGCGCGCTCATCGTGTCCTCAGGCATCCCGAACACCTGGGCGGTGGCTGTGTGCACGCCGTGGCAGTACCGGCAGGCGTTCAGCCCGGAAACATAGGCCGCGATCAGCTCGCGTTCGGCCACGGTCAGCGGCGACGGGCCGCGCAGCAGCGCCTGGTGGTAGTCCAGCAGCGGCCGGGCGGTCTCCGGGTAGGCGCGGAACACATCCAGCAGCACCGCGCCGGACGGCAGGACGGCAGGTAGGCCATGACCCATCATCCTCCCTGGACGGCCACCAGGAGCGGCCGGTCCTGTCATCTGGCTGACACTTCCCCCATGGGCTAGGCCACCGGCGTGTTGCTGCCGGTAGATGCCCGGGAGGCGGCGATCGTCGCCTGGCCGGGCAGGCCAAGCAGGCTGCGGGCAACGTGGCGCGCGCGACATGGAGAGGGAGTGCCAGATGGCTGCCGAACAGACTGACATCGTGGTGATCGGGATGGGTCCCGGCGGGGAGGACGCCGCCGGGAAGCTGGCGCAGGCTGGCCTGCACGTGACCGGGGTTGAGGCGAAGCTGGTGGGCGGGGAGTGCCCGTACTGGGGGTGCGTGCCGTCGAAGATGATGATCCGGGCGGCGAACCTGCTGGCCGAGGGCCGACGGATCCCGGGCATGGCGGGCGGCTCCACTGTGACCGCGGACTGGGCGCCGGTCGCGGCCCGGATCCGGGACGAGGCCACCGACACCTGGGACGACAAGGTCGCCGTCGACCGGTTCACCGGAAAGGGCGGCCACTTCGTCCGTGGCCGCGGACGGATCACCGGCCGGGGCGAGGTCACCGTGGACACCCCCGACGGCGAGCGGGTGCTGCGGGCGCGCCGCGGCGTCCTGCTCGACATCGGCACCGAGCCCGCCATCCCGCCGGTCCCCGGGCTGGCCGGCACGCCGTACTGGACCAACCGGGAGGCGGTCGAGACCGAGCACGTGCCCGGGTCGCTGATCGTGCTCGGCGGCGGCGCAGTCGGCGCCGAGCTGGCGCAGGTGTTCGCCCGGTTCGGCGCCCGGGTGACCGTGGTGGAGGCGGCGGCCCGGCTGCTGCCGATGGAGGAACCCGAGGCCGGGGAGCTCCTGGAGGCGGTGTTCACCCGAGACGGGATCGATGTGCGCACCGGCGCCCGGGCCGGGTGGGTCAGCCACGACGGCCAGGCGTTCACCGTGGAACTCGCCGGCGGCGAGACGCTCACTGCGCAGCGACTGCTGGTCGCCACCGGGCGCCGTGCCGACCTCGCCGCGCTGGGGATTGGCGTGTACGGCATCGACGAAACGTGCCCCATCATCGCCGTCGATGAGCAGATGCGGGCCGCCGGCGGGCTGTGGGCGATCGGTGACATCACCGGCAAGGGCGCCTTCACCCACGTGTCCATGTACCAGGCCGCAATCGCCACCCACGACATCCTCGGCCAGCAAGGACCTGCCGCCGACTACCGCGCCGTGCCCCGGGTGACGTTCACCGACCCCGAGATCGGGTCTGTCGGGCTGATCGAGGGGCAGGCCCGCGACCAGGGCCTGGCCGTGCGGACCGGGATCACGCAGGTGCCGTCGTCGGCGCGCGGCTGGATTCACAAGGCCGGCAACGACGGGTTCATCAAGCTCATCGAAGACACTGAACGCGGCGTCCTGGTGGGGGCGACCTCCGCTGGCCCGGCCGGCGGCGAGGTGCTGGGCGCTTTGGTGGTCGCCGTGCACGGGCAGGTCCCGGTCGCGGACCTGCGGACCATGATCTACGCCTACCCCACGTTCCACCGCGCCATCGAGGCCGCCCTCGACGACCTCGCCGGCGAGTGAGGCACTGGCGCCGCAGGCTGGAGGGTTACCTCCGGGCGGCGATCACATGCTCGCCGGGCGCCATGGCCGGGAGTCCCGCCGCGTCAGCGGGCAGGGCGCCCGCGGCTACCGCCAGGCCAGGCGGCGGTGAATGATGGCAGGCAGGAGCAAGAATGACCGGGATTCCCCCGCCAGTGCCGTCAACCGCCGGGCACGCCAGCCAGGCACTGGTACGCGGGCACCTGGCGGGCGCGGCGGCCAGCGCGGCGTTCGCGCTGGCCTGGCTTGGGTTGTCGTGGTGGCATCCGGCGCTGACTTACCACTTCGGGCCGCCGCTGGCCGCCGCGGCCTGGCCGGTGCTGCTGCGGGCCCGGCTGCGCCATCCCGCCCGGCGCGGCCATGCGCTGGTCGCGGTGGGCGGCGGCTTCCTCATAGCCATGGCCGCGCTGGGCATCGCGGTGGCCGCGGGCTGGCTGCGCGGCCCGACCCTGATCGGGGCGGGCAGCGTGCCCGTCGAGGAGGTGGCGCTGGCCGTGGTGGCAGCCGCGTGGGGATGGCGGGTCGCGGAGCGCCGTCGGCGGGCCCGGTTCCTGCCCGCCGAGCCCTCCCGGCCGGACGGCCGCCCGGCGTCGCCCGCCGAGCCAGCCTCTGGGGAATGGCCCCCGGAAGAGCCCAGCCGATAACCGGGCCAGAACTGTCAGGAAGCTGACAGGTACAGCCCGGCCTGGCTTATTCGTGCGGTGCAATGGTCCCGCGCGGACAGCATGCCGCGCCAGGGAAAGGGTACGCACCCGCGCGTGGGGGAAGGGAGCCGCCGGTGGGTGTCATGGCGCGGATCCGCGCAGTGGTGGCGGCGTTCCGGCCGGCAGACCCGGAGTTCGCCGCCGCGCTGGCACGGCGCTGGGCGGAGCTGCCCGAGACGGCACGCACGCCCGGGCAGCTGCTGGGACGGCACGCGGTTGGATGCGAGGGCACCCACGGGGTGTTCCCCAAATGCAACCTGGCCTGCACCCCCTGCTACCACTCCCGCGACGCCAACCAGGTGCGGGTCGACGGCCCGCACACCCTCGCCCGGGTGCGGGCGCAGATGGCCCTGCTGCGCGAGCGGCGCGGGCCGCGGGCGCACGCCCAGCTGATCGGCGGCGAGGTGACCCTGCTCGACCCCGACGACCACGCCGCCGCGCTGGCGATCATGCGGGATCATGGGCGAGAGCCGATGAGCTTCACCCACGGCGACATCGACTACTTGTACCTGGAGAAGCTGGTGCTCGGGCCGGGCGGGAGGCGGCGGCTGCGCCGGGTGTCCTTCGCCGCCCATTTCGACTCGCTGATGTTCGGCCGCCGCGGCATCCTCCGCCCCCCGGATGAGGCTTCACTGAACCCCTACCGGGAGCGGTTCGCGGCCATGTTTACGCGGCTGCGCCGCGAGCACAAGGTGCGGTGCTTCCTGGCGCACAACATGACCGTCACCCCCGCCAACCTGGGCCAGGTCGCCGCCGTGGTGCGCGACTGCGCAGCGATGGGGTACGGGATGTTCTCGTTCCAGCCGGCCGCGTTCGTCGGGGACCAGCGCCGCTGGCATGAGGACTATCAGCAGGTGACCGGGGATCAGGTGTGGGCGCAGATCGAGCGCGGGGTGGGCACCCGGCTGGACTATCGCGTGTTCGAGCACGGGGATGTCCGCTGCAACCGGGCCGCGTACGGGTTCTGGGCCGGTGACCGCTGGTACCCGCTCCTGGACGGCGGCGACCGGCGGGACGTGGCGGTGCGGGACGCGTTCTTCCGCTACTTCGGGCCGGTGAACTTCACTGGCACGCCCGTGGCCGCGCTCGCCGTCAAGATCGCGCTGATCGCTGCCGCCCACCCCAGGATCGTCACGCTGGCGGCCGGGTGGGCTGGCCGCATCATCCTCCGGGTGGGGCTGCGGCGGCTGCTGGCCCAGCGGGTGCGGCCGGTCAGCTATGTGATGCACCAGTTCATGGACGCCGCCGACGTCACGCCCGCATGGGAGCTAATGCAGCGCGGCCAGGCCAGCGCCGACCTGCGGATCCGCGCTACCCAGGAACGGCTGGCCGCCTGCCACTACGCGATGGCCCACCCGGAAAACGGCACCCTAGTGCCGGCCTGCGTGCAGCACAGCGTGCTCGACCCGGCCGAAAACCGCGAACTTCGTGCGCTCCTGCCGATCCCGGCGGTCCCGCGCCGCCGGGCAGAGCCGACCGCCGGGGACACAGGCTGACCGCACGCGGCGATGGGGCGGCGCCATGGCCGCAAGGTGAAGGGAGGCAGGGATGCGAGCTGGCATCATCACCGGGTCGGGAACCGAAACCTGGCCCGGGCTGGACGGGCCGGTGACCCGGACGTTCGCCACCCGTTACGGACAGGTGGTGCTCACCGAGGGCAAGGCAGGCGGGGCCGAGGTGCTGCACCTGGCCCGCCACGAGGCCGGCCACCGGCGGCTGCCCGGCCACGTCAATCACCGGGCCAACCTGGCGGCCCTGCTGGATGCCGGGGCGGACTGCCTGATCTCGCTGACCGTCTGCGGCGCGGTCGACCCGGGGGTGCCGCCCGGCACGGTGATCGTGTTCGACGACCTGTACTTTCCCGGAAACCGCCTCCCCGACGCCAGCCTGTGCACCTGGCATGACACCCCCGGCGCCGCCGGGCGCGGTCACTGGATCTTCGGCCTGCCGTTCAGCGAGCCGGTCCGGGCCGCGCTCATCGAGGCCGGCCGGGCCACCGGCGCGCCCGTGCTGGCGGGCGGGTGCTACGGGCATGTGGACGGGCCCCGGTTCAACAGCCGGGCCGAGATCGCCGCGCTCGCCCGGTGCGGGGTCACCGCGTTGAGCCAGACCGCGGGCCCGGAGGTGGTGCTGGCCGGGGAGGCCGGGCTGCCGATGGCGCTGGCCGGGTATGTCACCGACTACGCCAATGGCGTGGGCGAGCCGGAGCCGGTGGAGGCCCTGCTGGCCCGGATGCGGCAGAGCGCCGGCATCCTGGCTGCCCTGGTGGAACAGGTGCTGCCCCGGATTGGCGAGCTCGGCCCCGTCGGTGTCGTGCACAGGTTCGATCCGTGACCCCGCCCGACCCCGGGCGCCCGGCCGATTCCATGCGCCCGGCAGGCTCGGTGATCCCGGGCCGGCCCGCGGTGCTGATCATGGCTAAGGCGCCGCGGCCCGGCGTCGTCAAGACCCGGCTGCACCCGATGCTCGGCTCGGATGGCTGCGCCGCGCTGGCCGAGCAGCTGATCCGCCACACCGCCTCGGTCGCAGCCGGCGTTGGGGGGGTGACCGTGTTCGCGGCCGTCGATCCGCCAGACGCACTTGGCGAGGTGAGCGGCCTGGTTCCCGGCAGCGTCCGGCTCCTGCGCCAGCGGGGAGCGAACCTGGGCGAGCGGCTGGCCACCGCGACCAGCGAGGTGCTCGGGCGAGGCCAGCGGCCGGTGGTGGTCGTCGGCACCGACGCGCCCACCCTCACGGCGGAACGGCTCAGTGATGCGTTCGGCGAGCTTGCCCGCGGCCGCGACGTGGTGTTCGGCCCTGCCTGCGATGGTGGCTACTATCTGGCGGGGCTGAACGAGCCGGCGCCGGAACTGTTCGCCCTGGACCCGGCCCTGTGGGGAGGTAACCGGGTCCTGGCGGCCAGCCTTGCGGCGGCCCGCCGGGCGGGCCTGGATGCCGGGTCGCTGTCCGCGCTGCGCGATCTCGACACGCCCGAGGACGCCGAGGCGCTGCTCGCCGACCCGCTGCTGCCGACCGTGATAGCGGACGCGCTGCAGCGCCGCCCGGCGCAGCGGACGGCGCGCCGAGCGCGGGAGTCCTGCAGGCCGGAGCCATCGCGGCAAGGGTCATCCCGGCCGCTGCCGGTGTCGATCGTGGTGCCGGTGCTGAATGAGGCCGGAGTGATCGGGCCCGCGCTGGCGGCGCTGCGCCGGGACTTCCCTGGCTGCGAGCTGGTCGTCGCCGACGGCGGCAGCAGCGACGGCACCGCCGGGCTGGCCGCGCCGCTGGCCCGGGTAGTCCGCAGCGACCCTGGCCGGGCCGCTCAGATGAACGCGGGCGCCCGGCAGGCGGGCGGCGAGGTGCTGTGGTTCATCCACGCCGACACCCGGGTCGACCCTCGGGCCCTAGCGCAGATCCGGGCCGCGCTGGCCGACCCGGCGGTTGCCGGCGGGGGCCTGACGCTGCGGTTCGACATCGGCGGGCCGGCGCTGCGTTATGTCGCCTGGACGTCGAACCTGCGGGCCCGGTACCTGCACTGGGTGTTCGGGGACCAGGCGATGTTTATCCGGGCGAGCGTGTTCGGCGCGCTGGGCGGGTTCCCCGACTTGCCGATCATGGAGGACCTGGAGATGTCCCGGCGGCTGCACCGGCGTGGCCGGCTCGTGCTGCTGCCGGCCAGCGCCATCACATCGGCGCGGCGGTTCACCGAGCACGGCACGCTGCGGACGCTCGCGTTCATGCAGTACCTGAAGGCGCTGTACTTCCTCGGCATCGACCCGCAGCGGATCTGTGACCGCTACCGCTCCGGTCCACGGCTGGGCGGGGGGGTTCGGGGGGTCGTCCCCCCGGGTCAGCACTGGGAAGGAGATGGCCGTGACCACTGCTGATGAGACGATCGGCGCCCGGCTGGACCGGTTGCGCTGGAGCAGGCTGCACACCACCATCCTGGTTGCCCTCGGGGCGGGCTGGCTGTTCGACTCCTTCGAGGTGCAGATGTTCTCCAGCGCGGTCGGGCCGCTCGGCGACCACTTCGGCGCCTCGGTGTTCGCCCGCGACGCGCTGCTTGCGGTCTGGCTGTCCGGGATCCTGCTCGGTGCGCTCGCGGGGGGCCGGCTCGCCGACCGGTTCGGCCGCCGGAGGCTGTTCGTGATCACCTTGCTGTGGTACGCGGGGTTTACCGTGGCCACCGGGCTGGCCCCGGGACTCGCGCTCGTGTACGTGTTCCGGTTCCTCGCCGCCCTAGGGGTGGGCGCGGAGTACGCGATCGTCAACGCGGCGATCGCCGAGTTCGTCCCCGCGCGGATCCGCGGCCAGGTGAACGCGCTGGTGATGAACTTCTGGCCGGCCGGGGCGATCCTGGCCGCGCTGCTCGCCTACCTGATCCTGGATACGCTGGCGCTGGGCAGCGCGTCGTCGTGGCGGTACATGTTCATCCTGGGCGGGCTCATCGCGCTGGTCGTGCTGTTCTTCCGCCGCCGTATCCCCGAGTCGCCGCGCTGGCTGGCCTCACGGGGACGCCAGCGGGAGGCGGAGGCGATCGTCACCGCGCTGGAACGGTGCGCGGGTGCCAGCTCGCCGCCGGGCATCCGGGTCGATGGCCACGGGCCTGGGCTGCGCGAGGCACTCGGCGAGCTGGTCCGCTGCTATCCCGGCAGGCTGGCGCTCGGGGCGGTGCTGGACCTGGCCGAGGCGTTCGGCTATTACGGGCTGTTCGCGCTGCTGTCGGTGGTGGTCCTGGCCAAGGTGCACATCTCGCAGCAGGCCATCCCGTTCTTCTACATCATCGGCAACCTGGGCGCGCTGGCCGGGGGCGTCGCGATGAGCGGCTTTTTCGACCGGCTCGGGCACCGGGTGACTGTCGGCGTCTGCTATCTGGCCTCGGCGGCGGGTGTGGGCCTGCTTGCGCTGGCGACCGCGACCGGCAGCGGCGCCTGGGTGACCGTGGCGTTCGCTGTGGCCAGCGCGTTCGGCACCGCCGCGTGGACGTCGGCGTACCCGATGTTCACCGAGCTGTTCCCGACCCACCTGCGCGGTGCCGGGGTCGGGGCGTCGGTGGCGGTGGGCCGGGCCGGCGCGATCGTGGGCACGCTGGCGCTGCCCGCGATCGCCACCAGCATCGGTGCTACCGCCTCCTACCTGCTGGTCGTGGCGTTCTGGCTGGGCGGGGCGGCGGCGATCGGCGTGTACGCGGCGGCCGGCGGTGCCGAGCCCGCCGGGCGGGCGCTGGAGGCGGTCAGCCCGCTCCGGCTGGCCGGCGTGCCCGCCGCGGCCGCTGCCGAGGGGGGCGGATCCTGATGCGGATCGCGGTGTGCGGCGGGCCGTACGGCAACCCGTACGCGCTGCGCGCGTTCGTGTCCGACGCGCACGCGCGGGGCTGCGAGCGGCTGTACTGCCTGGGGGATCTCGGCGGGTTCGGCGCCGAGACAGACGCCTTGTGGCCGGTCCTCACCACGGCAGGGGCGGCGTGCATCGCGGGCAACTACGACGTGGCGCTGGCCCGCGCCGACCCGGACTGCGGCTGCGGCTACCGTGACCCGCGGGACAACGAGTACGCCCAGCTCATCTACGACTACACGCTCGCCCACACCAGCCGGGAGTTCGCCGCCTGGATGGGGCGGCTGCCGGCCGAGCTGCGGGAGCGGATCGGCGGCTGCGCCGTGCACATGGTGCATGGCTCGCCGCTGGCGCTGAACGACTTCTGGTGGGAGTCGCTGCCCGAGGCCGGGCACCGGCTCCGGGTGGCCGCCAGCGGCGCCGACGTGATCTGCTGCACCCACTCCGGGCTGCCGTGGCAGCGCCGGTTCGGCCACAGCCTGGTGGTCAACGTGGGCGTGCTGGGCAAGCCCGCCAACGACGGCCGCCGCGAGGTGTGGTACGGGGTCCTCGACCTTGACGGCGGCAGCGCCCGCGCCGAGCTGGTGCCGCTGTCCTACGACTGGCGGGCGCAGGCGGTGTCGATGCGCCGGGCCGGGCTGCCCGAGCCGTTCGCCGAGACGATCGAGACCGGCTGGTGGACCACCTGCGTGGAGATCCTGCCGCCGGCCGAACGCGCAGCGGGCCGGTTCCAGCTCTACCGGTCCGCGCTGCCGGAGGCGTTCCGGCCCGCCGCCGGAGGCTGGGGCGCCGGAGGCCGGGAAGCCGGAGGCACCAGCGCCCATGGCAACGGCAACGGGTCTGGCGGCCGGCGCGGTGACGCGGCCCGGCCGGTGGTCCCGCTGTTCGGCTCGGCGTACTTCCCGCCCCGGCTGTGGGTGTACACGAACTTCCACTGCAACCTGGCCTGCGACTACTGCACGGTCGCCTCCTCGCCCAAGGCGGCGCCGCGCACCATGCCGGCGAGACAGTTCCAGGCGCTGGTCGACGAGGCGGTGAGCGAGGGCTTCACCGAGCTCTACCTCACCGGCGGGGAGCCGTTCCTGCACCCGGACATCATCGACATGCTCGGCTACGCCATCCAACAGCTGGCAACCGTGGTGCTCACCAACGGCATGCTGTTCCGCGGCCGCCGCCTGGCCGGGCTCGCCTGGCTCGCCGGGCAGGACGGCCCGGCCGGCCCTGGTGCGCTGGTCATTCAGACCTCGCTGGACGGCGCTCGCCGGCAGACCCATGACGCGCACCGCGGCCGTGGCTCCTGGGCGCGCACCATCGACGGCATCCGGCAGGCCGTAGACCTCGGGCTCCCGGTCCGGGTCGCGCTGACCGAGACCCCGCAGAACTCGGCCGAGATCCCCGAGGTCGCTGCGCTGCTGGGGGGGCTGGGCGTCCCGGCCGGGAACTTCGCGGTACGGCCACTGCTGCGCCGCGGGCTGTCCGCCACCGGCCAGGACATCGCCGCCGACAGCACCATCCCGGAGCTGACCGCCAGCACCGACGGCCTGCACTGGCATCCCGCCGGCGCGGACGCCGTCACCAGCCCCGACATGCTGCTCGCCGGGCCCGGCACGCCGCTCGCCGCCGGCAAGCGGCTGGTCACCGAGCGGTTCTTCGCCGCCAGGCTCGCCGACGGCAGCCTGCCCCGCCCCTACCGGTGCGCTGTATGAAACGGCCTGCTCGAAGCCCAGGGAGGCGCCCATGCCGCGACCCGAAGACGTGACGATCGAGCTGGCCGCCACCGCCGTTGCCGCCCGGCCCGGCGAGCACGATGACCGTTCGCGGCGCGAACAGCAGCTGCCCGAGATCGGCCAGGTTCCGCCCGGCGTTCTCCATCATCCGCGCCAGATCGATGCCGAAGTACCCGGCCATGGACCGGTCGACCTCCCGCATCTGCCCGGTGCTCACCACCGGAACGGGCTCGCCGGATGCCAGCGCAAACATTGATGGTCAGCCATTCAGGAAGCCGGGCCATCCACGGATCCGCCAGGACGGCCACGGCAGCCTCACCCGGCCCCCATGGCGGGCATCCGCAGGATCCTGCATCCAGCAAAGCCCTGGCGAGCCGGCGCAGCACTGCGATTGTCAGCCTGATGACAATCGGGCATTTTCTCCAGCCGGCCCGCCGGTTGACTCCGGAAGCAGGGCAGCAATGCCGCGGTCAAAGGTCCCGCGGCGACGAGGATTCCAGGCAGGAGGAACGATGCCCCGGGTTCCAGTGCATAACGCCAGTGACGCGCCCGAGCAGTCGCGAGAAGCGCTGCGCGGGCTGGAACGCAGGATGGGCCGGCTGCTGAACATTCACGGCGAGATGGCGCACGCGCCCGTGGTACTGGCCGCCTACCAGGGTATCCAGCAGGCGATCGCCGGGCACGGCAGCTTCGACGCCAGGACCCGCGAGGCGATCGCGCTGGCCGTGGCCGCGGTGGACAACTGCGCCTACTGCCAGTCCGCGCACACCGTGGGCGGGCAGGCCGCCGGCTGGTCACTGAAGGAGACGGTGGCGATCCGGGACGGCACGGCCCAGCTTGACCCGAAGCTCGCCTCGCTGCTGGCCGTGGCCCGCGAGATCGCCGGGAACACCGGCTACGTGGTGGACGCGACCTGGCAGGCGGCGCGCGAGGCAGGCTGGAGCGACGCCGAGCTGGCCGAGCTGTTCGCGCACGTGGCGGCGAACATGTTCACCAACTACTTCAACCACTACGTGCAGACCGAGCCGGACCTGCCGGCCGCGCCCGGGCTGGAAGGCTGGTCACCGCGCGCCTGAACATGCCGTCGTCCCACATGGAGCCGGGCCGCCGTCAACCTGGTTTGTCATTCTTCTGACACTTCTTCCCGGTTGTCGGCCCGGTTCGCGGTTGGGTCCTCCTGCCAGCTATGCACGCGGGAGGGCCGGATGGACGCGAGAGTCGTGCGGGCCGGGGTCGTGGGCGGGATCGCGGGCGGCATGGTGATGGCCGCCTTCTCGATGATCGCGCTGTGGCTGGCCGGGAGCGGGTTCTGGGCGCCGCTGAACCTGATCGCGCACACGTTCTGGCGGGCGGCGCCGCTGGACGGCAGGTTCAGCGGCGCGGCGCTGGTCATCGGCGTGGGCGTGCACATGATGATGGCGATGCTTGTCGGCACGCTGATCGCGGCAGCCGCATACCGGCTGCCCGCCGCCCGTTCGCTGGTGATCGCGGGCGGGATGCTGTCCGCCGCGCTGCTGTGGGCGGTGATGCAGTACGGGATCTGGCGGGCCGTCGACGCGGCGGCCGCGCAGGCCTTCACGGCCTGGGTGTTCGCCCTCGCCCACCTGCTGTTCGGAATGATGGCCGCCTCGTTCGCCGCCATGGGCATAGCCGACGCGGACACCCCGTACCAGCCTGCCCACCGCAGGCCGGCGGGGCCGGGCGGTTACCCCGGCCGCGCGGCACGGGCGCCCCGCAATCCCCCATAGCCACCGGGCAACTGGGCGGGGGCGCGGGTGGCCAGGGCACGTCTCTCGCATTTGTCAGCTTGCTGGCACTCCGGTGCCCAGACCGCCGGCCAGGGCGTCTGTTTCTTCGGGAGATGGGAGCAAGGGCCAGGCTGGGCGAAGGAGGAACGGCATGCCTCGGCTGGGCAGGACGACGGGCCCGGTCAGCGCCCGAGCGCCAGGCCGGGCGGAGGCAGGTTCAGCACGCGCGCCCGGGTCGCTGCCGGAGCGATGGCGGCGCTGGCCGTGCTGGCCGTGCTGGCGGCGGCTACGCTGGCGGGCTCAGGGCACCCCACCCCGGCACGCGCGCCTTCCGGGACAGGCGGGCCGGCCGGGGCGTCGCGGGCCGCTCAGGCTGCGCCGCCAGGAGCGCGGACGTCCTCGGCGGGGGCGGCGAACCCGAACCCGTCCGCTCACCCGATCACCGGCCCGACCCCGCCGCCGATAGCCGCGGCGCTGACGCTGGGCCGGGCCGACGCGCCGGTGGCGATGGTGGAGTTCGGCGACTACCAGAGCACCAGTTGCGGTGCGTTCGCCCGCGATACCGAGCCGGTCCTGATCCGCAGGTATGTGGACACCGGTGTGGTCCGCCTCCCCTGGCGGGACTTCCCCTGGGTCGGCGCCCAGTCGGTGCGCGCCGCTGTCGCCGCGCGGGCCGCCGGCGTGCAGGGCAAATTCTGGGCGTACCACGACTACCTGTTCGCCCACCAGTTTCCCGACGAGCACAGCGGCCTGGTCACCGGCGCCTACCTGCGGTCGGTGGCGCGGCGGCTGGGGCTGAACATGACCCTGTTCAACCGTGACCTCACCAACCCGGCGCTGACCGCGGCGGTGCGGGCCGACGACGCGTTCGGCCAGCAGCTCGGCGTGCCCGGCACGCCGGCGTTCCTGATCGGCGGTCGGCCGTTCTTCGGCGCCCAGCCGCTGCCGGCGTTCGAGGCGGCCATCACCCAGGCACGCCGCGGCCAATGACCCCGCCTTCCCGCGTCAGCGTGCCGCCGGCGCCCGGCCGCACCGCGCAGCCAGGTGATCGGCGTCCGGAGGATCGGCCCGGTGACCGGCATCGGGTACCTGGGCGCCTTCCTCGGCGGGGTGCTCACCCTGCTGAGCCCCTGCAGCGCGCTGCTGCTGCCGGCGTTCTTCGCCTACGCCTTCGCCAGCCCTGCCCGGCTGCTGGGCCGCACAGCGGTGTTCTACGCCGGCCTGGCCGGGGTGCTGGCCCCGCCCACCCTGGACACCTGGAACAACCGTCTCCAAGACGCGGTCACCGCAGTCCAGGCACACGTCCCCGACCTGGCACTCATCGCCACGGTGGCAGCCGCGGTCGTCGCGATCACCGCATGGCGGCTGCACCGCGTCCGGCGGCCGCAGCCCACCGATACGCCCGGGCCCGCGCAACAGCCTGCCCTCACCGAGCATGCCGCGGACGAGCCAGCGCCGGAAAGGACGCCCTGACCGGGCGAAGGTCCCGCTGCCTCTGAGTTGTAGGTGCCGCCCCCCCGTCGTCCTGGCTTCACAAGTCGAGCAGCGCCTGCTCCACCACCTCGGTGAGGGCGGGATGAATATAAAGGACGCCGGAGGCGATTTGGTCGGCGGTGTTGCCCAGGCACATGGCCTGGATCAGCGGCTGGATCAAGGTGGATGCCTGGGGGCCGATGATGTGGGCGCCGAGCAGCAGCCGGGTGGCGGGGTCGGCGAGGACCTTGACGAAGCTGGTGTTGTCCTCCAGCGCCCAGCCGTAGGCGGCGTCGCTGTAGGGACGGGTGGCGGTGACGTAGTCCCGGCCCTGGGCTTGGAGCTCCTGCTCGGTCGCGCCAGCCGAGGCGACCTGCGGGTCGGCGAACACCGCGGATGGCACCACCGTGAAGTGCGCCCGGCTCGGCTGGGCTGGGTGGAGCAGGTTGTATCGGACCAGCCGGGTCTCGGCGTTGGCCATGTGCTTGAGCTGGAAATGATTCGCCAGGTCACCCAGCGCCCAGATCCCCGGCACGCTGGTGGCGTAGGTGCCGTCGGTGCGAACGTGCCCGTGGGCGTCGACCTCGATCCCGGCCGCCGCGACGTCGAGCCGGTCGCTGTTGGGTATCCGCCCGGTTGCCACCAGCAGCACCTCGCCCTCGGCGGCCTGGGTGCCCGCGGGACCCGCAAGGTCGAGGCGGACCCCTTTGCGGCCCCCGGCTACCCGCTCGGCTTTGGCACCCAGCCGCACCTCGAAACGCTCCTGGTACTGCTCGGTGAAGCGCGCCCGGATGTCGGCGTCGTGGTGGGACAGCAGGTGCTCGCCACGCGTCACGATGGTGACCTTGGTGCCGAGCGAGCCGAAGATGTGGCTCATCTCCGCCGCGATATACCCGCCACCCAGCACGACCATCGACTTCGGCAGCCGACCGAGCCGCATCACAGCGTCCGAGGTCAGGTAGGGAACGTCGGCCAGGCCGGGGACCGGAGGGATGGCGGGGCGAGATCCCGCGGCGAGCACGAACCTGTCGGCGCGGATCTCCTCGCCGCCGACCCGGAGCACCTTCGGCCCGGTAAACCGCGCCTCTCCGAGGAACACGTCGATACCGCCCGCGCGGCGGTGGGCGACGGCCCGCTCATGCAGCGGGTCGATACGGCCGAACACCCGGTCGCGGATCGCCGGCCAGTCCGCCCCTTTCCAGCCCGCGCGGATCCCGAACCGCCCCGCGTGCCGGACTGCCTGGGCGACATCCGCGGTATAGACGAGCATCTTCGACGGGATACACCCCCGGTTGAGGCAGGTGCCGCCGAACCGGTCGCTCTCCACCACCGCGATCCGCCACCCGGCGAACTCCTCGGACGGCAGCATGTTCCCGCTGCCAGCGCCCACGATCACCAGGTCATAACTGTGTACGGCCACACTGTGCTCCCTTCCGGGCCATCCTCCGCCGGTGCGGGACCAGTGGCACTCATCCTGTCACCTCGCTGACAATCCCAGCGGGACGCGCCCGGCCACAGCGTTGACATCGGTATGCAGACCGTGCCGGGGACCATGCTCAGAGCCGAGTCCCAGCAACTGGTCCCGGCGACGCGCAGGCAAGCTTGTGCTGGTAGCTGTCGTGGTGGGGCACGTTCTCACCCGGGTGCGCCTCGCGGGTGTAGATGAACACCCACGCGGCCTCGGGGTGCCGGGCGGCCGCGGCTTCAAGCAGAGGACCCTCCGCTGAGCAGTACGGTCAAGTGAACGAGCCGAACTCCATCAGGTGCCCGAGGGTGCCGCGCGGCGGGCCAGCGGGTAGGCCACCAGGCCGAACACCAGCCCGTAGATCAGGTGGCCGACGAAGAACGGCCCGCGGGGGGTCATGTGGCACATCAGCGGGTTCGCCCACGGCAGCACCAGGTACATCATCACCACATACAGCAGCGCCGCCCCCGCCACCGAGGCGGCCACGTAGGCCGGTGCGGTGCGCAGCACGCCCAGCCCAGCGCGGCGCAGCCCGAACAGGACCGTGATGAACACGATCCCGACCAGCATGGAGAACGCCAGGTGCAGGATCATCCCGACGGCCAGGTGGCTGGCCGCCACGGGCATGTTCATGCTCATGCCCGGGTGCATCATCATGTCCCGTTCGATCATGGCCGCCTGCCCGCGCCACACGAATGAGGCCATGCACAGGTTCAGGGGTGTCCAGAACCCGTTGCTGGTGGCCGCGGAGTCGATCATCTGCCACAGGGCCATGCCGATGCCGCCCGCCAGTCCCGCCAGCGCGCCGTACCCGGCCAGCCGCGGCACCTGGATGGTTCTCGGTCGGGTGAGAACCGCGTCGCTCATCTTGCTCACCTCTGCTTCTGGTGTGTCTGGCCCGTCGGCCAGGAGCCGCCGGGCGGGATCCCGGCGGATGCTGGCTATAGACGCCGCCGCCGGGCAGGTGATTGCACCCGCGCCCGGAACCGGCCCTGTCGCCCTTGTCAGGCGCGTTCGACCGTGCCCCGCGCGGGATTGCGTGGCGTGTCGCGCTGCCGCTCACTGCCTGCAGTCCGCGCATACGCGATTAAGCCCTCCTCGCGGTCGCCCACAGAAGCGGCTTGTCAGCAAGATGACAGTCTCGGGGGCGGTCCGGCGCGTGCTTGCGCAGTGGGGTCGGCCGTCTTCGCCCAGCGGTGCTACTCGGCGGCAGCCTCATCCACTCCGGTCACGGCCCGCAGATCGGTGAGCGCGGACTCCACCGCGGCCCTGACCGCGGGATCTGCGGGGTCGAGCCCATGGTCGAGAATGACCAGCCAGGTGATCGATGGCTCTCCTGGGGCACGCCGCGCGACCACCCGCGCCCCCGCCCGGCCGTTCAGCCAAACGCGCTGGTCAACCAGCCTGGCCCAAGTGACACGTTCGCTGGCCACCGCGGGCAGATCCCAGGAGCTGGCCAGCCGCAGCAGGGTCTGAGCCGGGGCTGCGGGTGTCAGGCTGGTGAGGGTCAGGGTGTGCCGCTGCTCGTCCCAGCGAACCTGGTCTACCTGTTCCCACCCGAGCCGTGCCCAGGCCCGGCCGTCCTGGTGATGTAGCGCGCGGTCCGTGGCCACCGCCAGCTCGCCATCAGCGCCCCCGGGCGGCGGCCAGCAGGCGCTCGCCGGGCTGGAGGGGTGTATGCGCCCGCGCCTCGGCCCGAGCGGCGAGACGGCGGCGGTGGTCTTCTGCGCGGGCTTGCAGCCACCGGGCAATGCGGCGGCTTCCCAGCGGCCCCCACTGTTCACCGCGCCCCGGCCCCGGCGCTGCCCTGCCAGCCGTGCCCGGGCCCGCAGGGGAAACCCTTTCGGGGAGTCTGCGGGTACGCCGGCCTGGCCAGAACAGCGCCCGCCATCGCCTGCTGCTGTCCGGGGCTTCATCCGGCAGCCAGCCGCCGGCGTGGGCGCCGGGCGCATGCCGTGGCTCTATGTGCATCGGTTATCAGCCAGGCTCTCGGATCGCGGGCAGCGGGGGGCCAGGGTGACCGGCGGGCTGGGCGCCAGGAACCGCGGCGGCGGTCCGCAGGGGACACCTGGCGCCTTGCACGGCCCTGGAACCGCCACCGCGCCCGGCCGCCGGTAGGTGACCGGCTCCCGGGACGCGGGCAGCAGATGAAGCGGTCATTGGCGTGCTCTTCTCACGCTCACCCAAGGCGCTGATGTGATGAAAGACGCCCGGTGAGGGCGTTTGATTGCGGCGGGCGGACCGGCGGCGCTAGCTGGGTCACGTGGCGCCGCCTGGTGGAGCTGGTGGCACCGGGCAGGGTGGGCCCAGCCACTGGGACGGTTCGCTCAGGCCGGTGGCAGCCGCGCCGCCAGCGCGGCGAGCTGATTTTCTGGGACCGGCGCCGCCACCAGTTCTGAGGTGTGGCCGTTGCGGCAGTACAGGCCGATTTCCCCCATCCGCGCAGTCCACGCCATGCCCTGGCCCGTCGCCCCGCGGGCGCGGGCGGGCATGGGGAACGGCTGGGTGGAGACGGCAACCACCGCCTCCACGCGGCCCAGCCGCCACACGCGCAGCACCATCCGCTGGCCGCCAGCGGCCACCGTCACCGGGTGGCCCACTTCCACCGGCGCAGCCTGTCGCCCCTGGCCAGCCTCCTGCTGCCGCGCGGGCACCGTCTCGGCGTAGCGGGCAACCGCGGCGACAGCGGCAGGCATGCTGGCGGCCTCACGCCCGCCCGGCAGCACCAGCACCGCAACAGCAGCTGCCACAGCAGCGGCAAGCGCACCCGCGCCCGCGAGCCAGCGCCAGCGCAGCCTCATCCTGTGACGCGGCCGTTCCTCCGCGATGGTGCCAGCGGCGGCCAGCTCGACGGCAAATCTGACCCGGTCGGCCAGCCCCGGCGGTGCTGGCTGGCGCAGCAACTGCACGGCCTGGCGACCAGCGCGATCCTCACGCACCGCCCGCCAGCACTGCTCGCATGCCAGCAGATGCTCATCCCAGCGCCGGGCATCCGCAGGGTTCAGCTCCCCGGCCAAGAACGCCGCCAGCAGCCGGTGATGCCGGTCATGGCCGTCCATGACTCACCCCCGCCTCGGCCAGCAACTGGGCCAGCCTGCGCCGGCCGCGGTGAACCCGCGCCAGCACCGTCCCCCGCGGGCAGCCCAGCACTTCGGCGGTTTCCCGGGCGGTATACCCGGCCACATCCATCAGCACGATGCACACTCGTTGCGGCTCCGGCAGCAGCGCCAGGCAGCGCGACACCGCCTGCGCATCCAGCCCAGCGATCACCACATCGGCCACGTCAGCCGCATACTGCCCCCCGCCGGTGCCCGCAACGGGCAGCGTGTCCAGCGGCACCCGGCTGGGCACCTCCCACGGCCGGCGGCGACGCCGCCGCGCCGTGGAGCGGGCCGCGTTCAGGCAGATCGCGGCCAGCCACGCCCGCGCGTTCCCGCCCCGGTAGGAACCGAACGCGGCATACGCCCGCAAGTAGGTTTCCTGCACCAGATCCTCGGGATCCTGCCCGTCCCCGGCGGCGCGCCGCGCGACCTGGTACACCACGTCCAGATGCGGCAGCGTGGCGTCCAGGAACGCGCGGTGGTCAGCACCCACGGCTCTTCACACCCACTTACGACGCCCGGCGCCCCTTCTTGATTGCACCACGGCCAGGCAGCGGCTCGCCACTGCACGGATGGTGTCCTTCGCGGCCCGGCCCGCCGCCGTGCCCGGCCCCCTTACCCTGCGGATAGCGGGAGCAGGTGGCGCAGCCTGTCCCCGGGCAGGCATCCCGGCCCGGCATTCCCTGAGCCCCCGAGGGCCGCCTGAGCTACTTCCGTTTGATGGTGAGGCTGAACTGCTGCGTGGCCTGATCGCCGAGTGTGCCGGTCACCATCATCGTGAACGTGAAGGTCCCGGCCCTGGTCGGCGTGCCTGACAGCTCGCTGTTGTTGTCTGACGGGGCATAGGGGGAGGTCAGCCCAAGGCCAGGCGGGAGCTGCCCGGAGGCCACCGACCAGGTGTAGGGTTCCTCGCCGCCGGACAGGAAGAAGTCCCTGCGTGTAGGGCACCCCGATTGTGCCGGCGAACAGGGTCGATCCGCTGGCGGGAAGCACGATGGTCACCCCGGACCTGCTGTTCCTCGATGAGCCGACCACCGGGCTCGACCCGGCAAGCCGCAGGCAGCTCTGGGACATCGTGCGGGCGATCGTCGCCTGCGGCACGACGGTGCTGCTCACCACCCAGTACCTCGACGAGGCCGACCGCCTCGCCGACCGGATCGCCGTCATCGACCACGGCACGGTCATCGCCGAGGGTACCAGCGGGCAGCTGAAGGCCTCGGCCGGCGCCGGCACCCTGCGGGTCCAGCTAGCCGACCCCGCCCAGCGAGCCGAGGCGCAGCGGATACTGTCGCGGGAACTCGGCGTGCCAGCGCGCCAGGAATCTGGCACCGAGGCACTGTCAGCCACAATCCCCGCCAGGAACGGTGAACCGGACATGGGCGGGCGCGTCGCGCGTGCCCTCGCCGAGCTGTCGCGCTCCGGCATCACAGCCACCGGCTTCGCGCTCAGCCAGCCCAGCCTGGATGAGGTGTTCCTCGCCCTGACCGGCCACCCCGCCCACGCCCGGACCTTCATCATGGAGACCGCGCGATGACCGCGCCCGCCGCCGGCCGCGGAACCCTGCACGCGGCAGTATCCCTGCGGCCCCGGCCGGCACCGCCGGGCATGCTGCCGGCGTCGCTCACCTTCGGCTGGCGTGCGCTGCTGAAGATCAGGCACGTCCGCGAGCAGCTCGCCGACGTGATCGGGATCCCGCTGCTGTTCACGCTGATGTTCACCTACCTGTTCGGCGGCGCTCGCCGGGTCACCCCACGCCTACCTGCAGTTCCTGCTGCCGGGCAGCCTCGCGCTGGCGGTGCTGTTCCTCACCGTCTACAGCGGGGTCACCCTGAACAGGGACCTGGCCGCCGGCACTTTCGACCGGTTCCGCTCCCTCCCGATCCGGCGGGCCGCCCCGATTGCCGGAGGCCTGCTTGGCGACGCCGACCGCTATCTGCTCGCCTCGGCCCTGGTCATCGGGCTGGGCCTGGCCATCGGCTTTCACCCCCGCGGCGGCGCCGCCGGCGTGCTCGCCGCAGTGGGCCTCGTCGTGGTGTTCGCCTCCAGCCTGTCCTGGGCGTGGATCGCCCTCGGGCTGATCCTGCGCACCCCCAACGCGGTCATGAGCGCCGGCTTCACCCTGCTGTTCCCGCTCACGTTCATCAGCAACATCTTCGTTCCCCCGCTGACCATGCCGCCGTGGCTGCGCGCCGCCGCCCGCCTCAACCCGGTCACCCACCTCGTTACCGCCAGCCGCGGGCTGATGTCCGGCACCGCCACGGCAGGCCAGGTCGAGTGGGCGCTCGCCGCAGCCGCCGCGCTCACCGCCATCTTCGCCCCCCTCGCACTGCGCCTGTACCGCAACAAGCACTGAGCTCCCGCGCCAGGCGCTGGCCCGGCGGCGCGCCTGACCCGCCGCCGGTGACCGCCTCAGCCAGGGTGCCTGCGGCTGCGGGTCCTGAACCGGAAGATGACCAGCCCGGCGATGGTGAAGGCGGCGGCCCAGGCCAGGCCGAGGGCCAGATGGCCCCACAGGACAGCGTGGCCGAACGCCCCGCCGGCCGCGAACTGCATGGGCCCGAAGGAGGGGAACCATTCCAGGACCGGCTTGTTGGCGATCGGGTTGCCAAGCGGGTTCTGCAGGAAGGTGTCCATCAGCGAGCCCATGATGATCAGGAAGAAGCCTTCCAGGTCGCCCTTGACCAGGACGCCCAGCAGCAGGCCGAGAGCCCCGTAGGTGAGGGCGATGACGGCTCGTCAGCCATGTTTCCTGGCGCGGGAAGAGCCCGGGCCTCCAAGCTCCGCCCGGTCGGCCTGGTGCCCGGTAGGGTGGTAGTGGCGCGCCGGGAAGTCTGGTCGGCAACTTCCGTGGGTCGAGCGGGCGAGGTCAGCGGCGTGCGCAGCGTGGAGACTGTTCTCTTCCTCGTCGTGCTGGGCACGGTGGTCGCGGCTTTCGCCGGGCGGCTGAGTATCCCGGCCCCCTCGCTGCTGGTGATCGCGGGGCTGGTGGTCGGCCTGCTGCCGGGCGTGCCCCCGGTCCGGGTGGCACCTGATGTGGTCAGCCTGGTGGTGCTGCCTCCGTTGCTGTATGCGGCCAGCGAGGAACTGCCCTGGCGGGACCTGCGCGCGGTGTGGCGGCCGGTCGCCGTGCTCGCGGCGGGCCTGGTGCTCGCGTCGGCGGCTGCGGTCGCGGCCGTGGCCGGGGCGGTGGCTGCCGTTCCGGCGAGCATGGCGTTTGTGCTCGGCGCGGTGCTGGCCAGCACGGACCCGGTCGCGGTCAGCGCGCTCGGGCGGCGGCTGTCGCTGCCGCCGAAGGTGCAGGCGCTGGTGCAGGCCGAGAGCCTGTTCAACGACGCGACCAGCCTGGTGCTGTTCCAGATCGCGGTCTCCATCGCGGTCGCGGGAACAGCCGGGACCACGGCGGGCGGGATGCTGCTGCACGGCGCCGGCCAGTTCGCGGTCCTGGCGGCCGGCGGCGCGGCGGCGGGGGGCGTGGTCGCGGCCGGGGTGATCGCCGTGCGCCGCCATGTCACCGATCCGGTGCTGGAAACCGTGCTGGCGCTCATCACCCCGTATGCGGCGTACGTGCTCGGCGCGGCACTGCACGTTTCGCCCGTGATGGCGGTGATCATCGCAGGGCTGGCCATCGGCGCGCGGCGGGCGCGGATCACCACCGCCCAGACCCGGCTGCAGCTGCACGCGGTCTACCAGACGGTCATCTTCCTGCTGGAAAGCGTGGTATTCAGCCTCATCGGCCTGCAGCTGCCAGCCCTGATCCGAGCCCTGTCGCATGCCGGGGCGTGGCCGGCCGAAGCGCTCGCGATCGCAGGCACGCTGATCGCCACGCGGATCTTGTGGGTCTTCCCCCTTTCCGCCGTCCTGCAGCGGCGCGCCGGCACCCGGCGCCCGTCCTGGCCGGTGCCCGCCGTAGTGTCCTGGGCGGGCACCCGCGGAGTCGTGCCGCTGGCCGCCGCCCTGTCCATTCCCCTGACGACAGCCAGCGGGGCACCCCTGCCAGAGCGTGACCTCATCCTGGTGCTCGCCACCACGGTCATTGTGATCTCGCTCATCGTGCAGGGGCTCACCCTGGAACCGCTGGCCCGGTTCGCCGGGATCGCCCGGCCCGCCACGGCGCGCCACGAGGAAACCCTCGCCCAGCTGCGGCTGGCCGAGGCGGCCCTGGCCCGGCTCGACGAGGTCGGCGACGGTGCGGCCGCCCCGGACGCCGTGATCGACCGGGTCCGCGCCAGCCTGCTGGCCCGCCTTGGGCACGCCCGCGCCCGCATCGACGGCACTCCAGCACCGGAACCGGGCGGCCTGACCGAACGGGAACTGCGCCGGGATCTCATCGTCGCGGAGTACGCCGAACTCACCCGGCTCTACGAGGACGGCACCATCAGCGCGGCGACCCGCCAGCGGCTGCAGCGCGGCCTCGACCTGGAGGCCACCCGGCTCAGCGACGAGTAACACTGACGCCACCAGGACCTGCCGCCTTGCACCGAGGACGCCGCCGTCACCCGCTCACCGGGATGCGGACTGTGCCACTTGAGATCGGGGCCCGGCGTGGTGTGGAACAGTTCCCGAACGCGTTCACCGCCTGCGAGTCCACCGCGGTTCTACCGTGCTGTGGTAGTTCCCCGTGTTCTGTCACTCAGCCGGGTGCGGTGCCGGGGCCCTGGCCGGGAGGAGAAGGCTGCCGTAGATCAGCAATGAGGCGATAAGCCGGTCGCCATGGCGTATGACCACCAGTTGCTTTTGGTGATCGTGGTGAGGACGCCGGCGGCCAGGTGGCGGCGATGGCGGCCGCACTCCAGATTGCCGGACTGCGCCACGGGCTGCCCAGGTACGCTGCGGCCCTGACGGCCTGGGTCGCGCCGATGACCATGCCCGCAGAGACGAGCACGTGCGGCCAGGAAGGCGGTGCTGGCGATGCGGGCGTCTCCCGTGGTCTGGGAGGGCTGGCCGATGAGATTAACGGCCATGCCCAGCAGGAACTGGAAGGTCAGGCCCATGCCCATGTGCCGGGCCAGGTGCCGCTGGTCGGCGTGGCCGGCCGGCCTGGCCCGGCCGGCCAGGTTACTGCCGTCCTCGCCGGCCCGGGCCGCGCTCACCGCTTCCTCCCGTAGAGCCAGGCCGTGAGAGGGGCGAACACCGCTGCCAGGGCGGCCGCGGCGAACAGCACCCAGGCCACCTCTCCCAGCGCGGCCTGGCCTGCGATCAGGCCCCGCTCGGCGGTGACCAGGTGGCTGACCGGGTTGACGTGAACGAAGGCCTGCAGCCAGCCGGGCATGGTCTGCGGGGAGACGAAGACGTTGCTGGCCAGGGTCAGCGGGAACAGCACGACGGTGCCGGCGCTCATCACCGCCTGCGGGGTGCGCAGGAGCAGGCCGAGGGTGGCCCAGGCCCAGGAGAGGCTGAGCGCGAACACCAGCAAGAGCCCGAGCCCGGCGAGCACGCCGGGAGCGCCGCCGGCCGGGCGGAACCCGATGGCGACGCCGAGCACGATGACCAGCCCGCCGGCCAGCAGGTAGCGGGCGATGTCGCCGAGCAGGGCGCCGGCGATGGGAGCGGGGCGCCAGATGGGAAGGGCGCGGAACCGCTCGGATATCCCGCTGGAGACGTCGGTGTTCAGCCCCACCCCGGCGTACATGGTGACCAGCAGCACGGCCATCACCAGCGTGCCGGGCAAGATGAACTGCAGGTAGCGGCTGGTGGAGCCGGCCAGCGCGCCGCCGAAGAGGTAGGTGAACATCAGCGTGAACACGACCGGGATGGCGATCACGTCGAACAGCTGCTCAGGGACGTGCTTGATCTTGAGCAGGGCGCGCCAGCCGAAGGCGGCCGACGCTGCCCATGCACCGGGCGGCTCCGGCCTCGGCCCGGCCGGGGCGGCGGGCAGCACCATCCGGGCCGGTATGGCGGCAAGAGCCGGTGCGGTGGTGGCCTCGGTCATGACGTTGCCTCCTTCGCGTTGTCGCTGCCCGCGCCGGGATAGCCGGTGAGGGCGAGGAATACCTCGTCCAGGCTGGGCTGGCCGAGGGCGAACTCGCCGACGGCGATGCCGGAGCGGGCGAGCTCGGTGACCGCGGCCGCCGCGCGTTCGCTGGCCGGCCGTCCCGAGGGGCTTGCGAGGATCGTGGCGGTCAGCGCCGCCGGGTCGGTCCCGGCCTGGATGGGCATGCCGAGGAGCCGGCTGAGAACCGGCCCGGCGTCTGCTCGCTGCGCCGGGTCGGCCAGCCTGATCCGCAGGATTCCGCCGCCGGCCGAGGCTTTGAGCTGGCCGGGCGTGCCTTCGGCGATGACCGTGCCGTGGTCGATCACCGCGATCCGGCTGGCGAGCTGGTCGGCCTCGTCCAGGTACTGGGTGGTCAGCAGCACGGTCGCGCCGCCCGCCGCGAGCGAGCGGACGATCTGGTGCACCTGGGCGCGGCTGGCCGGGTCCAGGCCGGTGGTCGGCTCGTCCAGGAAGTACACCTCGGCGGCCACGATGAGGCTGGCCGCCAGGTCGAGGCGGCGGCGCATCCCCCCGGAGTAGGTCTTCACCTGCCGGGCCGCCGGCTTCCCCAGCCCGAACCCGGCGAGGAGCTCGGCGGCCCGGGCCCTGGCCGCCTTCCGGCCCAGCCCGGCCAGCCGGCCCAGCAGGATGAGGTTTTCCGCCCCGGTCAGGTCCTGGTCCACGGTGGCGGCCTGCCTGGCCAGCGCGATCCGGCGGCGCACCGCAGCGGACTGGGCCGCGACGTCAAAGCCCGCGACCGTGGCGGTGCCGCCGTCGGGGGCCAGCAGGGTGGCGAGGATCCGCACCGTGGTGGTCTTGCCCGCGCCGTTCGGGCCGAGCAGGCCGTACACGGTGCCCGGGGCGACTGCCAGGTCTACCCCGGCCAGCGCCGGGGTGGCGCCGAACCGTTTGACCAGCCCGGAGGCCTCGATCGCGAGGGCAGCGCCGCCCGGTGGCGGGTGATGCCGGGCGGCCGGCGCCGCGCTAGCGTCCGCGATGCTCATGGGGGCTTCCCCTCCCTTCCGATATCTCTTACACTATGGTCAAAGCTAGATTACTTCTTACAGACTTGTCAAACCTAAGGAGCTCATCACGACTGGCTCAACCCGGCCGCAGGTCAGGAGGAGGCGGCAGCGCTCCGACGCCAGGCAGAGCGTCGCCGCGATCCTGCAGGCGGCGGCCCAGGTGCTGAGCGCGAAGCCGGAGGCGAGCGTGGAGGACATCGCCCGGGCCGCCGGTGTCACCCGGCAGACCGTCTACGCTCACTTCCCCTCCCGGGAGGCGCTGCTGGACGCCGTCGTCGAGCAGGCCACCGCCGAAGTGACTGCGGCTTTCGAGGCCGCCGGGCTTGAGCAGGCGCCGCCGGCCGTCGCACTGACCCGGCTGCTGGACGCCGGCTGGCAGGCAGCGGCCCGCTACCCGTTCCTGTGGCACCTGCCCGCCGTCAGCCCGGACCAGGACGCCGACCGGCACGGACCGGTTCTCGGCCGGCTGCTGGAGATCATCCGGCGCGGGCAGGACAGCGGCGACTTCGACCGGACTTTGCCCCCCGGCTGGCTGCTGGCCGCCAGCCTGGCCCTCGGCCGCGCCGCCGAACAACAGGTCAAAGCCGGGCAGATGACCATCGACGAAGCAACCCACGCCGTGCACCACAGCTTCCTCCGCCTCCTCGGCGTGCACGATCCCGGGCCCCGGTGACCCTGCGGACCCTGGCTGCCGCGGGAGTGATCGGAGTGGTCGGAGATGACTTGTACCTGATGCTGTGCTGGATGCGCTGAACGAGCTCGCGCCAGGCGGGGTGGCCGCGGCGGAGCCTGGCTCGGCGGCCGCACGGTTCGCTGGGTCGAAGCGGGCCGCGAGTACAGCCCAGACAGAATCCGGTCAGGCGTGACCCTGCTGCCGGGCGGCCAGGCGGACCTGCCTCCTACTGCGACGGTCCTCCAGGCGCTCCCGCCATCCGGGGTCGCGCTGCCCCGCCGTCAGCTGCTTGCCCATGAACCCGCCCTCATGACGCCCGCGGTAGCCCATGCTCACAAAGAACTGCCGCTCAGCGCCGCGCGGCCCGCCGAGAATGATCCCGGTGATGCTGAGGCTGGCGGCACCGTCCTCGATCCGCTGGATGAGGCGGCGCTCCAGGCCCAGCCCGCGGTAGGGCGGCCGCACGGCCACGTTGCGCAGGGTCGCCGTCCGGCATGCTGGTGAGGAGTCCTTGCGGAACGCGAATCCGGCGCCGATCAGCTGGCCGTCTAGCTCCGCGACCAGCATGATCTGCCGGTCATCGGGAAACCGGCGGGCCAGCTGCAGGAAGTACCGGTCCTGCTCCAGCCCGGGCGCCCGGCGGGCGCCGATCAGCTCGAAGGCCCGCGCCAGCTCCCGCGGCGAGGCCACCGGGCGGATCACCACCGAGATGCTCCGCCGCAGCCAGGCCCAGGAGGCGAAACCGTACTGGCAGGCGATGACGAGCTGGGCATCAGCCAGCAAGAACCCGGCCAGGCCCGGGGATTCCCCCGTGACGGCCGCCGGCCGGGGGTGGAACTCGCCCACCGCCGCGATCGCGTCCGGGTCGCCCGCGCGGACCCGGCGCTGCAGGGCCCGGGCCTGGTTCTTCAGGTGCTCCAGGCTCGGGTCGCCGGGAAGATCACGGACCGGCACGATGGCCTCCTTTCCGCTGCCCGGCGTCCGCATGCCAGGGCCGGAAGGGAGACTGATCGCAGGGTCATACCGCGAAGGCGGGTGGGCTGCGCCCTTCCCGCGGACCGGCGGCGCCCCGTGCGCCGCACCCACTCTATGCCCCGGTCCGCCGTCGGGCCACCAGATAACGACGCAGACGCAGCCGCCCGCCACAGCATTCCCCGCGTCCGGCGGTGGACCGCGCCACAGGTGCGCGATGTACGGAAGGGCCCGTCACCCCAGGTAAGCAGGGCAGGTTTGCCTCGGGCCTGGGGCGTATCCTGTCGGCATGCACCTGAGTTGAACTTGCTGACCTTGCGCCGCTCGTCGTGCACACCTGGCACGCCAGCTTCGGCGGCCGGGACTGGCTGGCCTGGACCGGGGTCTACCAGCGCTGCCCCGAAACCAGCGAAGAACGTGACCGGACGCTGCGGTCGGTCCATGACAGCTTCGAGCAGGCGTTCCGCGGCTTCGACACCGGCCGCTACCCCGTCTGGCGGGACTGGCTCGACGGCGCCGCCGCGCATCCCCGCCGCGCCGAGGTGATAGGGCGGATGCGGCAGGCCGGGGTCCTGGACCTGCCCGGCGCGCGGGACGGCTGGTGACCAGCAAGCGCCGGCCTGCCGGGGACTCCCCGGCCGGCCGCTCCCCCGCGCACGGGTTCTGCGACGACGAGGCGACCAGGCGGGCTGCTGCGCTCCCGGCCGCCGCGGCAGGCGCCGGACTGGGCCGCCGCCCGCGTCGGCGGCCCGGTCGTCTCATCCTGTCGGTCCTTTCGGGTGATTGCGGATCGATGGTGTGCGGCTCATCGCTGCTTCGGCCGGCCCTTCCGGCGCTGCGGATTGATGGCCCCGGGCAACGGGCAGGTGCGATTGGCCCGCGGTCGCGCGGTGGTCAGTGGCCGAGGTTCAGCAGGGCCGACATCCGGTCCCGCCAGTCGCGAAAGATGCTCAGGTCCCACACCTTCCTGAGCCCGTCCTCGACCCGCGTTCCGGGCCAGCCCCACCGCCGCGCCAGCGCCTCGGCCTTGCTCACCGGCCGGCCCAGGACCTCGGCCAATCGTGTGCTCTGAACCGGGTGCTCGCCGAAGTTGGTCAGCCCGATCACCGCCATGCCCCCCCTGACCCACTCGACGGTTTCAGGTTTGGTGAGATCCCATTTGGCCAGGAAGTCGTCAAGACCCGCGTCATTGCCGTGCTCGATGGTGCTCATAACGGTCAGTCCTTTCGGGTGATTGTGAACCGATGGTCTGCGGCTCTTCGCTGCTTCGATCGGCCGTCGTTAGTAGCGGCCGAGGGTGCCGCGGTTTTTCGCGACGTGCTCGCCGAGGATGAATGTGCCGATGCCGGCGAGCAGGTACGCCGTTGAGATGGTGAGCAGGGGTATGAGCCCGCCGATGCCCCAGGCTGTGGTGACGGAGTGGTGGGCGAGCATGGTGTTGTAGAGGCTGCCGACGCCGTCGGTGACGGGGAAGGCGTGGCTGGCGGCGCGCCACCAGCCGGGGACATGGATCAGCGGCAACGCGCTGGCGCTGAAGAGCATCACCATGAGCAGGACGAGGTCGTTGACGATCTGGATGCGTTTGTAGACCAGCGTCGCTCCGGCGACGATCAGGGACAGGCCGATGGCGGCGATCATGATGGCGACGGCAGGCAGCAGGGCCGCGGCGGTCCAGTGCAGGTGGATGGTGACGAACGCCGACACGAGTCCGTAGGTGGCGGCGGCCACGAACAGCGTCTCCAGCACGGCAGCGGCGACCCGGCCGGCGGCGGCGACCAGCCAGGGTGGTAGCGGGGAGAGGTAGACCTGTTCGATGGTGCCGGCCTGGATCTCGCCGAGCAGTCGCCAGAACATCTTCACGACCTGCATGTAGAAGAAGATGAATGGCACGAACCACACGATCATCGCCGAGGTCGTCTGGCTGTTCAGGGACCAGTCCACCCGGCCGCTCGCCACGTTCCCGCCCTGGCCGAGCAGCGGCCCGAGCAGGATGGCGAAGACGGCGAACATGGGCAGCTCGATGAGGACCTGCAGGCGTTCGGACCAGGCGAACCACAGCCCCTTGCGGATCTCGTTGCGCAACGCAATGGCGGTGGCGGTGTTCATCGCGGGCTGAGCCCCCCTTCGCGCTGAGCGTGGCGAATGTTGATCACATACAGGCTGAAACCGGCCGTGACGACGACCGCGGTGTGGACCAGCAGCCAGGGCAGGGTGTGGTCGGACCAGGTCGCGCCAAGCCCGTGGCCGGCCAGGATGGTGTTGATCGACTGGACGCCCAGGGCGGTCGGGATGAATCTGGCGAAGATCTCCATCCCTGTGGGAAGACGCTGATCGGGACGAGCATGCCGCCGAATGCCATGATCACCATGTTGCCGACGTGGGTGATCGCGCTGATGCTGGGAACTCGTACGACCAGTGCCGTCATGATCAGGCCGTAGCCGAGCGCATCCAGGATGGTGAGCAGCACCGGCAGCAATACGGCCGGGTGCGGGTTGATGTCCAGGCCAGCACCGAAGACAAAAACGATGCCTAGGACGATGGCCGCAGCCAGTCCCTCGATCGCTAGCGCGGTCATCCGGCCGAGTGCCTGCAGTTGCGGACTGGCCGGGGACAGCCGGGTCTGCTCCAGCGTGCCGCCGTTGATCTCCTCGGCGATGCCGCCGGTTCCCTCCACCGCGGCGGTGTTCGCGACCACCACGGCAAGCAGCGCCGGCACGGTGCGGACCATCAGGTCCTTGATGAGATGGCCGCCGCCGATGAACAGGCTGATGCCTAGGTAGGTGAGCCCGAACGTGGTCGTCGCGACGACGACCATGAACCGGCGCCGCCATATCAGCCGCAGCCCCTTGCCGGCCTCGTTGCCGAAGGTACGGAGCGCGAACCAGCGGGGGGCGAGTTCCGCGGCCACCGTGCGCGGAATCGTGATGGCGCTCATGGAGTCACCCCCGCTCGTGCTGCCTCTTCACCTGCACGCGGCGGCGCGCCCGAGGCTCCGGATCCGATGAGCCGGAGGAAGACCTCCTCAAGGTCCGGCTGCGCCTGGGTGACCGACAGCAGCGGGACGCCGGAGGCCCGGAGGTCTTCAAGGAAGTCATGCAGCCGCCCCTGGTCCGCGTCCCGGAGCAGCACGCGCGTCGTCCCGGACTCCGCCTCGGCCCGTGCCCCGGTCGGCAGTGCTCCGGCGGCGCCGTTCAGCGGCCCGGCGACCTGCACCTCGAACCGGTCCTCCGCGAAACGGGACAGCAGCTCGCCGGTCGGCAGGTCGGCGATGATCGTCCCATCCTTGATCACCGCGATCCGGCCGGCGAGCTCCTGCACGATCGCGAGCTGGTGGGTGGTCAGCACGATGGTCTTGCCCTCGCCGGCGGCGAGCTGGGCGATCCAGTCCTTCACGGTCCGCGCGGCCTCGACGTCCAGGCCGATGGTGGGCTCGTCCAGGAGGATGACCGGCGGGTTGGTGATCAGCGCGGCGGCGATCGCGACCTTCTGCTGCATGCCGCGCGAGTAGGACCCGACGGTCTCGTCCCGCCGGTCCCACAGGCCCAGGTCGGTGAGCAGCCGCCGGGCGCGGGGCTTGATCTCGGCGGTGCGCAGCCCCTTCAGCCGCCCGAAGTACATCAGGTTCTGCCACGCGGTCAGCGGCCAGTACACGTTGCGGGACCCCTCCAGCACCGCGCCGATCTGCCGCACCGCGTCGGCGCGGCGCCGCCCCACGTCGTACCCGTTGATCCGGATCGTGCCGCCGGTGGGCAGGATCAGCCCGCAGGCCATCTTGATCGTGGTGGTCTTGCCCGCGCCGTTCGGCCCGAGCAGGCCGATCACCTGGCCCGGCGGCACGCTCAGGGTGACATCGTTCACTGCGGTGAACCAGCCCTTCCCCCGGCGGTATCGCTTGGTCAGGCCGGTCAGCTCGATAGCTGGCCGGCCATCGGCCATGCCCTCGCCTCGCTGGCCATCCAGCATGCCGGTACCTCCTTACTGCATCTCCTTATGGTGTAAGCTTTATAGGCACGGTAATCCATATGACGTAAGCTTGCAAGTGAATGACCGGCCGGGAGGGAACATGGCCCCAAGGGCGAGCGCGGCGGTAGCTGCCGCGCCGGGCGCGCCGGACGGCGCCGATCAGGGTACGGCGCGGCCGCGGCTGACCAGGGAGCGAGTGCTCAGGGCGGCGCTGGAGTTCGTCGACGCGAACGGGCTGGCGGCACTGTCCATGCACAAGCTGGGCGCCGAGCTCGGCGTGCAGGGCATGTCGCTGTACAGCCACGTGGCGAGCAAGGACGCGCTGCTGGACGGCATCGTCGAGGCGCTGACCTGGGAAGCGGAGATGCCGCCCGGGGACGGCGCGGACTGGCGGGACGCGCTGCGCCACCTGGCCCGCGAGATCCGCGGCCTGATCCTGCGCCACCCGGCCGCCGCGCCGCTGCTGGTCAGTCGGCGGGTGATGCACACCAGGCGGCTGGAGCAGGTCGACGCGTACGTGCGGCTGCTGATGCGGGCCGGGTTCACCGAGGAGCGGGCGATGGACGTGCTGCGGACCGTCTACGTCTACGCGCACGGGTACGCGCTCGCCGAGGCGTGTTTCACCGCCTGCGCGGAGTGCGGTCCGTGGCCGGAGGATGAACTGGGCCAGCTGCGGCGGGTCACCGAGATGGTGCCCCGCGACGCCCCTGACCACCTGGTCCGGCTGGCGATGCTGTTCTGCGGCCGCTGCAACATGGATGACCAGTTCAGCCTCGGCATCGACCTGATGATCCACGGCCTCGACTGCGAGAACGACGACCCCGGTTGCTGATCCCGGGATGACCTGCCCGGCGCGCGCGCCGCCGGCAGCGGAGGCCGTCCGCCATGGTGCCTGCCAGGCCGCGCCTGAGCGTGCCGCCATTGACATGGGGAACCTTCGCTCCTAAAATGACTGGACAGTCAGTCATTATATGAGGCTACCTCGCGGATCTCAGCGGAACGAGGGCAGGACATGAGCCTTTTCCAGGATCAGGACCAGCGTTCCTCCGGCCGGCTGCCGGGGGATGGCGCGCGTTGCGCTCCGCCGCCGGCCCACGGCCGGGGGGCAGGGAGTTATCTGCGTGTTACCGGCCCGGTGCTGCGCGGCCCGGCCGGGGTGCTGATCGCGGTGGCGTCCTTTGCCGCGGGGGGAGCGGTGGGCGGCCGCGCCGGGCTGGCCATAGCGAGCGCGTACGTGACGGTGATCGGCGTGTACTGCGTGCTGAACTTCGTGCGCTGCCGGGAGGCTCACTGCGCCGTCACGGGGCCGGGCTTCCTCCTGACCGCGGCGCTCGGCTTCGCCGTGGCGCTGGTGCCCGGATCGGCCCTGTCCTGGTACCGGACGGGCACGGAGACGATCGTTTTCCTGGTGATCCTGGCCGCGGGCTACGGGCTGGAGCAGGCGGCCGCGGCGCGTACCGGGCGCCGGGTGCTGCGGTAGGGACGCCCGGTGCCCAAGATCGCAGACGAGGCGCGCGCCGCGCGCCGGGACCAGATCATCGCCGCTGCGGCGGAATGTTTTGCCCGGGCCGGCTACCACGCCACCACGATGGCCGACATCGCCGGGGCGGCGGGGGTGTCCAAGGGCACCCCGTACCTGTACTTCCCCGGCAAGGAGGCGCTGTTCATCGCGCTGTACGAGGAGTGGGACTGCGGCCTGGCCGCCCGGGTCGACGCGGCTATCGGCGGGCTCGCCGAGCCCGCGCGCCGATCCCCGCGCAACGTTCTGGCAGCGGTGGCGTCGGCCATCGCCGCCCACGTCACCGGCAACCCGCAGACCTGCCGGGTGCTGATGGAGGCCACCACGCTGGCCGCCTACGAGCCCGCCATCGCCGCCAAGGTCCAGGCCGCGAACGCCGCGAGCCTTGATCAGCTCACCGGCCTGTTCAAGGCAGGCATCGCCGCCGGGCAGTGGCCTGCGGGTACGGACCCGGCGCTGCGGGCGCGGCTGTTCACCGCAGGCCTGTACGGGCTGATGTCCCAGTGGCACCTGGCGCCCGGCTCGTTCTCCCTGGAAGCCGCGATGGGCGCCCTGGCGGGCACCGGCGGGGCAGGCCCCGGCGACCATCGGCGCGGTACGCAGAAGAAAGGAGACGGCACATGAGCCAAGCCCAGGCCACCTCCGGCGAACCGGCGGTCCGGGCCTCGGACACCGAACGCGATCAGGCCACCGAGATCCTCCGCGAGGCCTACGCCGAGGGCCGCCTGGCCCGCGCTGAACTCGACGAGCGGACCGGCGCGGCCTACGCCGCGAAGACCCGCGCGGACCTGTCCGGCCTGACCAGCGACCTGCCCGGCGCGATCTCAGCACAGCAGGCACACCGCAGGCCGGTCATCCCGGAGCTGGCCGCCGCGGCCCCGGCTCCGGGCGCGGGAACCGGCATGTATCTTGACCGGTGCCTGCTGCTGTGCCTGCTCATCGCGTTCCCGCCAGCAGGCATCATCTACTGGATCCTGGCCGCCCGCCGCCAGCCACCGCCGTCCCCGTCGGATGCGCCCTCACTGCCTGATGCCGGGGCCGCGTCATGAGGCCGGACGAGGACGACCCAGCCGCCATGGCGCTGCGCCGGCCGACGCGCGATCGCCGAGCCAGACGCCCGCGGCGTGGCCAGGGCTTCTCACCCAGGCTGGCACCAGGCGCGCCCCCGGCATGCGCAGCCGTCGGCAATCCCGGGAAGGTGTGCGCGATCCGCGCCGGATGACGGCATCCGGCCCCGCGGATCCGTGGACACCTGGGCATTGCGGCTGGCCGCCCACGTGCTCAGCCGCGACATCGAGGCGCGCGATACCACCGGGGACAGCACCCCGCTGAACTGGGCCCAGGTCGGCAGCGGCCTCGCCCACGTCGACAACCCCGCCCCAGGTCGAGCAGCACGAGCACACGCTCAAGACGCGTGCGGCCGGGCCAGGAGGCGAGGCGAGGCGACAGCTCGAACTCGTATGCGAGCGCATCACCCGAGAGAACACCGGGCAGTGGCCCGAACAACAGGACCGGATCCCCGTGGCGGCCTCACCAAACCTCAACCTGCCTCACGAACCCTCCTCTGCCCGCCCGGAGCACCGCGGAACAGAAGCCGCGGGCTAACCAGGGCCCAGGCACGGCACTGCGACCATAATTACGCGGAGATCGCGCCGCAGACGTAGGATTTGCGCCCCCCGGGGAGCCTGCGGGCAGGGTGGTGCGGTGGATATGGCCGAGGATGGTATCGAGTGGCTAGTGGTGAGCGATGGGCAGTCGTGGCGGGTAGCGTGGTTTCCGCCGCCCGATCCGCCCGTCGGCACCGAGCACGGCTCGGCCGGCGTCTGTGTCGCCGGCGATCAGGTGGTCCTGGTCAGTAGCGACGGCCGCCGGTGGGGCCTGCCGGGCGGGCGGCCGGAGCCGGGCGAGGACTGGCTGGCCGCGCTTCGCCGGGAGGTCGCGGAGGAGGCATGCGCCACCGTCACCGGCGCGCGGCTGCTCGGTTTCAGCCGGGGCCGGTGCGTGCGGGGCCGGGAGCAGGGGCTGGTGCTGGTGCGGGCGCACTGGCTGGCTGAGGTGCGACTGGAGGCCTGGCGGCCTCGGTTCGAGATGGCCGGCCGTCGGCTCGTTCCCCGCAACGAAGCCCTGGACACGATGTGGATCGAGGACGGGCTCGCGCCAATGTACCGGCGGATCTTCTCCGAGGCCGCCGGAAGTTAGCTGGTTCGGGCTTGCACGATCGCGGAGTACCTGGCGTAGCCGCCCGAGCCAGACCGGCGACCGGTGGGGCGATGATTGCCGCTCCGCCGGGGGCCGCGCATCTCACACTGGCCGGCATCTCCGCGGACTGCGGGCTCGCCTGGCCGCCCTCAGCGCTTCCAGTCACCCGGCATCTTTAGGCGACAGCCCGGGCTCGGGGCGTGACCGTGATACGACACAGCGATGAGCAGGAACACCGCGATCGTCAAGGCAATGGTGCTGATCCGGCGTCCTCGCGACGGTGCACTGCCGGTATCCGAGCACATTGATCCGTCGCTGGCCCCATTTCAGCGCCCGCTCGGCGGTCATGTGGAATTCGGCGAGTATGCGCTGGAGACGGTGCACCGTGAACTCCGGGAAGAGATCGGCCAGGAATTGACCGGCGCCAGGCTGCTGGTGTCCTGGAAAACATCTTCCAGTGGCACGATGCCGCCCAGCACGAGATCGTCTTCCTATTTGCTGCGGCCTTTGCGAGGATGATGCGTTTGCCGACGCGTGCCCGTACTCGCTGGGTGAGGGGCTCGAGCCGCCGGGGGGAAAGGTCATGGTTTGCCGCCCGCGAAGGCGCGGGCTTCGTCGATCAGCTCGGCCCACCGGGCCGGGTCGCGGTCGCCGATCAGGACCCATTCGCGGAAGGTTCTGCCCGCAGGGGCGAACGGCTTGCCCGCGCCCGCCCGGATGAGCTGCTCGACGCGGTGCTTGGGGAGCTTGACGATAAGGTCGCCGGAGCGGTGGTCGCAGGAGGCGAAGAACGCGGGGCTGATCAGTCATTCCCGGCTTCTTCCATGACTCCTTCTTGGGTGGTGTCCGGCTCAACCTGCAGCAGGTAGCCGGTGGCGGCCAGCCAGCGAGGCCACGCCGCCGGGGGGCCTTCGATGATCACCTCGCCGCGGGCGCGGCCGTCGTCCCAGCCGGCCTCGCCGGCGGCCCAGCGGTCAAGGAACGCCGAGCTGGTGCGCACGATGAGCTCGGCGCCGGGTGCGGCACCGGGTTCTTGCCGGAGCCGGCCCGCGGTGAAGTGCAAGGTCGCGGGCCGGTCATCGACCACGAGCTGGAACTGGCCGTCGGCGAGCGTGTGGATGCCGTCGACGTAGGTGACATCGAAGCTCTGCTGTGCCGACCCGTCGGCGGTGGGATCGGCCAGGAAGCCCGCCCCCCACCGCCGCAGGGCCCGCAGCGCCTCCTCCAGCTCCTGGCCGCGGGCGGTCAGGGTGTAGGCGACGCCGGCGCCGACCGCGCCCGGCTCCCGGGCCACCACCCCCGCCCGTTCCAGGCGCCGGAGCCGGTCGGCGAGCACGCTGGTGCTGATGCCGGGAAGCCGGTCCAGCAGCGCGCCGTAGCGGCGCGGCTGCTTGAGCAGTTCCTGCACGATCACCAGCGTCCACCGCTCGCCGACCACATCCAGCGCGCGCGACAGCGGGCAGAACCGCTGGTAGCCGGTCCAGGGCCTGCTGGGCATCGCAGCGTCCTCTCACGAAACGGGCATCAGGAGCCGGGCATCAGTGCGGCCATCGCCGCGGTGTCGAAGATGAGGCGGGCCGACGCGAGCTTGCCGTCACGGAATGAGTTCCACTCGGCCATCGGGATCGACCCGGCACCGGCCGGGGTCTCGATCTTGAAGTCGTAGAAGGAGCAGAGCTCGCCGCCGTCTTCCCACTGCCGGTGGATCTCGGCGCCGCGCATGATCGGGCCCAGCGGTGCCGAGCCTTCCAGGAACGCCGCCTTGCCCTGCGACTGAAGCATCGGCCCGTGGAAACGGAAGTCGTCGGTGAGCAGCTCAGCGGCGCCGGCCGTGTCGCCGGATGTGAATCGCTGCAGGTAGGTGCGGAAGATCTCGGCAGGCGACATCAGAATCTCACTCTCTTGATAGGAGCTTCCTTTTATAATAGAAGCATCCGTCGGTTGTCAATGCTGATTCGCCGGGCTCGGCCGAGACTGAGGCCGTCATCCGCCTCGGACGAGCTTTCCTGGGTAGGTGTCAATCTGGGCGGGACCCGTTCGTAGCTGGGGTGAGACGCGGGAAGTGCCCGCCCATGAGGAGGATCACCATGACGCAGTACCTGCTGTCCGTCCACAGCGTCGATGGCGAGGCCGGCGAGCCGATGACCGACGAGCAGATGCGGCAGTCCTACCAGCAGGTCATGG
>WNFY01000095.1_pt1 | contig 60406 bp, 52 predicted proteins | sample 5400091 | NCBI WGS metagenome assembly WNFY01 (sample SAMN13153364, study PRJNA577476) | soil metagenome | isolation source: 60 cm soil or saprolite under grassland replicate 1 | place: USA:California | collected 2016-06-15
ATACTTCCCTTCAGTAACAATAGGTTTACAATTTCCTGGATGGTTTGCACAGCATTCTTATGTTGTGTTAATCCCATAGCCCAGCAGGCAATAATCTTATTGGTGTGCTTAAGTAAATTGGCAGCCTCTCTTATCTCTTCCAATGAAACACCACAAGCTTTTGTTAGTTCGTCAAAAGAATATTTGTTTAAGTTTTGAACCAATTCATAGTAACCATCTGTATGCTTTTTTATAAAATCATGATCTAAAACAGAGCCTGGATTTTTTTCATCTTCTTCCAGCAATATTTTCTCCATGGCCTTTAGCAAAGCCATATCACCATTGATTTTTATTTGCAGAAAAATATCTGTCAGTTTAGTGCTGTCACCAAAAATACCTTGCATGGATTGCGGATTACGAAATGCTAAAAGCCCAGCCTCGGGTAGTGGATTTATGGAAATAATAGAACTGCCATTTTCTTTTGCTTTTTGCAAAGCAGTTAGCATACGCGGATGATTGCTGCCGGGATTTTGCCCGAGAATAATGATTACTTCAGCTTTATAAAAATCTTCCAATACAACAGATCCTTTTCCACTGCCTAATGATTCATTCAACGCAACACCGCTGCTTTCATGGCACATGTTGCTGCAATCGGGCAGATTATTAGTACCAAAGTGACGAACAAATAATTGGTATAAAAATGCAGCCTCATTACTCGTGCGCCCGGAAGTATAAAATACCGCTTCAACCGGGGATGCTAATTGATTTAAATGTTCTGCAATTTTTTTAAAGGCATCTTCCCAACTGATGGGTTGATAGTGGGTAGCGCCTTTTGGTAAATACACAGGTTGCGCGATACGTCCTTTTTTTCCTATTTCATAATCATTAAGCTGTGATAATTCCGCAACGGAGTTCTGAGTAAAGAATGATGACTTCAGGCTTTTGGTAGTCGCTTCCTCTGCAATGGCCTTTGCCCCACTTTCACAATATTCAGCGACAGGTGAGCGCTCATCATCAGGATCGGGCCAGGCACAACTGGGACAATCAAAACCACCTTTCTGATTTAACTTCAGTAAGGCCTTTATTCCCCTAACCGGATTCATTTCACCAAATACATGTTTAGCGCTGGACATTACAGCAACCATACCTGCAGCAACCTCTTTTGGTTTGGTTAATTTTAAATGCTGCAATGATTCCGGGTTCTCCGGATTAGGCGTATCGGTATTTTTCTTTTTACTCATAATAGATAATGCCTCTTTTGTCCTTGTTCTAAATAATTATTCGTTCTGCGCCTGTATAAATATTAAAACGTTTATCTCTTAAGAAGCCTATTAAAGTTATGTCGAATTCTTTAGCAATTTGCAAAGCCAAACTTGACGGAGCACCTACGACACAAACTATTTTAATGCCTGCCATCACTGCTTTTTGTATCAACTCAAAACTTGCTCTGCCACTCAAAAGCAAGATTTGATTTTCCAACGGTAACATACCTGCATTCAATGCTGCTCCTGTCAATTTATCAAGGGCATTGTGCCTGCCTACATCTTCACGCACTAAACTTAAATTACCTTCTGTATTAAACAGAGCTGCTGCATGCAAACCACCAGTGTATTACGCATTGTTACTGAAATACTTTTTTGTGCACGGTCATTTGCATTGCCGTATCCAAGACGAATTTCAAGAGGTTCCTCAGCCGCGACTAAATCGTCGGTATCAGTAATAGTAACCGCATTTACCTTTTTTATTTTTACGTATGCTACTAATGGTTTACCCATGATGCAAATTTATTCTTTCGAAATGCTGAATCGTAAGTACAAGAAAATTTTATATGCTAAATAAAATGACCGGAGATGGATTTATAAGCCGCTTAGCGAACAGAACGTACAAGTGCGACGCAACAAAAGCATTACAGTAGTAATGCAGCTTGGTACATAAAAATTTTCTTAGCCTAAAATAACCGTCTCTCTTTGCAATTCTTCATTCTCCATAAACGCGTAACAGATCATGTGGCAAATATGCATGTGACAATCTTCAACACGTCCATAATGAAAAGAATCTATAACAATCACCTGGTCAGCGAGTGTGCTGAGCGTTCCTTTTTTACCGCCGACAAGCGCAATGGTATGCACATTATTTTCTTTGCACCATTTAACCGCAGATACAAGATTGGGCGAACTGCCGCTGACACTCATCACCATCACCACATCACCGGGCTTTGCATAATTTTCGAGCTGCCTTTTAAAAATATCTTCGAACGCGTAGTCATTGCCGATAGCCGTTACCCACGGCATATTATCATTTAAAGAAAGACAACGAAATCGTTTATACGTTTTATCAGAAGCACCTTTACCAAGGTCTGTTATAAAGTGTGAGGCGTTGGCAGCACTGCCTCCATTACCAAATACAAATATTTGATTATCCTCTTGAAGTGCACTTCGAAATTTTTCAATGAGCTTTGCTACTTCATTAACAGGTATTGAATCAATAGTTGACTTGTGATCCTGCAAATATTTTTCAATAAAGTTTTTCATAATAAAGCGTTTAACAGATACCTCCTGCGTCGGCATGGCAAACAATAATTTCCGGCATGACAACAATAAATTTCTTTATGATAAACAATAAATACCGGATGACAAGCTGTTATTGAATGAATGAACTTATACAAAATACTTTTTACTGATGCTTGTCATTTCGATAAAAAAGAAATCTAAATTTATTTAAAGAACAATTATAATCTTGATCACTTACTTATTCATTTCATCGAACTTCTTGCCAATTCCAATGCTCCAACCGGAACAACATCTTTTCCTAAAGAAGCTATTTTAATTCCAGGTGCAGGCAGAAAAGATTTCATCATATAATTTGGAAGCAACGATGCAATCTCATCGCTCAAACATTTTCCCAGCAAAGATAAACCACCGCCAATGATAATTATTTCGGGATGAAAAAGATGCACAACATGAGAAAGTGCAAAGGCAATATTGCCTGCTGTTTCATGCAATATTTTTTTTGCTGTATCATCTCCTTTCTCTACCGCTGCCTGCAGAAATCTTGCCTCTCCTTTTAAAGCATTACCAACCAATTTTGCAAGCACACCTTGTGGTTGCGCAGCAATAGCTCTTCTTATCTTTTCATCAACAGCCCAGCCGGAACACATTGATTCAAGTGTATCACCTTGCTCATTCAAACGCAAATGCCCCACTTCCACTTCACCAGGATAGGCGCCATGATAAATTTTTTTATTCAGTACCATGCCCCCACCAATGCCGCTTCCTATCGTCATGTAAAAAACAATATCACAGGTTGCACCTGCTCCATGCACAGCTTCTCCCAAAGCAGCGACATTTGCATCGTTATCAATAAAAATAGGAACACCGGTTAAGTACTGCAGCCATTGCTGCAAATTAAAATCTTCCCATCCGGCAATTTGATGCGACACACTTATTTTTCCCGTTTTATAATTTACAGGTCCGCCAAAACCAACACCAACAGCAGATAATTTTTTATCGCCCTTTATTTTTTGAATCCCTTCTTCTATCTGTTGTTGAATGCCTCTTGCTCCATTCTTTTTATTCACTTCTAATGAAAGATGTTCGTCAATTGCAAGAGAAGCATCTGCACAAACCAGTTGAAGCTTGGTTCCACCAATTTCAATGCCTATAAAATTTTGTTCTGACATTTTATTATTGTGAGGTGTAAATTACAGCTTCTTTAAAAAAACCAAACACTTGAAATCATCAAACCTCTCATACTATGAAACGCAGAACTTTTTTGAAAAACACGGGTCTTATCACTGCAGGCATTGCTCTTAATGAAACATCAGCATTTGCATCAGTAAAAAATAAATTGCCCAAATGGAAAGGCTTTAATATGCTTGATTTTTTTTCACCTAATCCGGCACCGCCAAGGAATCCTACAACAGAAGAACATTTTAAATGGATGCAGGACTGGGGTTTTGATTTTATCCGTGTGCCCATTGCTTATCCTTATTATCTCAATATTGACCGCACAAAAGATATCACGCCCGAAGATGTGTACAAGATAAATAATGAAGCAGTTGACCGCATAGATGCACTTGTAACAAGGGCGCATAAATACGGCATGCACGTAAGCCTTAACCTGCATCGTGCGCCCGGTTATTGCATTAATGCAGGTTTTCACGAGCCTTATAATTTATGGAGAGATGAAGAAGCACAGAAGGCATTTTATTTTCATTGGAACATGTGGGCGAAGCAATACAAAAATGTGTCAAACAAAAAAATAAGTTTTGATCTTGTAAATGAACCCAGTATGCGTGAAGACATGAATGATCAGCATTCCAAATCAAGCGCTGTTCCCGGAGATGTTTATCGCAAAGTTGCCAAAGCCGCTGCCGAAGCTATTCGCAAAGAAAATCCTGATCATCTTGTAATTGCTGATGGAAACAATGTGGGCAATTCTCCTATTCCCGAAATTGTTGATCTCAATATTGCACAAAGCTGCCGCGGTTATTATCCCGGTTCCATTTCACATTACAAAGCACCGTGGGCGAATAAGGATACCACAAATTTGCCTGAACCAAAATGGCCGGGACAGGTTGGTGATAAGTATCTCAGCCGACCGCTTCTTGAAGATTATTACAAGCCATGGATTGAATTAACCAAACAGAGTGTTGGCGTTCATTGCGGCGAATGTGGTTGCTGGAAAAGAACACCACACGACGTTTTCATTGCCTGGTTTACCGATGTGGTGGATATTCTTTCTTCAAACAATATCGGCTTTGCGCTGTGGAATTTTATCGGTGATTTTGGCATTCTCGATTCCGGCCGCACTGATGTTGCTTATGAAGATTGGAACGGGCACAAGCTTGATAAAAAATTATTGGATTTATGTATGAAGCATTAGAGGAGTTTAGAATTGGTCTGCTCAAGATGTGTCCATATGGTAGCGTAAAAGAGTGCGACACAATCCTGCATGTGCGACCATAAAAAACAAAAGCTGACCCCATAAAAAGTCAACTTACAATTAATATAGATTTTTATTGACCATTCACCATTCACGTTACTTACTCAAATACATACTCTTTTCTTTATACAATTGCCTGAAATATGGATCACGTAAGTCTTTGATAAATCGAATCGCTTCGCCTGTACTCTTCATTTCAGGACCAAGCTCTTTATTCACATTGGGAAATTTATTAAAGCTGAATACCGGTTCCTTTATAGCAAAGCCTTCCAGCTTTTTCTCCATGGTAAAGTCTTTAAGTTTTGCTGCACCCAACATTATTTTGGTAGCAATATTTAAATAAGGAATCTGGTAAGCTTTTGCAATAAAAGGCGTAGTGCGGCTTGCACGTGGGTTAGCTTCAATCACATAAACTTTACCATCTTTAATAGCAAACTGAATGTTTATGAGACCGCAAATTTGCAATGCTCTTGCAATTTTTTCTGCATAATATTCCATCGTTGTAATTACAAGTGGTGTAAGGTTAAACGCAGGTAACACTGCATTGCTGTCACCACTGTGAATGCCTGCAGGTTCAATATGCTCCATTACACCCATCACATGAAAATCATCACCGTCAAATATTGCGTCAATCTCTGCTTCCTGGCAGCGATCAAGAAAATGATCAACTAAAATTTTGTTGTTTGGAATATGTTTAAGCAAACTCACCACCGCTTTTTCAAGTTCATTATCATTGATCACAATACGCATTCGCTGGCCACCTAATACATAACTTGGACGCACCAGAACAGGGAAGCCTACACGCCTCGCTACTTCAATGGCTTCATCTGCATTATAAGCAGTGCCATATTCGGGATAGGGAATATCAAGATCTTTTAATAAATCGCTGAAACGTCCGCGATCTTCAGCAATATCCATGTTATCGAAAGAGGTGCCAACAATCCTTATACGTTTCTCATGCAGTTTTCTCGCTAATTTCAATGCAGTTTGACCGCCTAATTGCACAATTATGCCATCAGGTTTTTCAAGCTCAATTATTTCCCAGAGATGTTCCCAATACACCGGCTCGAAATATAATTTATCGGCCATATCAAAATCGGTGGAAACAGTTTCGGGATTACAGTTAATCATGATAGACTCATAACCACATTCTTTTATAGCCAGCAAGCCATGCACGCAACAATAATCAAATTCAATACCCTGGCCAATTCTGTTTGGGCCGCTGCCTAAAACAATAATTTTCTTTTTCTGCGATGGAATGGATTCGTTGGACGAAAGTGTTTGACTCATTTCTTGAAATGATTGCGCAAAAATAAGGGTTGAAGTCTTTCTGAAAAGATAAATTATTTTATAATGTTAATAAGATAAGCTTCAAGTTGAGAGCTTCGAGCTTTGGGTAAGAAATAAAGTAAATAAAAAATTTATGCGTCAAAACTCATAGCTCAGGGCTCATAGCTCAGAGCTAATTTTATTTCTTCTTAAGTTGTTCTTCCGTTATATTACCTGAAGCTTTCAGCAGGTCATCCATATTTCGGTTGTTGTCAATTTTACCTTTCATTTCCAGCATACGCATATCTTTTGCGTCCTGCAAAAATTCTGAAGCAAAAATGAATTTATTAAGCGTTTCGCTTTTACTGAAAATAATTTCTTTGTTGGTGCCTTCCCATTCTTTTTTGCCGTTGTATAAGTAAACAATATGATCGCCATTTTCCATCACACTGTTCATATCATGTGTTACCACAATTGTTGTGGTTTTAAATTCGTAAGTGATCTCTTTAATGAGTTTATCAATTACCAATGCAGTTTGCGGATCAAGACCTGAATTGGGTTCATCACAGAAAAGATATTTGGGATTTAAAACAAGCGCCCTTGCTATGCCTACTCTTTTTTTCATGCCACCACTTAATTCTGCGGGAAATTTTTTATTGGTATTTTCAAGATTAACCCTGTTCAGCACTTCATTTACGCGTTTCTTCCTGTCGGCATATTTCATAGCAGAAAACATATTGAGCGGAAACATTACATTTTGCTCTACCGTCATAGAATCAAATAATGCCGAGCCCTGGAAAAGCATACCAATTTGCTGGCGAAGCTTTTTACGTTCTTCATCATCGAGTTCCAGCATATTTTGATCGTCATATTTTATTTCACCGTTGTCTGGTTTAAATAAACCTACCATACATTTAACCAAAACAGTTTTGCCACTGCCACTTGCTCCAATGATAAGGTTACATTTACCCGTTTCCATAACACCACTTATATCGTCAAGTATCACGCGATCGCCAAATGACTTTTTTATGTTTTTTATTTCAATCATGTCTATCCTTATGGAAATAAAATTTACGTTTTACGTTTTCGGATTTACGATTTTTTTAAAGGTTTAAACTTATTGTTTCATCATTACTTATTACTATTGACTATTTGCCATTGCTAATAAATGTTCTGAACGTTCAAGAGTGCGACGCAACAAAGATGCCATATATTATAAAGACGGGACCATAAAAAATTTCCTCTTCCTTTTTCCATTTGCACATTCTCACAATACTTCCACCTGGTTGCGTAAAAGATCGGCAAACTCATCTCTCTTCCGAATTAAATAACCTTCTCCATCTTTTACCAGCACTTCTGCAGGCTTTAGTCTTGAATTAAAATTACTGCTCATTTCAAAGCCATAAGCACCGGCATTATAAAAAAGGAGATAATCGCCTTCGCGTATTTCATTTATTTTGCGATCCCATGCAAAAGTATCTGTTTCACAAATGTTGCCGACAACAGTATATATACGTTCGGGACCATTTGGGTTGCTAATGTTTTCAATACGATGATAAGCTTCATAAAACATGGGACGTATCAAATGATTGAAACCGCTGTTTACACCTGCAAATACAGTGGCAGTAGTTTGTTTAATCACATTCGCCTTCACCACAAAATAGCCGGCTTCACTTACCAAATATTTTCCCGGCTCAAACCATATTTCCAATGTTCTTCCATTTTCTTTTTCATAAGCTCTGAATGCTTCACAAACTTTTTGTCCCAGTGAAGCTACATCTGTTTCCACATCTCCTTCCTGGTATGGCACTTTAAAACCACTGCCAAGATCGATAAATTCAAGCTTTGGAAAATGACGTGCCATTTCAAACATTACTTCCAAACCCTGCAGAAAAACATTTACATCTTTTATTTCGCTGCCTGTATGCATGTGCAGACCAATGACATGCAAGTTGGTTGTTTTTACTATTCTTTCTATATGACGAATCTGGTGAATAGAAATACCAAACTTACTGTCTACATGACCAGTCGAAATTTTAAAATTTCCACCCGCCATGATGTGAGGATTTAAGCGGATACAAATAGGATAACTGTGTCCATACTTATTGCCAAATTGTTCTAATATGGAGATGTTATCAATGTTAATGTTTACCCCCAATGCCTTGCCCATTTCTATTTCTTCAAAATCAACGCAGTTGGGTGTGAATAAAATTTGTTTTGGATCAAAGCCGGCTTTTAAACCTAATCTTACTTCATTAATGCTAACGCAATCAAGATTAGCGCCCAGTTGTTTAATCAACTTTAGAATGTTGATATTGGTTAAAGATTTGCAGGCATAAAAAAATTTAGCGTTGCAATGTGCAAATGCATTTCGTAACTCATCAAGTTGTTCTTCTATTTTTTCTGCATGATATACATAAACAGGTGTGCCGAACTGGTTGGCTGCACTGATCAGTTGTTCTCTTGAAAGTTGCTGGCTCATAACTGCCGAAGATACGATATGAGAAGATTGTATTGAAATACGAAAAAAACCCTTTATAAAAAAGGGCTTGTTAGTTAGAGTTCTGCATCTTTGTTTTCATCCTTTTTTTTATCGCTATCGCTTTTATTAGTTGAATGATCAGACATGTTTGTATCAGGATTCATTACAAGATCACCGTTGCTGTCAACAGATAGTAATGGTTCTTCTTTGCGATTCTCAAAATCAGTGTGCCCGGGATTTACAATAGTTGGCTGCACAAATTGTTCCGCAAGTACTTCTTTTATTTTAGGAAGATCATCAGTGGAGTTAATGCCAAAATAATCCATAAAGTTTTTAGAGGTGGAATATACCAAAGGTTTGCCGGGCATATTTTCATTGCGGCCCGCAATAACAATAAGCTCTTTCTCCAGTAGTTTCTGTATACTGTAATCACTGTTTACGCCACGTATGCTTTCTATTTCTCCTTTTGTAATAGGTTGCTTATAAGCAATGATAGCCAGTGTTTCCAAAGCGGCTGTGGATAGGCGTTTCAAAAAACGTTCACCATTAAGTTGCGTAAGTGTTTTATGAAATTCTTTTTTTGTAAGAAACTGCCAGCCGCCGCCGCTTTCACGCACTTCAAAAGGATAAAACTCACTTTGATATTTTTCACGTATGCCCTGAATACTGTTTTCGACCTGCTCAGGCGAAATGCGTTCTTCCATAAAACCAAATGCATTGTTGATCAATTCAACGATCTCCAGGCTCGTTAATGGTTTTTCACTCGCAAAGATTAAGGCTTCTATATGGGGGATGATAGTACTAAGTTCCAAAGTTCACAAGTTTACAAGTTTACAAGTTTTATTACTCCCCTTTAGGGGATGGGGGCTTATCCTTTTAATGCCGCAGCACCACTTACAATTTCTGTTAATTCAGTTGTGATAGCGGCCTGCCGTGCACGGTTGTAAGTAATCCGGAGCAATTTTAAAAGTTCGTTTGCATTGTCGCTTGCCTTATCCATAGCAGTCATGCGGGCGCCATGTTCGCTGGCACTGGCATCTAATACAGCCTTGTATAATTGTGTGTTTAAAATTTTAGGCATAAGCTCCGCGATAAGTTGTTCTTTAGCCGGTTCAAAAATAAAGTCAGCTCTTTTTGCACCTTCTCTCCTTTGCACCTTAGGTATCGGTAAAAAAGGCTCACATTGAAAACGTTGCGTAGCTGCATTTTTAAACTCACTGTAAACAATTTCCACTGCATCAAACTCTTTATTTTCAAATGCCTTCATCGCAGTTTGTGCCGCTGTCTGAACATTTTCAAAACTAAGATTGAGAAAAATATTTTTGTAAGTATCGTTTGTTTTGTATCCGGTACGTGTTAAACTTTCATAACCTTTTTTGCCAATATTCCAAATAGCTACATTACCTTTTTTATTTTGAACAGAATATTTATCTGCAATAGTTTGTTTGGCAAGCTTAACAAGATTAGAATTGTACGCGCCACATAAACCACGGTCGCTGGTAATTACAATAAATAATACTTTTTCTACAGGTCTTTCCTCTGCCAGTTTAAGACTAAAATCACCTTCTACATTACTTACGATATTGCTCAGCATTTCCTGGAGCTTTTTAGCATAAGGTCTCATTTGTATAATGGCTTCCTGTGCACGACGCAATTTAGCAGCACTTACCATTTTCATTGCTTTTGTAATCTGCTGTGTACTTTGAATGGATTTAATACGGTTACGAATTTCTTTTAACTGACCGGCCATTTTTTACATTTTACGAAACTAAAAATCGCCGCAAAGGTAATAGAAACAAGGGAATTAACGACTTCCGGTTTTATGTTTTATTTTTTTGAGACGAGCTGCTATTTGTTGAGGCATCTTCGTTGTGTCACTCACTTGTGCGCTCTGAACATTGTTCATCTTTTTGTAAGTAGTAAATAATTTCACTCACCGTTCAGACAATTCAATATTATTCTTTAGAGTCTTGCAAATAGCTTTCCGGTGATAGAACAACTTGTAAAAAATTAGTTAAGACATTCCTTAACCTTTTTAGATATTTTTTATAAGCGTTCCTTATTTTCTCTCTAAACCTACTCAGTGCAAATTGATTATCTTTGATCTCTGTTTTCAAAATTCATGCTGTCATTTTGCCATTATAAGATTTGATAGCATGGTTTTTGGCACAACATAAAACTTTGAATTAAAATACCTCTTATAATACCAATTATACAGATATGTTGAAGCTTATTTCCAAATTGATAGGCGGTAATAAAAGTGAGAAAGACGTTAAACAGTTAGAACCAATTGTTATAAAGATCAATCAATATTTCCAGCAATATCAATCGCTTTCAAATGATGATTTACGGGCGAAAACAGTAGAATTCAAACAACGCATTAAGGACTATCTAAAAGACATTGATGCTGTTATTGAAAACAAAAAGCAGGCTGCGGAAGCTCTTGCTGAAACAGATATACAAGGAAGGGATACTATCTATCGTGAAGTAGATGATTTGAAAAAAGATCGCGATAAAAAAATTGAAGAAATACTCGATCAAATTTTACCTGAAACCTTTGCCGTGGTAAAAGAAACTGCCCGCCGTTTTAAGGAGAACACAGAACTGGTTTCAACTGCTACGCAGCACGATCGCGACCTGAGTGTTAGAAAAGATTATATAAGAATTGAAGATGGTAAAGCCATCTATAAAAATACATGGCTCGCTGCCGGTGGACAAATTACCTGGAACATGGTGCACTATGATGTGCAGTTGATTGGTGGTGTTGTATTACATCAGGGTAAAATTGCTGAAATGGCTACCGGTGAAGGTAAAACACTTGTATCTACTCTGCCTGCGTATCTTAATGCATTGGCAGGAGAAGGTGTGCACATAGTAACAGTGAATGATTACCTCGCACGCCGTGACTCCGAATGGAACGGCACTATTTATGAGTGGCTTGGTTTAACTGTTGATTGCATTGATAAGCATACGCCCAACAGTGCAGAACGACGCGCCGCCTACCAGGCAGATATTACCTATGGCACCAACAACGAATTTGGCTTTGATTATCTCCGCGATAACATGGTGCATACTCCGGATGAAATGGTGCAGCGCAAACATCATTATGCAATGGTGGATGAAGTTGACTCTGTATTGATTGATGATGCGCGTACACCGTTAATCATTTCAGGTCCCGTGGGTCGTGACGATAATACACAGCAATTCTTTGAGCTCAAACCGCGAATTGAAAAATTGGTAGAAGCTCAGAAAAGAGCTATAAACCAGTTTTTAAATGAAGCAAAGAAAAAAATTACAGAAGGCAATGACGATCCCAAAGACGGAGGACTGGCTTTGTTTCGTGCACACCGTGGTTTACCAAAAACAAGCGCGTTGATAAAATTTTTGAGTGAACCAGGCATTCGTCAAAAACTGCAGAGAACAGAAAATTATTATCTCGCTGATCAGCAGAAAGAAATGCACAAAGCGGATGAAGAACTTTACTTCTATATTGATGAAAAAAATAATTCTGTTGAATTAACTGATAAAGGTATCCAGCTTATTACACGCTCCGGTGAAGATCCCAACTTTTTTATTATACCTGATATTGGAGTAGACCTTGCGGCTATTGATAATAATCCTTCCTTATCACAGGAAGAAAAGATGAAGCAAAAAGAAGTATTGCTGAATGATTATGCATTAAAAAGTGACCGTATTCATACAGTGCAGCAATTACTAAAAGCATATACATTGTTTGACAAAGATGTGGAGTATGTAGTGCTTGATGGTGCTGTAAAAATTGTGGATGAGCAAACAGGTCGTATTTTGGAAGGTCGCCGTTACAGCGATGGTTTGCATCAGGCAATTGAAGCAAAAGAAAATGTAAAGATCGAAGCTGCTACGCAAACCTATGCTACGGTAACGTTACAAAACTATTTCCGGATGTACCATAAACTATGTGGCATGACGGGTACTGCGGAAACCGAAGCTGCAGAGCTCTGGAGCATTTATAAACTTGATGTGGTTACTATTCCTACCAACGTTCCTGCGATAAGAAAAGATGAGCAGGATCTTGTATATAAAACCAAGCGTGAAAAATATAGGTCTGTTATTGATAAAATAGAAGAATTGCGTAATGCTGGCCGACCTCTGCTTGTTGGTACTACCTCAGTGGAGGTAAGTGAATTGCTCAGCCGTATGCTAAAACAAAAACAAATTCCGCATAACGTGCTAAATGCAAAGCAGCATGCAAGAGAAGCACAGGTAATAGCAGAAGCGGGCTTAGCTGGTAATGTTACAATCGCTACAAATATGGCAGGCCGTGGTACAGATATAAAACTGGGTCTTGGTGTAAAAGAAGCGGGTGGCTTAGCCATCATTGGTACCGAACGCCATGAATCACGCCGTGTGGACAGGCAGTTGCGCGGTCGTGCAGGCCGCCAGGGTGATCCGGGTTCTTCTCAATTCTATGTGTCGCTTGAAGATGATCTTATGCGCATGTTTGGCAGTGAACGCATTGCCAAAGTGATGGATTTTGCAGGTTATAAAGAAGGTGAAGTGATCCAGCATAGCATGATCACAAAAAGCATTGAAAGAGCACAGAAAAAAGTAGAAGAAAACAATTTTGGTATTCGTAAGCGTTTGCTTGAATATGATGATGTAATGAACAAACAAAGAACAGTTGTTTACGCAAAACGTAACCATGCTTTGTTTGGAGAACGTCTTGCACTGGATCTTGATAACGCTTTTTATGATGTGGCAGATGGCTTAATAGATACATTTAAAGATAACAACGACTATGAAGGTTTCAGGCTGGAAGTGATCGTAAACTTTGGCATGGATACAAAGATCACACCCGAAGAATTCAATAAAGAGAATGAAGAAGCACTTGCTTTAAAATTATACAACGAAGCTTCTTCTGAGTATCAGCAAAAGCGCCAGGCGATGATGAAACATGTTCTGCCTGTATTTGCGAATATAAAGCAAACACAGGGAGCGCATATTCAAAATGTTGTAGTTCCTTTTACTGATGGACGTAAAGCTTTGCAAGTATTGGCAAATCTTGAAAAAACACTCAGTACTAATGGTGCAGAGCTTGTGAATGCATTGGAAAGAACGATAACGCTTGTATTGATTGATGAAGCGTGGAAAGAGCATCTCCGTGCAATGGATGATCTAAAGCAAAGTGTGCAAACCGCATACTACGAACAAAAAGATCCGCTGGTAATTTACAAGCAGGAAGCCTACATGTTGTTCAAACAAATGGATGCTGGTGTTAACAAGGACATTGTAAATTTTCTTTGCCATGCAGACATACCGATGGAGCAGCGCCAACCGCAGCAGATACGTGAAGGTCGCGAACAAAAAACAGACATGAGCCGCATGCGCGCGAACAAAGCCCAGGTAGAGGCAGCAGGTAATGATTATGCAGCAAATGAAAATGATTACAATGATCCAACGCCTGTAAAACAAGAACCTGTTAAAGTAGGACCAAAGATTGGAAGAAACGATCCCTGTCCCTGCGGCAGCGGTAAAAAATATAAGAACTGCCACGGAAGGGAAGTATAAACAAAAAGTGTAAATAAGAAGTATAAATATTAAACCTGCAATATCGCTGCGGATTTTTATTTTTATGAACTGGTATAATAGACAAAAATAGTTGATAAAATCTCATAGAACTCAAGCTCCATAAGCATTTGAAGGAAGCTTATAGAAAACGGTTCCTGTAAACTTTTTTGTTTTGCGAAAATTCTTAAAAAAGCAGCAAAAAATGAGTTTTTTGAGACATAGGGCTTACTAGAAAAAGTAGGGTATAATCAAAAATTTCGAAAAAACCACCAACTATTTTTGTCCACATTACCTATGAACTAAGCATTTGAATTTCTATTAAGCTTTGTTGGCCGTCCGGATGAATTCGTTCGAACGGGTGTCGCCCATTTATACGCTTTGTTCTCTGTTCAACAATTAAAATAACGATTGGGAAGATGTCACTTTAGTAAAAAATTTTCAAAAGCTTGTAACACTAAAAAATATTGCATCACTGCTATCTCATAATTGCGCTATTGAATGTCAACAAGCGTAATATCAAAATAAATAATAGCGTTTGGCGGTACGCCTGCTCTCCCGTTACAGCCATAACATAAAGAAGAAGGCACGACCATTTTTATATGCCCCCCCTTTGCAATTAAACGCAGACCGATTTGCCATCCCGCAATTAAACCATTAAGCTGATTGGTAAAAGGAGTGGTGGTTGTTTGGTCAAGAAGAGTGCCATCGAGAAATTTGGCTACATAAGTTACTGAAACTGTAGAATTGAGTGTGGGTGGCGTGCCGGTACCAGGATCGAGTATCTGGTAAAAAACGCCGCTGCTATCCTTTGTGTAAGTAATACTGTTGGCATGGCAAAAAGCAATGATTTGAGCTTCTTCCGAAGCTGGTGTAACGTCTGTGCAAGGTGGTGTTGAAGTACCCGACTTGAGGCATCCGAAAAATAAAACAGGCAAGAACACAAGAATAAACACTTTTTTCATATATGGTTGTTTGTTTTAAGAGACACAATAATTATTTGTTTGGCTGCTTTTATTATAGCTGTGCCTTTTGCTCTTTGTCTTTTTTATGAAGCAATTCGCGATAGCGTTGCTCTTTCATATCCCACTGGTATTTTTTATAAAAAATGGCAGTGAACACAGCAATAGCAATAACAGCGATAGCTAATACGTAAGGATTTAAACTGGCGTTAGCCACCATATTTGCACGTTGATACCAATTAAGATCAAGAGATAAAATTATTCCGGCGGAGATGAGCAAGCCAACCGGTAATCCAATAAAAAGCTGGCGCATTAGTTTTTTTTCACGTTCCCGGTTCTTCTCCCAATAGAGTAGAAATTCTTCCTCCCGCTTTGTAAGCATGCTGCAAAAATAAGTTTACACAAACCAAAAAATTCATTTTACTAAAATTTATGATTTAGAAAGTAAAATCATTATTTTCAACCCAAAAAAGTGAACCATTACGATCTCCTTATACGTGATTTCCTGTTGAATTATAAATCTCTTTCTCTTGAAAAAATTGGAACATTAACAATTGATGAAAAGAGTTTACCTGCTCACCATCTTCCTTTACAATTTCAATACGATAAAAAAGCCATCACCACACCGGAGCTAATCAGTTATATCGTTGAACGAACCGGTAAAAGCAAAGTACTTATTCAATCGGATATTGAATCTTTTACTGAATTAATGCGCCAGTTAATTAATATTGGTAACCCGTATGAAATAGAACGTGTTGGTGCATTTAGATTAGCACAGTCAGGAGAATATGAGTTTATTGCTTATGATATACCTGTAGGAAAGGAAGAACAAAAAATATCAAAAAAACACCAGCCAACCGGCTTAATGCCTTTGAATAAAAGAAGTTCCAATAAAAGTGCATTAATGTTGGTATCCTTTATAATTATACTGGGCATATTGGGTGTAATTGGATGGGGCGCTTATAATTTTTTTGTAAATAGTGCAAAGAAACCCACTCCTGCTGATACAGTTGTTGCAACCGCGCCTTCGGTTGCTGATACTACTGCATCTGCAACAGATAGTATCACATTATTAAGAGATACAACGCAAAAAGATACAACGACGATGGCAACAACTGATACCGCGGAGTATAAATTTATTTATGAAACCACTTCTTCACCCGCGCGTGCTAATATCCGCACCAATCAATTGATAAGCTTTGGAGATCATGCAGCCTTTGACAGCATTGCAACAGACACTGGTAACATTTACCAGCTTTATATTAAAATGAAATTGTATTATGCAGACACTGCCCGCGCAAAAGATTCTTTGGAAAGATATCTGCAGCGCAATATTAAAATAGCTCGGGCAAATTAATTATCACAAAATAAGTACATGAACAGTATACGATTTTTCCTCTTTCTTTTATTTTGGCTTGCATTGTTGATTGATTGCTTTCTAATTGCACTCAATCATCCGGAATACAGAATTTATACTAAAACACTCCTCGCTCCATTGCTTTTACTTACAATTTATATTGAGGCAAGGGATACAAAACATGAGCGTTCCAAAATACTTGTAAATCTTGCTTTCTTCTTTTGCTTTATTGGAGATTTTCTTTTAATAAAAGATGCAGAAACAGTAGATTCATCGGGCGGTTATTTCGTATTTGGCATTATCTCTTTTCTTATTGCACAATTATTTTTTATTTTTTTCTTCTATCGGTTAAAGCGGTTTTCGGCGAAACACAGAATATTCATTTTTATAACAGGTTTTTTGGTAACGATCTATATTGCTCTGTTACTTTTTTTGATCTGGAGAAATGTTAGCCTGCAAAGCTTGCAGATACCTATAGTAGTTTATGCTGTTATTTTAGGTCTTATGATTATGACTGCTATCAATACCATTAAAAACAAAAGCCTGAAGCGTCTTGCATCAAATTACTTTATACCGGGCGCCGCATTATTTGTATTATCAGATTCGATTCTTGCAATAAATAAATTTTCTCATCCATTTTATTATGGCGCCATTGCAGCGATGATAACTTATGGCGGAGCGATTTTTCTTCTTGCCAATGGTATTGTGCGTTTCTTAAAAAAATAAAAGACCCCTACATAGGTGAATGAGATCAAAAGAACTCATTAAAACAGATGACATCAAAGGATGCAATAAGGATTGTTGGAAAAATTATCCATATCGTCCTCTCTGAATTTTTGTAAAAATTGGTTTACTAAAAAACGAAGTTTTGCAAACACGGAAATCAAATTTTCTCTTTTCATAAACTTCCCTTTTTTAATTTTTATTAGAGTATTACAAGCAAATTATAGAGTATTTCGCTGATTTTTTCTCTCCCTGATTTTCTCATCGGAGCAGGCTTTGCACAAACGAGTTTTGGCAGTTGCAGTGTCCATTTGAGGCGAAATAAAGCTTCATAATAATTCTTAAGCCGTGCTAATAAAAAATCCCCACCATAAACTATTACGATGGGGATCTATATTTTTTTCAGCGCCATCAATAAAATTAATGACGACTGAAAGGAACTTTTATATTAATAATCCATACCCATTCCGCCACCTCCTGGCATTTGAGGTGCACCAGCTTGTTTAGGTTCTGGTTTATCAGCTACAACTGCTTCGGTAGTTAACAACATACCAGCGATAGAAGCTGCATTTTCCAATGCAATACGGGTAACTTTTGTAGGATCAATTACACCTGCAGCATATAAGTTTTCATAAACTTCAGTGCGCGCATTAAAACCAAAATCACCCGTACCTTCTTTAATTTTTTGTACAACGATGCTACCTTCGATACCACAGTTTACAACAATCTGCCGAACAGGTTCTTCAAGAGCACGCTTTACAATAGCAATGCCCGTAGTTTCATCATCATTTGCACCTTTCAGCTTTTCCAAAGCTTCTATAGAGCGCAGATAAGCAACACCGCCGCCTGGTACAATACCTTCTTCAACTGCGGCTCTTGTTGCATGTAAAGCATCATCAACGCGGTCTTTCTTTTCTTTCATTTCCATTTCTGTTGCAGCACCAATATATAATACAGCAACACCACCGCTTAATTTAGCCAAACGTTCCTGTAATTTTTCTTTATCGTAATCTGAAGTTGTTGTTTCTATCTGAGCTTTAATTTGGTTTACACGAGCCTGAATATCTTCTTTCTTTCCTTTACCACCAACAATAGTTGTATTGTCTTTATTGATAGTGATAGATGCAGCCTGGCCTAAATAACTTAAATCAGCATTCTCTAATTTGAAGCCCTGGTCTTCACTGATAACCACACCTTTGGTAAGGATAGCAATATCCTGAAGCATTTCTTTTCTTCTGTCACCAAAGCCCGGAGCCTTAACAGCAGCAACTTTCAAAGTGCCACGTAGTTTATTTACAACAAGTGTTGCAAGTGCTTCGCCTTCAAGGTCTTCAGAAATGATCAATAAAGGACGGCCGCCTTGTGCAACTTTTTCCAGAATATGCAGAACATCTTTCATTGCAGAGATCTTCTTATCATAGATGAGAATATAAGGATTCTCCAGTTCGGCTTCCATCTTTTCACTGTTTGTTACAAAGTAAGCAGAAGTATAGCCGCGGTCAAATTGCATACCTTCTACAACTTCAACAGAGGTATCGGTACCTTTTGCTTCTTCAACAGTAATAACACCTTCTTTACCAACTTTGGCAAAAGCTTCAGCGATTAGTTTACCTATGTTCTCATCATTATTGGCAGATATAGAAGCCACCTGTTCAATCTTACTGCTGTCGTTACCTACAGCCTGGGACTGAGCTTGCAGACTTTCAACAACAGCATAGACAGCTTTTTCTATACCACGCTTCAAATCCATTGGGTTAGCACCGGCAGCAACATTTTTTAGACCTTCACTAATAATAGATTGGGCCAGTACTGTGGCAGTAGTAGTACCATCCCCGGCAATATCGGCAGTCTTGGATGCTACTTCTTTTACCATTTGCGCACCCATATTTTCAATGGGATCTTCCAGTTCAATTTCTTTGGCAACTGTAACGCCATCTTTTGTAATAGCAGGAGCACCAAATTTTTTCTCAAGAACTACGTTACGTCCTTTAGGACCTAAGGTAACCCTGACAGCGTTGGACAATATATCAACGCCTTTTTTCATTTTATTTCTTGCTTCAATTTCGAAGAAGAGTTGTTTTGCCATAGTATTAAAATTTGAAAATTAATAATTTGAAAATTGCTATTGAAAAATCGAAGCGGCTAATTATTTTTTAAAAGGATTTCTTGGAAATAAATTAGCACACCTTCAAATTTTCAAATTAAACGATTGCGAGAATATCGCTTTCTCTCATAATTAAATAATCTGAGCCTTCAATCTGGATTTCGGTACCAGCGTATTTTCCATAGAGAACGGTATCGCCTATTTTTACAGATACCGGTTCATCTTTCTTGCCGGGGCCTGCCGCGACAACGGTACCACGCTGAGGTTTTTCTTTAGCTGTATCGGGAATAATAATACCACCAGCAGTTTTTTCTTCAGCAGGAGCTGGTTGAACAATTACCCTGTCATGCAGAGGGGTAACTTTGAGTTGTTTTGCCATAATTGTATCAGTTTTTATTTTTTATAAACAGTTCATTTGAATTCTGCCATCTCTATTTTTATGCCATACATTTAAAAAAGCCAAAATTTCATTTTTCAGAAAAATTTTTATTTATTAAAAGCATAATTGGCAGAATTAAAACAGCGTGCAAAGAAAGGGCTTTGACAGGCGGTGACAAAATTTCATTTTAGTTTTTTAATTAAGAAAATGACAAATTTTGCCTGTGTGGAGGACTATCTTAAGATAATATTCTTTTTGTTTTATTCTTTTTGTATCTTAGTTAATATTACACCATTAGGATTTGGGGTATTTACCCGTTTTAAGATCCATGCGTGATTCTTATCATCAACAATCCGTACCCTTCTTTTATTTCCCCGATAAACTTAATTTAATTAACTATAAAATTTTTTACGATAGCTCCAAAGGATATACTGTAGCGGCAGCAACATCGTCCCTGGTCTTTACCAGACAAACCCTTCTTTTATTACCATGAATGGCTTGACACAATCTTTTTGCATTTTTTTTACAGCATCTGATATTTTGCCTTTTATTCCAAAGCTCTTAGAACTTGATATTTTTAATGAAAAAGCATGGGTTTCGGCAGTGGCATTTACCATAAAACTTTTAAGACCGCGACTTTTACCGCCGTTTCCTATAATATCTACTTTTAATGAGGTAAATATCAGAACATATGTAACGGCAGAATCAAAGCCAAGTATTTATTTATAGATATTCGTGCTGATAAATTGCTTTCCCTGAGATTAGCGAGACTTATAACTGGTCTTAATTATCAACACGGAAATATTGAACGAAAGAGAAATTGGTATTCACTTAATGCAGAGAAATATTTATTAAGTATTAGCTCCTCTCCTCAATCCCGTGTTCAATCAAAAATAAATTTGGATAAATGGTTAACTGAACGTTATTGTGTTTACTTATATAAGAAGAATAATTTGTACAGATACCAGATTCATCATTCTAAATGGAAACTTAACTACCTTAACCTCTCTGAGCTTCAACTTTCATTTATAAAAAATGGATTTAATTTATTGGCGGAGAATATGCATTCTTGTTATTTTAGTGCGTTTCAGCCCATGCTTGTATGGCCACGGGAAAAAATAGATATAAGATAATACGAAGAGGACAAATTTTGCTTCTATAAAAAGGCAGACGGTCTGTCTAATTTAATTTCAGTTGGAAGACGGTTCCTCTTTTTTTAACGGTGATTCGGTTTTGAACGGAGCTCGTTTCATTCAGCATTAAAGATTATTATTGTTTAAGCCCGTATTTCCCTCAATCGGACAAGTCAAAAACACTTTCATAACATTATCATGTTATTCTTTGTGTTTGCGCATATCACTAAATCCCTATCTTCGCACACTTAAAAAAGTTCTTTTTACGCATGATTAGCAGAAGAAATATACGTGTCAAAGTAATGCAGGAATTATATGCGCATCAGGCAAGAGAAGGTATACAGGATAAAACCAATCCTGCGGAAAATATTCAAAAACAATTAGAGCAATGCAGACAACTCTTTTCTTATCTGCTCTTTTTTATAACAGAAGTTGCACGATATGCGGAAGCGGATGCGAAACTACGCGCTTCAAAAAATTTACTCACTGAAGAAGACCGTAATGTAAACACAAAAATTGCAGGTAACCAGTTATTGTGGCAGATACTCGAAAATGAATCCTTCAAAAAAGAAATCAAATCACGTATAATTGAATTTACCGATACAAAAGAGCAGGTGAAAAAAATATATCATGACCTGTTGTCTTCTGATGAGTACGGAAGATATATTCACTATAACGGTCGTGATAAGAAGGCTGAAAAAGAGATCCTCCTTTTTATTTTCACAGACCTCATGCTCCCTAATGAAAACTTTACTCAGCATATAGAAGAAAATTTTATTAACTGGGACGATGATGGAGAAATGATGAATCAATTAATGCTCAACTATCTTCAAAAGCCGGGTACATATAACCTGCAGCATTTGATTGGTGAAGAGAAGCGAAAGTTTGCCAAAGAATTACTGATTACTACGATATCGAAAGGAGAATATGTCGTTGAATTAATTAAACCAAAACTAAAGAACTGGGATTTTGAAAGAATTGCTGTGCTTGATATGATATTGATGCAAATGGGGGTGTGTGAATTTCTTTATTTTGAAACCATTCCACCCAAAGTAACCATTAATGAATATATAGATATAGCCAAAGAATACAGCACCTCACAAAGCGGACAATTTGTGAATGGCATTCTTGATAGTATTCATAAAGATCTGGTGGCGCAAAACAAGATTCATAAAATTGATTTTAAACAAAAGGCTTAAAGCGAATCTCTTACATTTGTACTTCAATAAAAGAGGTTATGAATAAATTTTTTTTACCTTTTTCAGTCTTGCTGCTTTCTGTATTGTATGCCTGTAACAATGAGAATCATGCAAAGGCGGGGCCTCCTCCAAACGTAGCAACTGACTCTTCCCATTTTACACAGGTTAAATGGCTCGATTCATCCATTGACTTTGGCACTGCAACAAAAGGTGAAAAAGTTCATATAAAATATACCTGCAAAAACATTGGCACGAAACCTTTGTTTATTTATTATGTGAGACCAGGTTGCGGCTGCACAGTGGCAGACTATACAAAAGCGGCTATTCCTCCCGGTGGTACCGGCGAGATCAATGCAGAATTTGACAGTAATCATGGCACGACGGGTGAGGTAAGAAAATCTATTTCTGTTCAAACAAATACAACAAATCCATCGCCGAGACTTGTATTTTTCGGAATAGTAAAAGATAATAAGCGATCCCCGGACAGCACTAAAAAAACTTCTTAATAATCACAAAAAATATACAATGAATCTAATGAACACAGTTTTCTTAATGGGACAACCTGGCAAGAGTGACCCTTTCAATTTTTTACTGATGGGCGCTATTATACTTGTTTTCTGGTTGTTTATGATACGTCCGCAGGCCAAAAAAGCAAAAGAGCAAAAAAAATATATAGAGGGCATGCAGAAGGGTGATAAAGTAGTGACCATCGCCGGTATACACGGAACCATCAATAAGGTAAATGATGACGGAACCATTCAACTGGAAGTAAGCCCGGGCAGTTATATAAAAATTGAAAAATCAGCCATTAGTCTTGAATGGAGTCAGGCCGCTAACAAAGCTGTTAGCACAGAAAAGAAATAGAACTGATTAGCTTATTTGAAAAAGCTTTTAAGGGAACTAATTTGGTTTCCTTTTTTTATTATGTGCCAACTATGTACCAAACTTAATATGAGTTAAACTTCCGTTGCCGCCGAATTAAATTGTAAAAAGGCAACGTGAGCAGTATGCTGTAATAAAACTCTGCAACCCTGTAAGATTTGGAGAAGAACTTTCTTCGTAATCAATTTCAATTCCTACGCCTAATTGTTGTGCAATGGCTGCTGTATTTAAGCGCAATTGCATTGGATTAGTTGCCAACGCTGTATTCCCAATCATTGGTATAAGTGATGCCACCTATGGAAAGCCTCACACGAATATTGCGGCTATTAAAATAATTTACAATATCTGAAGTCATGCCCAGGGAATGCCATTTAAATTTCCTGTATGAGTAGTTTTGTTCATAAGCTTAAGAGGATTTACAAAACTTAAGATGATAAGATTAACAGAAGGCTGACCATTGCCCCGGTCAATGAGCCAGTGATTTTTAGAACCAAAAAGATAACAATGGCTGTTATGAACAGCGCTGATAAAAAAAGCAGGTTTTTTTTCATGGCAAGATTTTTAGAATATTGAAGGAGAATTGATGTTTACAAAGGCATATTTAATTTAAAAAATCTTTGGTGATTTACTGAAGTAATTTCTGCTCTTTATTTTCTTTTCATTATTTATTACTAACCTTTTTATTTGCTTATACTTTGATTAAATTATCATTAACTCATTGTATACACAACCTTACAATTGTAAATTCATACTATCAACAAATTTTACATGGAAAACCTTAAATTAAAAGATGCAATTATCGGCATCTGGCACAGCCGGACCTCAAAAAATATATATTGTTTTTATCCCCAAAAAAATCATGGTGAATGTGGGCAAATGGCACTCTTGCAATTCAAGGCAAAAATGCCAATACTATTCCGGTATAAACTTATACAAAAAGATAACCAGGCATACCTGGATCTTGATGGTCATCATCATGAGATAATGATAGAAAATAAATCAGAGCCCACAATGAGTTTATTAAGTCTTCGCAAAGAAACAATCATTCTTTCTAAAGGATTTCCTGAAACAAATGGTAAGAAAATGGAAACGGAAAATGTTACTTTGGATATGACTGCCAATTAATATTCCGCGAAGTATTTGATAGACTATTATTTGTATTTGTAAGGTTTTACTTATTAGTTTCACTTGCTCAAAATAGTGTTTTTGCAGAAGTGTCCGCTTTAGGCGGAAAGAACGATGATTAATGATTATAAAGCCGGTCACTAAAAAATCTAAAAAATTACTCAATTTATCATTTGCATATTTCCACGTTTGCACGTTTCACATTTTAAACTAATGCTTTGCATAATCAGTTAAATATTCAAAATGTTTTGTAAGCTTTCCATCTTGCAGTATGGTAGCTCTGTTCAATATATCACTTCCGCTTCCAAGTAAATCGGGTAAAACAAACTTAATGAGTTGTTCGCCAAAATACCTGCTGGCATCACGTGGCAATTCATTTGGCAAATTACTTACAGCCATTATATCAATAGTCTCGGGCAGATAAGGTTCTGTTTTTTCAAATGTTTTCCTGTGCACGCCGTAAACAGGATTTTCCATAGTTTGATCACTAAGATTAATTGGTATAGAACCATTGGCATCATCTGTAATATCCGCAATTGTTTGTATGCAAAAGCTTTCATCAATATCTTCTTTTTCAAATAAACGAGGTATATCCTTATCCCAATAAATACCGTTCATTAAAATATCAGTGCATCTTGTAAAAGGTAAAAATCGGGTTCTGTACTGGTCAGGATACTCATGAAAATGTTCACGTTTATACGTTTTTAATTCTTTGTGCGTATAAAGATCTGGTCCTTTTAGCTGCACATAAACAGGATAGCTAAATCTTCTTTCGAGATATTCATCAGGCTCCACTTCTGTTATGCCAAGCAGGTTCATAATTTCCAGAATGCCATGCGCTACGCGGCCACTTCCTGTAACAGCAACTTTTATATTGGGTAGCTTTAAACCAAAATAAGCATGAATTAATTCACGGTAGTCTTTATGTTTATATACTCTTCCTAAACTAAATTGTTTCGTTCTGTTGCCATAAGCCATCATGCCATTATGCGCACCTACCACACCTGCAAAAAATCCAAAACCAATGATGCGCTGACCATCCTCATGTTCCAAACATTCATAATCAATCAGCGTAATATTTTTATCCATCATGGCATGCATCAGCTTTTGATTATAAGGTTGTTTCTTTTTTGTGTGTGAAAAAAAAAGGTATGTTTTACCAGGGATCAGCACATTAACAGGCACTTCTTTTATACCAAGTAAAATGTTGCAATTGCTTAGATCATCTGTTACTTCAATTCCTACACTTTTAAACTCTGCATCACTAAAACAACGGGTATCCGAATGTTGTACTTTTATTGTGAAACCAGGTACATTTTTTAAAAGCCATTTGCATTGAGATGGTATAAGTGATATTCTGTTATCGTTGGGGACTTTTCCTTCTTTAATAAGACCTATCGAAAGCATATCAATTAAATTTGCGTTGCAAAGTAAGAGATAATTAGTTATTGATTGTTGATTGGTTGAATAGTTGAAGGGTTGAAGGGTTGAATCATTGAATAGTCAAAGGGTTACATCATTGTGATTGGTTAAAGGGTTAAATTGTTTAAATTGGAATTGATAAGTATAAAATTGATTTTAAAATTATTTGTACATTAGCATATTTTCACATTAGCACATTAATATGAATCTTGTAAAGAAACTTTTTACTATCGTCAGGAAAGTATTTTTGCCGAAGAAAAGTTGCTGTAAATAACAGAACATTATTTCATAAATATCCCTGTTCTATTTTTGGTTGATTTAAAGTGATGCACTTATATTTGCCCACGCGAAGTTATGAGTAGCCCGGATGGCGGAATTGGTAGACGCGTCAGACTCAAAATCTGGTGTCCGCAAGGACGTGCAGGTTCGATTCCTGTTCCGGGCACTATTAACTCATTTATTTACAATACGTTATCAAGGAGTTTTCTTTTTAATGCATTCTAGCTTATTCGTTTTCATTCGCTTATGGACGGCTCATGTTGACACACAAATGGCCCATGGTTTGGCTCACGTTTAAAGAAAAAACCGGGAGAATTTCGAGAAGTAAATACAACTATTTTATAGTCTATTTCGCCAGTTCAAAACAACACAAATAATTGCTAGCGCTCATTTTATATTATATACCAGTCAATAAATTTCTAAAGGGAATCGAACTGTACACCCAATATAAAAAATTAATTTTTTAGAAGAAAGTAAATCAGAATGTGTGCAGGTGTACGGAACGCAATTTTTCAATCTTCAATATTACTTTTAGCAGTATCTGAACCGGCAAAACTTTCATTGCCATTTCCGCAGAAAGCAAATGCGCTACCATCAACGGCCCTTTCAGCTTCAAGTGGAGGATAGGAGAATTGTGTCAGTCGTAACTAAATAGATTGTCACATCAACGAGAATTAATGAAGTTATCGCATCATTGTTTGGGGGCATAAGCTCCTGTATTGATCCATGTGATCCATGCTTTTTTAAATTCTTCATGACTCATTGGCGGAAGTGTGCGTCCTTCGCCAGGGTCCCATCCGGCTTTAACTAAACCATCATCAGCATGTTCGATTAACTGTTGTTTATTTTTATGTCCATTTTTTGATGGGTCTAATAACTGTTTTGCCAATTCCTGAACGGTCTTACCTTGGAAAACCATTCTCATGTCAGAAGGTGGTAAATGCCAGTTGGGGTTACCAGGAGGTGTGTGCAAGCCCGGTGTATTTTCCGGCTGATGGCAATTTGCACATTTCATGGCATAAACTCCTTTACCTTCCTTACCTCTTTGTGGTAACATAGTGTGCAGGTGACTATCATCGCCCTGTAAAGGAACATCACCTGAAGGATGACAATTCATACAACGGGGGCTCATTAAAACCTTATATACATCCATAAAAGCTTTAACTGATTCAACACTATCGTTATTAATAGTTTCATTCTCTCCATTACTGATCATTGATTCATCATTGAAACTAAAACTCATGAATACAACAATTGACATTATTATAGCTAAAACCGTCATTGTCTTTTTAGGCAATGCGTATCGTTGTGTATGTTTGTTCATAATAAAAGAATTAATGGAATTAAAAAATGAATTCATCATTTCTATCAGCCTTTAAGTTGCATATCCGCAGCCAGGTGAATAGCATTACGAATTCTCAGGTAAGTGCCGCAACGGCAAATATTACCAGCCATAGCAGCGTCAATATCCTCGTCAGTTGGATTTTTATTTTCTTTTAGAAGTACTGCTGCAGACATGATCTGGCCAGCCTGGCAATATCCACATTGGGGAACATCCAACTCTGTCCAGGCTTTTTGTAATGGATGGTCATTCTTTTCCGATAAGCCTTCGATAGTTACGACTTTTTGTCCTACAGCCCGGCTCACTTTTGTAACACATGAACGAACGGCTTCACCATTTAAATGAACAACACAAGCTCCGCACTGTGCAACACCACAACCATATTTTGTTCCAACAAGACCAACAACATCTCTAAGTGCCCAAAGCAATGGCGTGTTTGGATCTACATCTAAGTTGTAAGTCTTTTTATTAATGTTTAATGTGATCATAGTTCATATATAAAATAATGAAAAAATATTTACTCAATTAAGCTTTTGTAAGTTCGTTCAGTTGTGTAATAAAGGGCTGGTTATAAAACCGTTTGCCTGTGCTTTTATATAATGCATTAGCTAACGCTCCAAACACCGGCGCAAAAGGTGGTTCTCCCAATCCTGTGGGGTCAATATCATTCTGCACAAAATGTACCTCTATTTTTTTCGGCGCTTCATGAAATCTTATTATTCTGTATTGGCTGAAATTTTTTTGTTTGGCAGCACCATCCTTGTGTGTCAATGCCCCATACAGCGCGTTACCAATTCCATCAACTACTGCACCCTGCACCATATTGATTGCTGCGTCAGGATTTACCACAACACCACAATCTGCCGCACTAAAAACCCGTTCAACATACGGTTGCCCATTTCTCTCTATCATATCTATCACATGCGCCACATAAGAAGCATGGCAGAAATAAGCGGATACGCCACGACTGTATTTTTTATTTTCCGTATTATTCCAACCCGATTTTTCTTTAACCAATTTCAATACCCCGGCATACCGCCTTTGGCAGACGGTATTGTAATGAGTGAATGTACAGAGACACCACCCGCTGATTCGCCGAATATGGTTACATTCTTCGGATCGCCGCCGAATGCAGCGATATTCTGTTGCACCCATTTGAGGGCGGTTATTGATCCATGTAAGCGTAGTTGCCTTTGGGTTCTTCCGGGTGCTCTTTGTTTAGCGCAGGAAATGCAAAAAAGCCAAGTCGTCCTAAACGGTAATTTATACTCACTAAAATCACATCTTTTTCAGTGAATGATGATCCCGAAAAGTCCGAAAATACACCACTTCCAAATACAAACCCACCGCCATGGATCCACACCATCACCGGCAGCTTTGCACCTTGTGCAGCTCCGGCAGGTTTCATAGATTGAGGAACAGGCAATCTTTGACGAAGTCTTTGAGATGGAATCAGCACGGTTGGCAAAGGAAGCCTGGGCACAGTCTGAACCATACTTAGTGGCGTCACGCTCTTCCTGCCACGCCGGAAAAGGTTGTGGCGGTCGCCAGCGATATTCACCCACTGGTGCAGCAGCGTAAGGAATGCCTTTGAAACTGGAAACATTACCTTCCGTTACACCACGCAAAATTCCTAAAGCTGTACGAACCGTTGGCCATTTACTTTCTGTTTGTTGGGCACTCAATGAACAAGCAATGAATAATACAAATCCGCTTACTAATTTTCTCATGATGGTACCTGTTTATTTCATTAGCATTTTTGTGGAAGCGCATATTTCTATATGAGCTTTTACAAAAGTCACTACATTTTTTTGTCTTCATTGTATACAGATTCCGGTTTCTTATACCAATATTGCTGATTACAAAATGCCTGTTAATAAAGGGTTTTATAAAGTAGTAATTTTGAATTAGAAAAATGATTGTGTATGGATAACATCATAAGATTCGAAACCGTCAAAGAATACAACGCATTGAATAATCACGAAACACTTCACCCATTGGTTAGTGTGATTGATTTTTCAAAATCCAAACCCTGGTCCTGGCCTGGCGGTAAAACCATAAAAGTTAACTATGGACTGTATTGCATTTTTTTGAAAGAAATTAAATGCGGGGATTTAAAGTATGGTTGCAACTATTACGACTATCAAGAAGGCTCATTGGTTTTTATTTCGCCAGGGCAAATTGTAGAAGTAGAATATTTGGGAGAAAACTTTCAACCTAAGGGCTATGCGCTGATGTTTCATTCGGATATGATTCATGGCACAGCTCTTGGGCGCCATATCCAGGAATACAGCTTTTTCGGTTATCATTCGAATGAAGCACTTCATTTATCTGAACGTGAAAGGAAAATAGTATTGGATTGCTTTTCTAAAATTCAATATGAACTGGAACATGCTATTGACAACCACAGTAAAAAACTTATTGTATCTAACATTGAATTGTTCCTCAATTATTGCACGCGCTTTTATGAACGCCAATTTATAACCCGGGAAAATGTACATAAAGGTGTTTTAGAAAAATTTGAAAATTTATTGGACGACTATTATCAATCTGATAAACCACATACGGTTGGCTTGCCTTCTGTTTCTTATTGTGCAACTGAATTGAATTTATCTGCAGGTTATTTTGGTGATCTAATAAAAAAAGAAACAGGAAAAACAGCGCAGGAATATATACAGTCGAAAGTAATTGATGTGGCGAAAGAAAGAATATTTGATCAAAGCAAATCTATTAGTCAAATTGCCTATCAATTAGGATTTAAGTATCCCCAACATTTTACGCGATTGTTTAAACAATGGGTGGGTCAATCTCCAAATGAGTACAGGATGCTGAATTAGTTTTCTGCTACATTGACGCAATTCACGTGATTTTTTCAAGAGTTACAGAATGTACAATTGAACAACGCAGCGGTGTAATCAATGTTTACCGTGAAAACGCAACTTCCCTGAGAAAGAATGCTTCGTTACGTGAGCCAGTTTTTTGCCAATCCTATTACTGACTACATTTTTACGCTTAAACTACATTAAGAACATTTCTTAAACAAGGTTAATGGAGCATAATATTAGATGTCAGAAATTTGCACAATAAAATATTCAAACTTCGTACGCAGATGAAAACATTACTATTTAGCCTCTCAACACTTTTATGCTTATATAGTTTTAGTCAAACAACAACAACAAAGCTATTAAGGCATTTTTCGCAGGTAGATCCTTCACCTGTAAGTGAAACACAATATGGTAACAATCCAAATGCAGGTCATTACGTTCAGGCCGGCGATGCAAAGATTTATTATGAAGTGTATGGCACAGGAGAGCCTTTTTTTGTGTTGCATGGCGGTGTCTACGGCTCTACTTACGAGATGTTTCAATTCATAGACAGCCTCAGGCAGAAGTATCAGGTAATAGCGATTTCTACCCGCGGTCATGGCAAATCCGAAATGGGTAATACACCGGTAACTTATGAGCAAAGGGCAAATGATGTGATGGCTGTTATAAATGCCGTTACAAAAGATAGTGTAAATATTCTTGGATTTAGCGATGGTGCTTATACAGGCTACAAGGTAGCAAGTATGTACCCGGCAAGAGTAAAGAAACTAATCGCTATTGGTGCAGGCGAACAAGTGCCGGGGTTACGCAAAGTAGTTCTGGACACAACAGAAGCATTTGCTCTTGACAAACAGTATTGGCAACAACAACTGACATTAATGCCACAACCAGAACGGTTACAAGATTATTGGACAACAAATTTGGCTGTGTTTTATAATCATTTAGTAGCAAGCAAAGAGCTCTTTGCCGCTATACATTGTCCTGTGCTTGTAATAGCAGGCGAAAGAGATTTGAATGCACCTCTTGCAACCGTGATCGCTGCTTACCAAATGATTCCCAACAGCCAGCTTGGCATTATCCCCAATGCTCCGCATCCGGTGTTTCTGGTAAACTTTGCGGCTGTATGGGCAAGCATAGTTCCCTTTCTAAAATGATGTTTTAATTTTTGTCTTACAAGTTGCTTTTATTTTATTAATGAAGATAACATTTGCCAGTTGAAAACTGAACTTGTCCAGCAACACACAATAGCAATAGAGGAGAAGTTACGGGAAAGAGGATGGCGTGTTGTTTCTTGATGAGTTCCCCGAGTTTAAACGGACTATTATTGAAGTGTTGCGTCAACCACTCGAAGAAAGAAAACTGTTGATTAGCCGGGCTAAGATGTCTATTGAATATCCGGCCTCGTTTATGTTGCTTGCAGCTATGAATCCCTGCATCAGTGTGTTTTAAAATCAACCTGAAGAAAGTTGCACTTTAGTAAATCTGTTGCCTATCTGCTTATTCTTCCGCAAAAAGCAAAGTCAAAAGAGTGCAATCGCCAACGCTTTGTCCCCCTACTTCTACAAACTATCTTTCTTCTTCTCAAATTTTTTGAGACAAAAGAAACATTCCTTTGGTTTGCAGATTATTTCAAAGTGATATGAAAGTTAAACCGTTCACTATTGCCATACATGCTATAGTTTGGGTGCTGTTGCTGGTTATTCCTTATGTGTCAACTGACCAGGTTTTTAATTCGTTAGAGCCTGCATACCGCATAAAGTATCTTTTACTCTGTTTAGTTTTAAGCGCCGTATTGATAATAACTTTTTACTTCAATTACTTTTTTCTCATTTCCTAAATACCTGCTTGCAAAAAAATACTGGCTCTATTTTTCGTTTGTGTTGCTGGCAATAGCAACAGTATTGTTATTTGCCGGGGCCATATTTTTCTTTTCCGATTTCAACCCTGAAACATTTGCAAAAACAAACCCTTCTATTGAAAAAATTATTCCTGTAATTATAATCAATGCTCTATCATTGTGGCTCTTATCCATTGTGTTATCTATTTTATGGGCAGGTTACAACCGGCTAAAACAAACAGAAAGCGAAAAACTTTCAGCACAAATTGCATCGCTCAAATCACAAATTAACCCGCACTTCCTGTTTAATACGTTGAACAACATTTACCCTACTGCTATTGACACTTCACCAAGAGCAGCAGACATGGTTGACAAGCTTTCGGAGATGATGCGTTACACCATGAAAGACATACAACAGGATTTTGTTTTGCTGGAAGATGAAATAAATTACATCAGCAATTTTATTGAACTGCAAAAATTGCGTTTGGACAGAAGCGTGAAACTGGAATATTACAGTTTAGAAAATATCCCTGCTTTTCAAATTGCGCCTATGCTGCTAATCCCTTTTATTGAAAATGCTTTTAAGCATGGTGTGAACTCCGAACAAAAGAGCCTTATCAAGATTGAAATAATAATGAACAAAACAGAATTTCAGTTAAAGGTGGTAAATAATAAAGTGAATGTTCAACGCGATATTTCTGAAAGAAGCGGGTTGGGAATTGAAAACACAAAGCACCGCCTGGATTTAATTTATCCTTCAAAACACCTGCTTGTTATTAATGATACCGAAAAGGAATTTTTTGTTTCTTTATACATCAACTTACAATGATAAATGCCATTGCCATAGATGATGAACCGTTAGCGCTTACCGTGATTAAATCGCTATGCGCTAAAAATGAAAATATCAACCTACAAAAAACCTTCACCCAACCCAGCGAAGCATTAAAGCATTTACGGAAATTTCCTGCCGACTTTAATTTTTTGCGACATACAAATGCCTGCCATGAGCGGCATTAATTTAGTAAAGTCGTTGCAGCAAAACACAATGGTGATTTTCACCACCGCTTTCAGCGAATACGCAGCCGTTAGTTATGAGTTAAATGCTATTGACTATTTGCTAAAGCCCATCAATCAGAAACGCTTTACACAAGCCGTTAACAAAGCACAGGAATATTTAGACTACATGAGTAAAAAAGAACAGAGTGCGGATAAACATATTTTTGTTCGTGCCGATTTCAGCCTCGTAAAAATTCCTTTAGCTGATATTCTATACATTGAAGGATTAGCTGACTACCTTAAAATTTATATCAAAGACCGCAAAACCATTATGGCAAGAATGATCATGAAAGATATGATGGAAAGATTGCCTTCTGCTGATTTCATTCGTGTGCACCGCAGTTTCATTCTACCATTCACCAAAATTGAAGTAGTGAGAGGAACAACCATTTTCATTGGCGAAGCAGCATTCCCTATTGGAAGAACGTACACCGATGAGTTTTTCAGACGCTATGCTTCTTAAAAGCCGCTTCTTTTAAAGAGTCGATATTTAACGGAAAATTGTAAAGCATCAACATTCTTCGCTTAACTCTTCCCCTTCTTCTCAAAAATTTTTACACTGCTTTTTTTGATTTCACATTTGCATCATTCATCATAAAAATGTTCCGCGTATGTAAAGAGGGATACACAAACTGATTATTCCATTTCAAGATGATGTATAAGAACATATTAATAACAAACCTCCTTTTGTTCAGCACAACGCTATTGCTGGCGCAACAAAAATTTACTGTAAGCGGAACGGTAACTGACAGGAAAAATGGTGAAACTGTAATTGGCGCTTCTGTTTATGTTAAAGATAACAGGAGTGCAAACGTTATTACCAATTCGTATGGATTCTACTCTATTACACTGCCCAAAGGAAAGTATCAACTGGTATTTACAATGGTAGGATATCAAAGTGATACGGTTGATATTGAATTATCAGCAAATCTTCAGCACAACAACGCATTAACTGAAAAAGCAAATGAGTTATCAGAAGTTGTGGTTACATCAAAAAAAGCAAACGAGAATTTATTAAAACCATAGATAGGAACGGAAAAGCTAAGTATAGCCGGCGTTGCAAAAATACCGGTGATATTTGGTGAAAAGGATATTCTTAAAACCGCACAGTTGCTTCCCGGTATAAAATCTGCCGGCGAAGGCAGCAGTGGTTTTCATGTAAGAGGCGGCTCTACTGACCAAAACCTTGTATTATTGGATGAAGCCCCGGTGTATAATGCTTCGCATTTACTGGGTTTCTTCAGTACGTTTAATAGTGATGCCTTAAAAGATGTAACCATCATTAAAGGAAATAGCCCTGCTCAATATGGTGGCCGTTTGTCATCTGTCTTGGATGTAAAGATGAAAGATGGCAACAATAAAAATTTCAATGCAACAGGAGGAATAGGTACAATAAGTACGCGTTTAAGTATTGAAAGCCCGTTTGCAAAAGAAAGAGGTTCATTTATTGTATCAGGAAGAAGAACGTATGCAGATTTATTTCTTAAACTATCGGAAGATAACAAAGAGAACAAGCTGTACTTCTATGATTTTAATGCTAAAGCCAATTACAGGATTAATGATAAAAACAGGATTTATATTTCAGGATACCTTGGCAGGGATTTTAGCTATCGGGAAAACTTTTGGTATTGACTGGGGAAACAAAACTGCTACGGCAAGATGGAATTATGTTATCAGCCCTAAGTTATTTTCAAATGCTTCCTTTATCTACAGCGATTATGATTACAATATAAATTTTGGCACAAGCAATACTGAAAACAGGATTAATTCAAGGATACAGGATTTTAATTTAAAAGAAGAATTGCAATACTATGTTGGTTCGAAAAATACGCTGAAGTTTGGTTTCAACAGCATCAGGCATAAAATTATTCCTACAAGATTTACAGCAGGGAACTCAGTAGCTGCGGATAAGAATGGCAGGCTCTCTTTAGAAAATGCTGTTTTTGCCAACAACACATGGCGGGCAACAGAAAAGCTCACACTTGATTATGGCTTGCGCTTATCTGCCTATACCATTCTTGGCGGCGATACTTATAATATTTATGATAAAGGCATCTTAACGGATAGTGTTGTACTCGCTTCCGGCAAATTTGGCAAAACCTATTTTAATGCTGAGCCGAGGTTTCAATTTAATTATATCATAAATGAGCAAAGCAGCCTCAAAGGAGGATATGCCCGTAATACACAGCATCTGCATTTACTTAGTAATACTACAAGTACTTCACCCACAGACCAATGGATTGGGGACAGCTACAATATAAAACCTGAAATAAGTGACCAGTTGAGCCTTGGATACGCCAGGAATTTTAAAAACAATAAGTGTCAAACAAGCATTGAGATTTATTATAAGAGTATGAAAAACCAGATTGATTATAAAGATGGCGCAGATATCAATACAACTCCTGATGTAGAAAGTGAATTACTTTTTGGAAAAGGAAGAGCCTATGGTGCAGAATTTTTGGTTAAGAAGGTACAAGGTAAACTTACCGGCTGGGTTGCTTATACACTATCCAAAACAGAAAGAAAAATTAATGGTATCAATAATAATAACTGGTATAACGCAAAGCAGGACCGTACACATGATATTTCAATAGTGGGTGTTTATCAACTGTCTCCAAAATGGTCGCTTTCCGGCGTGTTTGTATATAACACCGGTAATGCAGCAACCGTGATTTCTCATTCTACAGATGAGAATACATTGAAGCACATTAAACCGGAATTATTTATTCATCCAATGTCGAAATGGAGATTGTACAGCGATTTTGAAAATGGCAAAAACACCGGCGGCTTTATAAAATATGTGAGAATGTTTGGCATTTTAGGTCTTATTGTTTTGCTGATCGCCTGTATCAACTTCATGAATCTAAGCACTGCACGTTCTGAAAAAAGAGCAAAAGAGGTTGGTGTTCGCAAGGCTGTCGGTTCCGGAAGAAAACAGCTCATTAATCAGTTCTTAAATGAGTCGGTGTTGATGGCTGCGTTTGCATTTCTATTGGCACTCGTTATTGTAGTTCTTGCTTTGCCTTATTTCAACAAGCTAACCGATAAAGAAATGAGCCTGCAGGTAGCTAATCCTGTTTTTTGGGTGATCATGATTTTGTTCCTATTGTTACCGGCTTGCTCGCAGGAAGCTATCCTGCTTTTTATCTTTCCTCTTTCAACCCGGTGCGTGTACTGAAAGAAAATTTAAAAGCAGGCAAAAGAAGTTCATTGCCACGTAAAATATTAGTGGTGCTTCAGTTTGCAAGTTCAGTGGTGTTGATGATTGGAATGATCATCGTTTATCAGCAAATACAATACGGAAAGAACAGACCCATTGGGTTCAATAATAAAGGATTGATCTCTGTGGATTGGTCTGATGACATCGCCAAACATTTTGAATCGCTTCGCCAGGAACTGTTAAGTTCAGGTGCAGCTATTTCGATATGCCAAAGCAATTCGCCTCCCACAGATATTTACAGCAATAATGATGGTTGGGAATGGAAGGGAAGTCAGCCTGTTGAAAAGGCGGTACTGTTCTCAACAATCACTACCACTTACGATTATACAAAAACATTAGGTATAAAATTATTGGAAGGCAGAGATTTTTCAAGAGATTTTGCAGATTCTAATTCAGTTATTTTAAATGAAGCGGCAGTAAAACGCATGCGGCTAAAAAATCCCGTGGGTGAAAGATTGAAATGGAACGATAAGCTTATGACTGTTGTTGGAGTGATACCTGATATTCAAATGGAATCGCCGTACCGTCCTATCTCTCCGCTCACCATTATATTTAACAAAGACTGGGTAGGTAATGTGAACATCCGGCTAAACCCGAATATGTCTGCATCGCGGGCGATTGCATTAATGAAACCGATTTTTGATAAATACAATCCTGCCTCTCCTTTTGAATATCGTTTCGCCGATGAAGAATATGCCAAGAAGTTTAATTACGAAGAACTGGTGGGCAACCTTGCTGCGATCATTGCAGTGCTGGCGATCTTCATTTCATGCCTCGGGCTTTTTGGGTTGGCATCGTTCACAGCGGAGCAAAGAGTGAAAGAAATAGGCGTAAGAAAAGTGCTCGGTGCAAGCGTTTTTAATTTGTGGCGATTGCTTTCAAAAGATTTCGTGATACTTGTTTTGGTATCCTGTGTAATCGCTATTCCGGTTGGTTGGTATTTTATGAACGAGTGGCTGAAAAATTATCAATACAGAACGAGTATTAATGTTGAGGTTTTCGTAGCAGTAGTGTTGGTAGCTATGGTAATAACATTGCTAACGGTGGGTTTCCAGGCAATGAAAGCAGCAGTTGCAAACCCGGTGAAGAGTTTGAGAACGGAATAATCAATTTGAAAATGAGGCAATTTGAAAATTTGAAAATGAAAATCAGACATTATTAAATCATACATCATAACTCAACTTCTATGTTTAAAAGTTATTTTCTCTGTTGTAACAACATGGCTGACTATTAACATTCATTAATGACAATTAAAACTGGTTACATGAAAATATTTAAAACCTGCTTTTTTGTTATGCTGCATTTCGTAATTCAGCTCAATGTGCATGGACAACGAACAAAGTTTTAAAAACATTTTCTGCAAATTCACCTGAACAACAAGGCATGAGTTCTCTAGTATTGGACAGCATGATGCTTTTTATAAAAAATACGAATCAAAACATACACCATCTTACCATCATAAGAAACAATAAAACAGTATTAGACGCAGATGTTTATCCTTATTCATCAAAGTATTTGCATGACCTCGCTTCCATAACAAAAAGCTTCACTTCACTGTTATTATGATACATACATGCCTGATGCGTCTGAGCTTATCAACCATTTATTATTACAGGGTAATACAAAAGCCGAATTTATTTCTTCCAAACAACCGGGAGTAAGAAGCAATGGTTACAGGAATGCCACAGCTTTATCCATCGTTGATGCGATAGATTGCATTCAATGGATTAAAAGAGAACTGCACATTTTCAATCCCAAAAATCCAATGGCACATTTGCAATTCCTGATGGATGGCGCATAGAACGTTCTTTGTTTCCGCCTCCTTTTGCGCCGAATATAAAATTGAAAGGCATTGAGGAAATAAGATTCCCGCCCGGCTGGGGTGTTGCAGGCAGCAATGAATATTGGTCAGTGGCTTATTTGTTTTGGCTTGATAAAAATCAAACAATAAATGCAGACGTTTTAAAAGAAATGCTTACAACTTATTTCGATGGATTAGTGATAATAGGCGGCGGCAGTGTTCCGCATAATATTCCGAAAGATAAGCTGATACCAACAAAGGTGAGCATACAAAAAATAAAACCAGAGGCTGATGATTTTGAAACGTATTCAGGTACTATTAATATGCTTGATTACATGGCAATGAAACCGATGATATTAAACTTTATGATGCATGTGAAAAGTTGCGATGATAAAAATCATTTTCCCGTTTTTGCAGAAATATCTCCAAAACCATTCAGTGATGCATTGTGGAATGATTTGGAAAAAATGAAGAAGGAATTTAAGTGCAGTGAGTAATTATGATAAACAGATGCACATAATTTATGGAATATGAGTTATGCAGCATCTAAATGCAAATCAAAAACATGCACAAAACTTCTCTGCTTAAAAAACTTATCACTTGCTTTACTGCCGGCTTAGTTGCATCAGTTGCTACGCAAAGAATTATTTACAGAACAATATGGGAGTTTAAAAACAAATGGATTTCAGCGCCTGTTTTAGTAGCCATTCCTGTAGTGATTGTTTTATTAGTTGTTATTGTGTATGCTTTTGTATGGCATCAAAAAGAAAAGAAATCACCCGGAAAATCTGCGTACGTTTTAGCCTTCTGGCAAGGCGTTATCCGGTATTTTATTGCAATTGATTTGTCAATGATTGGATGGCAGAAATTATTTCATTTGCAATTTTCTACTCCGCTAGGAATGCTGGATGAACCTTTCAGCAGTTTTTCCGGCGAAGCGTTAACCTGGGCATATTTCGGTCGTTCTTATGCATTTACCTGCGTGATTGGTTTGTTGCAGATTGCAGGTTCTTATCTGTTGCTGTTTAAAAGAACAAGATTGTTTGGAAGCATCCTGCTTTTTCCGGTGATGCTGAATATTGTATTGATTGATTTTTTTTATGGGCTTGATTTTGGTGAGTTAAGTCATGCTGGTATTTTACTGGTTGGAATTTTATATCTCTTGCTGCAGGATTATGATTTACTTGTTGAATTTTTCTTCCGTTCAGAAAGCAATCTTCCTGTGCTTATTTTTAAAAGCAGGTTGATGAAAATTATTATTCGTATTTCTGTAATTATAATTCCTCTTGCATTAATTATATCTTACGGTTCAGCCGATAAAAATCCGCAGCTTATAGGTAAGTATAAGATAAAAGATTTGCGCATCAATCAAAAACAAATAAGTGCTGCATCTTGTGCAGACAGCGTATTAACTACTGTTTATTTTGACCAGGGAAATGATATTGTATTTGAATACAACAACCTGCAAAGAAGATGGATTGGCACTTATAATTTTAATCCAAACAATAATACAATTACTGCAACATGGCGATACCCGGCAAACATAAGAGACACGCTTGTTGCCACACTTTCGCAAACAAACAATAATCAATTAAGTATTAGCGGCAGATTAGGAAATCAAAGTATGAAGGCATCGCTTACAAAAGTTAAATAAGTTTTATAACCGTACAGGGAGTGTTCATTTTTGATACAGTTCTATTTGCAATGTTTTTCCGGAAACCATTGCTGAATAAGCCATTTCAGCATTGGCATACACATTGAGACCTGTTTTTGAGGGAAGCAGAAGTGTGCCTCTAAATCAGCAATAGCGAATCCTGTAAAAAGTTTGAGAACGGAATGATCAATCCGACAATGCAGCAATTTAAAATTTGAAAATGATAAATCAGGCATCATTAAATCAAACATCATAAATCTTCTTTTATGTTTAAAAATTATTTCAAAATCGCATGGCGAAATCTTGTAAAGAACAAAGCCTATTCTTTCATTAACATCGGCGGACTTGCTGTAGGCATGGCGGTGGCTATGCTTATCGGGATGTGGATTTATGATGAAGTAACCTTTAATGAAAGCCATCAAAACTATAAAAGCGTTGCACAGGTAAGAAGATATTTTACCGATCCAAATACACATGAAACAATTGGTGTAGATAATATGCATTACCCTACGGCTGCGCTTCTTAAAAGTAATTACAGCCAATATTTTAAGCATGTTGTTATGGCGTGGTGGCTGAGCGATTATTCCGTTTCAACTGGTGATAAAAAAATATCGGGAAAAGGTGAGTTTATGGAACCCGAAGGATTGGATATGCTTTCGCTAAAAATGCTTAAAGGCAATTATAGTTCACTAAATGATATGCATTCAGTCGTGATTTCAAAATCAACTGCAAAAGCACTTTTTGGTAATGATGACCCTATCAACAAAAGCCTTAAAATAGACAACAGGATTGATGTAATAGTAACAGGTGTTTATGAAGATATTGCTGCAAACAGTACCTACGGTGAAATACAATTCTTTGCACCCTGGAGTTTATGGGTTGCTTCCAACGATTGGATAAAGCGAGTTGAAGATAGCTGGGACAATAGCTCATTTCCCATATTTGTTCAGTTGAAACCAAATGTTTCTATGGCAACTGCAAATGCCGCTATCAAAGACTTTTACTATAACAGTGTTCCGAAAGAAGTGGCAACCGGTATGAAGCTGTATAAATACCAAGCCTTATTATATCCTATGAAAGATTGGCATTTGTATTCTGATTTCAAGAATGGACTACCGGATGGTGGTCGCATCACATTTGTATGGCTTTTTGGAATTGTAGGAATTTTTGTACTGCTGTTGGCTTGTATCAATTTCATTAATTTAAGCACAGCCCGCGCTGAAAAACGCGCTAAAGAAGTAGGTATCCGTAAGGCAATCGGTTCTTTGAAAAGACAATTAATACAGCAATTTTTAAGTGAATCATTTTTAGTGGTGATTTTAGCCTTTATGCTTTCATTATTGCTCGTTACATTATCACTTCCGTGGTTTAATGAATTAGCTGATAAAAAAATCTCAATACCTTTTTTAAATCCATTTTTCTGGTTAATCAACCTTGCATTCATTATAATAACTGCTTTACTGGCCGGTGCCTATCCTTCATTTTATCTATCTGCATTTAAACCCGTGAAAGTTTTAAAAGGTACAATTCGTTTAGGCCGGTTCGCATCATTGCCACGTAAAGCTTTGGTAGTTCTTCAATTTACGGTATCGGTTATTTTAATAATCGGAACTATCGTAGTATATAAACAAATTCAGTTTGCACAAGACCGTCCTGTTGGTTACGACAGAGCGGGCTTAATTACGATTCCAAAAAATGATCCCAACTATGATGGCAAATTAGACCTGTTGAGAAACGAGTTGCTGAATACAGGCATGGTGGAAGGCATGGAACTTTCTTCAAGCTCAATGACAGAAATAGGGAACAATTCAAGTGATTTTGATTGGATTGGTAAACAACCAAGAGAATACTCTTTTGCTATGACCAATGTATCTTATGGCTTTGGTAAGATGGTTGGATGGCAGTTCATTGCCGGTCGTGATTTTTCCAAAGCTTTTGCCACAGACACCAATAAAATTATTATTAATGAAACCGCTGCAAAAGATATGAGTTTTAAAAATCCTGTTGGTAAGTTTGTCAAGACTGCAGGAGACACAAAGACCCTTCAAATTATTGGTGTAATAAAAGATATGATAATGGGTTCACCGTATGAACCGGAGAAGCGGGCTATTTTCTTTCTAGATGCGAAATACCAGGCTGCAAGTCAAATTGAAATTAAAATAAAGCCTGCCGTAAGTGCTAATGCAGCACTGCCAAAAATTGAGGCCGTTTTTAGAAATATAGTTCCCTCAGCAATATTTGACTATAAGTTTGTAGATGAAGAATATGCAAAGAAATTCGGCCAGGAGCAACGCATTGGTAAGCTCTCCACTTTCTTTGCTGTCCTCGCAATATTTATTTCCTGCCTTGGTCTTTTTGGTTTAGCCAGTTTTGTGGCTGAGCAACGCACCAAAGAAATCGGCGTCCGCAAAGTAGTCGGTGCTTCTGTATTTAACATCTGGAATTTGTTGTCAAAAGAGTTTATAGGATTGGTAATTATTTCATTACTTATTGCATCACCCATTGCTTATTTCTGCATGAACAATTGGGTTCAAAAATATACTTACCACACAAACATTTCCTGGTGGATTTTTTTTGTGGCTGGTTGCGGTACATTAATAATTACACTTTTAACTGTAAGCTATCAGGCAATAAAAGCTGCTATTGCAAACCCTGTAAAGAGTTTGAGAACGGAATAATAAATCAACAATGAATATCGCGATTGAATAATAGTTAAACATCACAGAATGAAATACGCTTTAGTGTTACTGCTTGGTTTAGTCTTTTCGAAGAACAGGATAATTGCACAGGTAAAGGAAGATTCACTGATGTCAAAAATATTCAATGAGAGCAGGCACATTAAAATAGCTTTACCTGAAGATTATTTTTCTGAATCTGATAAAAGATATGATTTAGTTTATTTAATAGACGGTGAATGGACTACCGACATGGTACCGCAAATACAACAGTTGGCTGTAATCTAGACAAATATTTAAAGTGACATCTATTTCAATTAAAATCTATATCGCCACGTTTTTGCTTTGCTTGCATTCGATATTGGGTATTGCCCAAACAAAACCCTTAGCAAGTGACAATGCTCATCATACAAAAACAGACAATTACCGGATGGTGTAATTATATCAGCCATTTTCATAGGTCAAGATACACGAGTAAGCAAAGCTTTTCCCCTTCTTATTTGAAACGATGATTCAGGGAGGTGAGCATGACATGTATCAGGAGAGGTATTCTACTTGGGAAGAAGCAGAAAAAGGACATGAAAAAGCAATTCGAATAGTGTTTGGCGTTGAGGAGGACAAGCAGAGGGAATAAGTCATCTCTTAAAATAATTCAATCGTTTTCACTCCTCCATCGTCATTCCCTAACGATGGAAGATTAGCCCATTCAAAGAGGTCAGTTTTGCTTCCGGCAGCAGGATGTGGCTTGGTACTGCGGATAGTCCAAACAGTATGATATTCTAAATTATCAGACGGTAATTCATAGTTTAATATCTCTTTCATCTGGTTATCTGTTAAGTCTGGCTTCAACCATTCCAACTCTGCCTCTTTACCTGCTACGTTACTGCCGAATAAACCATTTACTTTATCCAAAGCTTTCATCATAATTTTATCTCTTTCCCTGTTAAGATTGTCAAACATGCCATACTGCACCTGCACTTCGGGAATAAGCTCCATTGCAATGCATCCGGTTTTATTGTAATTATAATCATCCCTGAATATTCTGTTTAGAGCTTCATCAGCATAATGCAAAAGTTCATTCGTGCTGTTTGTTGCTACGGGTAGCGGTACATTGATTGAAGCAAAATATTGCTTATCCTGTCTGCGATGAGGATTTGTCTGTACGAACACATGTATCATGTTAGTGCAAAGCTTTTCCATTCTTAATTTTTCACCTACTCTGCCCACATAATTTGACAGTGCTTCCTGTACTTCTTTTTTTGTAGAAAGAAGCTTTCCAAATCCTCTTGCAACACAAATCATTTTCTTTGCAGGACTAACTTCTTCCAACTCCATGCAGGGGATACCTTTCAATTCATTTAGCATTCTTTGCCGGACAACTGACATGTTTTTCCTTACCCATTCTTCGGGCGCTGAAGCCAAATCAAATGCTGTTTTAAAGCCATTCTTTACTAGCAGCTTTTTATACTGAGCACCAATTCCCCAAATATCACCAACTTCTGTAAACTTCAGTACTTCTTCAATTTTTTCTTTCGTATCAATAACATGTACTCCTATATCATTCTTCATCTTCTTGGCGTAACGGTTAGCCATCTTTGCCAGTGTCTTTGATGGTGCAATGCCAACCGTTACAGGAAGCCCTATATTTCGCTTTACAGCGGCTCGAATGCTTTTACCAAGCTTATCAAGGTTTGTGTACTCAAAGCCCGTAAAATCAAGGAATGCTTCATCTATAGAGTATAATTCTATCGCTGGTGTAAATGATGATAGTATTTGCATTATGCGATTACTCAAACTACCATATAAGGCGTAATTAGATGAAAATATTTGCACATTGTTCTTGTTAAAAAATTCCGCTCTCATAAAAGCTGGTGTGCCCATTTCAATGCCTAACGCTTTTGCTTCATCTGAACGGGCAATAACACAACCATCGTTATTTGATAACACAACAACCGGCTTTCCCTTCAGTGAAGGGGCAAATAATCTTTCGCATGAAACATAAAAGTTATTACAATCAACTAACGCCATCATATTTACTCACTTTGCGTCAATTATTATTTTTGTTACAACTCCCCAAACTTCAAAGTCCATATCCTCTGTAATAGGAATAGGTTTATACTGACTGTTTTCAGGATGTAATACCCAAGAACGCGGTGTCTTCACTAATCTCTTTACGGTAAACTCCTCGTTAACGACGGCTACTACTATTTTACCGCTTGTAGCTTCAATAGATTTATCAACGACCAGTAAAGCACCATCTGGTATAAATGCATCTTTCATGGAATCACCTTTTACACGAACAATGAACGTTGCTAAAGGATGCTCAATAAGCAACTCCTGAAGATTAATATCATCCTCCATATAATCCTGTGCAGGAGAGGGAAAACCGGCAGGAATGCAACTATCATAATATGGAATCAACAGTTGGTGAGTCACATCTGAAGAAGTTGCAATCACTTCTAAAGTTTCCATAGTGCTAAATTTATTAGCAATATTAGTAACTTTCTTTAAAAAGAAAAACAGTAAGTAAAGAAAATCTGTCGCTGAAATAATGGAATCTTTCCACACGATAGAACCTATTCTCTTTGAGGGAAAAAAGAACGAGCTTCGCTTATCAACATCCATTGAAAATCAGTAGTCAAGCTCTTTGGCATTTGATTTGGTTGACGTAAGCAATCTCGTTTTTACCCCTTACCTGTTGAAACGTTTGAAAACAGCGGCACTGCAAATTATTACCCCTTCTCAGGGGTTTCTTTTTTCCTTTCTTTATTAAAGGGACAACAACACAAAACGGCTTTAGCGATTATTACGTTGACACAAGACTGCTTTAGTTGCTTAACTAAAAGGATATCAGAATAGAAATAAGCGCCGAACTAGATATTGCAGCAAGTGAAGTGATTATAATCATATTTTCTCATAATTGCAGTCATCCATTTAAAGACGACTCTTTCGAATATTTGCTTTCTGAATTTCTGGACATGCATAAACTTGCTTTGATGGAAGTGCTTTACAATAACATACAGAAGCTTGAAAAAAATTGAGTTCAAGTCTTAGACAGAAGTCAAGTGTAGATATTTTGCAAAGTATGCATCTCAAAATTGATAGACTTAAAAAGCATTTAGCCCTAGAGCTTCAATTATTAAACGAATTGCCGTATAAGAAGAAGTGATTTCAGTTATAAATAAAAAAAAGGGCTCGAATAGAAATTCTGCCCCGTTTAAAATTCCAATACCTGTGGAAAAACACTGAGAACGAGTCAAGACTGATGCCAGGATTTTTTTAAAGTGTAAACCAATTAGTTAGAAAATAAGAAGGTTCATGGTTTCCGTATTGTAGAACAATCGCTCTAAAAAATAGACATGGAATGGTCTGCAAAGAAGGCGAATAAATTGGAAGCACTTTCACTTCATACCCATCTGTTGGGAGAATGAAAAGAATAAGTAATCATGTGGTCCACTGTTCAATTTTATAAGGGAAGAGGTGGACGGACATCGTTGACCAAATGTAACAGCGGAACTATATGTTTTGCTCTTATGTATGATGAAGGTGAATGGAAGAAGATTATTCCGCAACCTTTTGTAAACAACAAACTATTGAAAATGATCAATGAGAACATGAAAAAGGTAACTGAAAAAAATCCTTTGATAAGAGTAACCGTTGATAAGATTAAGTAGTGCTAAAGAAAACGTTGGAGGGAGAGAGGTTGATTGTTGCACTGTCAGCCTCTTTTTATTTTGTCCACTATCCATTTTCCTATAGAAAAAAGTAGACGGACACTATAATATAAATGCCTCCGTTTAAGGGATGCCGAAATGGGTATGTTAAAACGGAAAGAAAGGCAATTCGTTACTCTACTCTTGAAGAGATTTGTAAAATCTTTGCTGGGCAGGGGATATATACGAGAGAGATTATGGGAAAGTTGATGTGGTAAAAAATATCAGGACGTGAAGATACCCTCTATCTCATCATGATTTTAGATTGTTCGCAAATGCAGTTATAGCAATGGTGACAAGGCTTTACGATTGAACACCAAGAAAAGCTAGAGCGCTCTTACAAATAACTCGGCTTAAAAAAATCACATTGCTTTATACCCGGGCCCTTTTAAAAACCTACCCGGTGTTGCGCCTGTGTGCTCATTGTTTTTTAAAACCTGCACACCGTTTACGAAAACATCGCTTACACCTGTTGCATATTGATGTGGTTTCTCATAGGTTGCATGATCCTTTACGGTATTAGGATCAAATATAACAATATCAGCGTACCGGCCCTCTTTCAGTTCCCCACGTTTTTGTAGTTTTAAATGTGTTGCAGGAAGTTTGGCAAGTTTATAAACAGCTTGTTGCAAACTCATTAGCTTTTCATCACGTGTATATTTCCCTATTACTCTTGCGAAACAACCATAGGCACGGGGATGAGCATTTGATTTAAGAAAGACACCTTCAGGTGTGTAAGAAGCTTCATCACTCCCAAAACTTATCCATGGTAATGCAATCTCTTTCTTTATATTGTTCTCGTCTATTATAAAATAAGCAACACCTACTCTTGTGCTGTCTTCGATTATAAGATCCATTGCAGTTTCTTCAGGAGATTTGCCACGCATCTTTGCAACTTCTGCCAACGTTTTTCCTGTAAACTTTTTTAATGAATCTTGTTTGAATGAGAGTAACAAAACATTGTCTGCTCCCCCTGCATCATAATATAAGTTTTCCCAATCATTGGCATTGGTACGCATTGCTGTTACCATCTGTTTTCTAATTGCGGCATCCTGTAAGCGCTCTCTTAATTTTCCAAAACCTCCATCCTGTAATGTTGGAGGAAACGACGCTGTTAAGCCTGTGGCACCTGCGGTGTACGTGTACATATCAGCAGTAAATGTTTATCCCTTGTTTACGTGCATCTTCAACTATGTGTATCAAAGAGTCTATCTTATTCCAGTTATCCTTTCCTGCAGCTTTTAAATGACAAATTTCGACAGGTATATTTGCCTGTTTTGCAATGGTGATGATTTCATGTACTGCTTCAATCAGTCTATTGCCCTCGCTGCGTATATGACTGATATAAGTACCTCCATATTTTGATGCTTCTTTTGAAAGTGTAACTAGTTCATCAGTTTTTGCGAAATTATCAGGAGGATAAATGAGTGCACATGTAACACCCAATGCACCTTCTTTCATTGCAGTATCAACTAACAATTTCATGCTGTCTAATTGTTGAGCCGTGGGTGCTTTATCATCTTCACCTATTACATATTGCCGAACTGTTCCTGCACCGACAAAAGAAGCAATATTGCACGAGATACGTTTATGTTCCAGTATATTCATATACTCACCAAGCGTGTTCCACGTTACTTTGTATTTTATATCGCCTTGTGAATTCTGCAATTGCTCCTTCATCTTTGCATTCAAGGGCCCAAAACTTGATTCTGTGAATATTTCCGTTGTGACTCCTTGCCTTATATCACTTTGCGCTCTTCCATCCTGAAAAAGTGATTCTTCAGAATGTCCCATCATATTAATAAAGCCTGGTGCTACTGCTTTACCATTCGCATCAACTTCATTCCGTGCATGTGCATTTTTAAGATCACCAATGAAAGCAATAGTATCTGCTTTGATGCCAATATCTGCTTTGTAAGGACTACCTCCATTTCCATCATAAATGATACCATTACGTATGATAGTATCATATTGCTGTCGTTGATGGGATGGGGCAACAGCAAGGGCAAGGATGAGAATAAGAGAAACATGGCGCATAAGCTGTGCTTTGGGTAAATATTATAAAGGTAAAATAGAGATTATTTTGTGAAAAACATTTCTAATGTTTCATGTTTCAAACGCACTGATTTATATAGCAAGGATCCCATGGAAAGAGACTTTAAAGTTTTCAAGTATTAAGCTGTCCGCTGTCCACACAACTATAGAATGAAGTGGACGGACACCCCTGGAACAATGCCCTTCAATGAAAAAGCGCTTCTTATAGTTTAGTTCACACGTGGGCTTATAATCGCCAACATGAGCAAGGCTAAGGCGATACGCTTCTCTACTCTTAATGAGATTTGTAAGATATTGGAATGTCAGTATTTGAATGAGAAAGATTATAAGAAGTAGATGCAGTAAACCAAAAGAAAAGCTAAACAACTTTAAAGTTCCACCACTATATACCCTTACTCTTTACCTTCTTGTATGTGCTTCCTATCATTATGATTTTAACTTTCGCTGAAACATAAGCTACGCTTTGGTTTCAGAAGATGAAGATTGAAAAATTTTTGCGGCTGATGCCATCCATCCGTCCAGTTCCTATAGAGATTGAAGTGGATGAATCTGCACTGTCAGTCTTGCGTTAGCGGGTAAACCGGCTTTTTTACGGTTTCTTTTCAGCAGTTGCAGAGAGCGCAACGGTTTTTATATCAACCGTCATTTCCTTCAATCGCTTGGCAACGTCTTCGGGCATATCTTCCTGGTAGCGTGTACTGCAGTACTTAGCCAAGAACTTTTCTGCTGCGGCAAACATTGCCATTGTATTTACAGGCTTCCTGAAACCATGTCCCTCATCGTCGGCAAGAATATAGCTAACATTGCGGCCCAAATCACGCAGTGCTACCACTATCTGGTCGCTTTCTGCCTTTTTCACACGGGGATCATTTGCGCCCTGGATGATGAGCAACGGCGCTTTAATTTTATTTGCACTAAATAAAGGACTGGCTTCTCTTAAAATTTTCTTTCCTTCTTCAGTAGAATCGGTGCCCATACGAAGGGCAAAGAGTTTACGAATTGACTCCCAATACGGCGGTATCGTATTTAAGAGGGTAAACAAATTGCTGGGACCCACTATATCGACGCCGCAGGCATATAAATCGGGAGTGAACGTAAGCCCGGCAAGAGTGGCATAACCACCATAGCTGCCACCCATTATAGCTACTCTTTTTGGGTTGGCGATGCCCTGGTTTATTAAATATTTCACGCCCCACGTTATATCATCCTGCATTAGTTTGCCCCATTGAAAATTGCCTGCATCCAAGAACCTTTTGCCAAAGCCGGCGCTGCCACGGAAGTTAGGCATCAATATAGCAAAGCCACGATTTGCCATCATTTGTGCAAGAGAATTGAAGCCCCAATAATCCCTGCCCCAAGGCCCGCCATGCGGAATTACAAGCAAAGGAAGATTTTCTCGTGAAGACCCTTCGGGTATCACGAGATAGGCGGTAATTTCAAGTCCGTCACTGCTGTTGTATTTTACAGGCTCCATCGAACTCAGATACTTTTTATATTCTTTTAGTTTCGGACGGGGGGTATATTGGTGCACAAGATTTCTGGTAGCGCGGTCAAAGAAATAGACATCAGCAGGATTTTTATCACTTGATACTGCAATGAGTACTTTGGTTTCATCTCTTGTTAAACTGATGAAATTAACATCTTCTCCCGGAAACTTACTCGCAAGAAATTTATAATCAGCTTCCAGCTTTCCATCTTTAAAATATTTTCTCTCCCTGTCATCATAATAACTTGTCATAACAAGTTCATGAGTTGAATCACTAATATTTACATTATTAATGTCAACCTTATTAAGAGGGTCTCTCTCCACATCGGTGATAGCACCTGTGTTTGGATTTAGCAACACGAGCTTTGAAAGGTTAACGCTATCACCTTTATTGGTGATAACATACGCCATAGAATTATCTTTCGTAAATGCAATGGGTGAGGCGGTTTCCAATGGACCGCATTCAAAAATCTTTTTTAAGTTATCGCCTTCCACCGCTAAAAATTCAGTGCTTCCATTTTCAGGCTTGCGCAGCGCCAGCCGTGGATTTTCATTCCAGTCAAATTCCCAGCCGGTAATGCGGTCAGTGTTTTCATGCAGTTTGGTTAGCTTGCCGCTGCTTATTTCCAGCTTGTACAAATCATGCCACTTAGGGTCGCGGTCATTTAAGCCGATCATCAAAACATCAGGATTGTTTTTGCTTACCATATAAATATACGCCCTCACTGAGTCGTTTGGCGTTAGGTTACGGCTTTCCGGAATACTGTCTTTTGCATTCGGTGCATCTGGCTTCACCGCATAAACATTAAAATTTTCATTTCCACCTTTATCCTTCACGTACAAAATATATCGGCTGTCATAAGTCCAGAAATAAACACCTGCGGGTCTTTCGAGTTTGGTAAGGCGACGTGCCTGGCTAAAAGGCTCATCGAATTTTTTCACCCAAATATTCAAAATGCCGTTATAAGCCTTCATGAATGAAACATACTTTCCATCGGGACTCAGCTGACCGGCAGTGATTTCGGGATTATCAAAGAAGATAGCGCGGTCAATGATCGGGGTTTCTTTTGACGTAGCTTGAGAAGTTTGCGACCGGGTGGAAAGTGTTGCTGTTATAAAAAACAAGGCAGCAATTAATTTAAGTGTTATAGTTCTCATAGAAATAATTTATAAAGTAAATCTACACAATCTCGGGAGTCATATCTCAGTTTGTTGGATGATGCATAAATAATGAACCTCGCTATACAGTACAATTAAATTTCCGTTTAACTGACTCTCTTACTTAGGGATTGATATACTATGTCTACCCATACCTTTTCATCACCCATAAAGAGAAAGGGAGTTTAGAGAAAGCGGCCTGAGATTTATTCGTTTAGTCCGAACAGCAGAGGATAGCGATATGAAGATGAGAATATATTTTTCAGCCAGCATAGCAGAAAACCACTTGTTGTGCGTTCGCCTTTTTGACCTTCGAATTGATTGCATTAAGTTATCCGAGTAAATTAGCATTCCTTGTAAGTTCCATTTCTAAAAGCATTTAAATCTTATTTTCTTGGCACTATTAATAAAGCAAATAAATAACATAGTGCCGCAAGCAATATCACAATCTTAAAACCAAGAGCCATACCTAATATTAATGCACCTACAGAACCAATTACCGTAAAGAAGCCATTTACTCCCCACGCCCAGGGTATAAAAGCACTAGACTCAGTGTTTACTGCTTTAATACCTGTAGGAAAAGGCATTCCCAATAAAATTCCTAAAGGTCCTAGCATTAATAACGAAACAATGAATCTTGCCAATAATTGCCATTGAATGGTGGATTCAAAAACTAAAGGAGTTAATAATGAAGTACCAACCAAAATCACAAGCAGCAATGGCAAATATCTGCTTTTTAGATTTGCGGTGGAAATATTCAGTTTATTGGTTAAATAAGAACCAAGCCCTGTAAATAACAGGAGTCCTGCAATAATAACTGCCAAAGTGTATACGGGCTGCCCCAGATACAAAGTAAAACGTTGAATAAAGGCCATTTCTATCATAATGAAACCTAAGCCAAGACAGGCAAAATATATTAAGTATTTCCAGCGGTCATTAAATTTTAAGCCTTGCCTGGCATAACGGAATAATGGAAGTATAATAAGAAGGGTCGCAATTAATACAGACTGAGCTAGAATCGTCAGCAAGGTAATTTCAGCGATGGGTTGGTCTTCTAATGCTGCCCGAGTATCTTTCTCAGAGAATACCTCTGTGAAATGTTTTATACCAATAGATGACCAGCGTAAACGCTGATTAAAGAAAGGCCGGTCGTCTGTTGCAGGAGCGATTTCAAAGGGAACACTTTTGTATAGTGCTTTTTTATCTTTTGCTGTAACAATGGTATCGAAAATGTTGTGTGGATGAGCCGAAAATGGTGAATAAAGGACTTCAAGACTTTTAGGAACAGAATCAACAAGAACTTGTTTATTTTTAATAAAGGAATTAATATGAGTTATTTCTTCCTTTGTAAAACCTGATTTTTTAAAAAGAAATACAGAATAAAGGGCTTTCGCCCTTCTGCCAAACGAAAAGGGACTGGAAAAAATTTGTGATGGGATGCCAGACTCTGGTGATTGACGGAATGCATAAAAGTAATTCTTGGAATCGTTAACTCCACGTTCGGCCAATACTTCCTGCATCGTGGTAAAAACACGCGGAAGCTGGAATTCAGGCCTGGACAGATATAAAATGCCATTTTCATTTAAATGATCATAATATTTTTCAAATGCTTCTTTAGTCAATACATAGTTTTCTGCAAGACTTAGGGCGCCGGAAGCAATAGCTGCATTGCTGATAGTATGAACTGAAAGAATAGCATCAAACTTTTCTTTTGTTTTGTTTATATAGCTCCTGCCTTCTTCGGTTATCAACTCAACACCTGGTTGATGAAACAATCCGCCCCAGTAATCATTCATTTTGTCTTTTACTACTTTATTAATGATTGGGTTGATCTCGATGCAAACGACCTTTTTTGCTTTTGCATGAAGCGCATCCAGCACTTGATTACCTCCTCCACTTCCTATAATTAATACCGCAGGGTTTTTGGTATGCATTAGAGCAGGATACGTCCAGTATAACGAATCTTGAGGATGTTCGTGTAAATAATGCTGCACACCTCTGGACAGATTAGCCATTCCGGTAGCAGCGGTGCCGGCATCAAAAATAAATCTGCGGTTGGGTTCAATTTTTTTTGAAGGATCAGCCTTGATATCAAATAATTCAATATAGGAAAACGTATTCCATGCCGTATATATAGGTTTCATTTTGGCTATTGGTGATTTGGGTGATCTTTTACTTGCGTTGATGGTAATGGGTAAATACTTGTCCGCCATAAAAGAAAGACATGTAAAAGCAACTATAAAAACAAGTGCAATCAGTTTTACCGCTTTTTTCTTACTAAAAAATAAAGCAGGAATTATTCCAAGCCCTGCAGCAGCCACTACAGAACCGGATCCACCTAATAAAGGCATTACCACTACAATCAATACGCACCCCAGAGCTGCACCAACCAAATCAAAAGCATACAGCCTGCTCATGTTAAATGGAATTCTTGTAAACAAGAGAGATATCGCAAATCCGGAAATAAAAAAAGGTGCAGAAACAATAATGTAATATAATGGTAAGAAGTATAATTGTCTTTTATCCACAGCCAATGAAAACGGATCGAAGGGAATCTGTTGCAGAAGCCAAAATGAAACAATAGTAATGACGCCAAATAAAATGGATAGAATCGCGAGAGTTTTATCAAGATTATACTTATCTCTTAAATTTTTCCACACTGCCAATACAATCCCTGAAGTGCCAAAACCTAATAAAGCAGTTGATATTACCAGGAACCCAAAATGATACCATAAAGAGACTGACATTACTCTCGTTAATGACAGCTCAAGCAGTAAAGTTGCCATAGAGATAAAGAAAATACCGGCATTGTACCTGAATTGTTTTTGTATGGTATTCATAATTTCTAGTTTTAAATACTAAAAATGCAAATCCTGATTAGTCAAATGTTCTCTTTTATAGCCCTATTTTTTAGATAAAGAAAGATTCTTTTACTGTTTTTTATATATCTGTTTTTCCAATAAGATTTATCAATTTGCAGCGTTGAATGAATTAGAGGCTTCCAAATGTGACGCACAACAAATATATGTGCTACACAGTCGTCATTCAAACAATTATACTATTTGATTATCATCGCTACTAATCGCGCCTTTTTTAAATTAGGGAGTCGCACTAATCCGTTTTTCTCTTCCATTTTTAAACGCTTAATAAACGTTTAATATCGGTTGTAGCAGAGCGGTTGTTATTGCAATCTAACGGTACAATTACTATGAACCCTTTTGAATAAACACTGCCGAAATTCTAACTTTGAATAACACCTAAGCCGAAGGAACCGGTCCTTCCAGATTGGAAGCGCAGCCACACCCATAAACTCATGGCGAATACAAAGAAAGAAGCATTTTTAGAAACCCCTACGAATCAACATAACAAAGTACCTTTCCTACTATATCCATCTCATTTCCTTCCATCCTCATTCCCTATCGTTATGATTTTAACTTTCGCTGAAACATAAGCTGAGTACGGCTTTCAGAAATAGTACCTGAAAAAGTTTCCGTTGTTGTAAACTGTTTACTCGCGAACGACGAGTAAGAAAACTGTAAATAATATTGCAAATTCAGCGTATATTAGTTATATTTATACTTCGCTTTTCAAACATTTCCGTTAAACCAGATCACTCATCTTATTAAGCTTCTCTTCCGTTGCATTACCTGCTTAATCCGTCTACGGCTTATTTCTAATGTTTGATTACTTGTTATCAGTTTTCGGTGCACCAAATCTTCATCTAAAAACTGCTTTTATGAAAACAAAATCTATTCTTTTCTGTCTTGTGTTTGCTCTTGTTGCAAACATAAAGACTACTAATGCACAAGTTAATGTGCAGGATTCTTTAGCGCTTGTTGATTTGTATAATAGTACAGATGGTCCTAACTGGTATAACCACACAAACTGGCTAACCAAAAATCCTGTGTCAACCTGGTATGGGGTAACCGTAACAAATGGAAGAGTAACAACAATCTGGCTTGCGGAAAATAATTTAAATGGAAATATTCCTTCTTCAATTGGTAATCTTGTAAGTCTCACTACTTTGTATCTAACAGATAACCATTTAACTGGCAGTATACCCGTATCAATGGGCAACCTTAGGAATGTTACTTATTTGGATTTAAGCGCAAATCATCTCAGCGGTAACATTCCCTCTTCTATTGGCAAGCTGGAAAAGCTAGAGTTTTTAGATTTATACTTCAATGAATTGAATGGCAGCATTCCATCTTCCTTTGGCAATCTTAAAAATATGGTACACCTGGCCATATCTGGTAATCAACTCACCGGTAGTATTCCATTCTCTTTTAGTAAGCTTACTAATCTTCGATATTTGTTGTTGTCAAGCAATCAATTGAGCGGCAATATCCCATCTTCTATCAGTGAACTTGTAAATCTTGAGTATTTGTTATTAGCCAATAATCAATTCACCGGCAACATTCCCTTCTTTATTGGAAAGTTTACAAATCTTATAGAATTAGATTTAGGCTCAAACCAATTAGCTGGAGTCATACCCTCCTTTATTGGTAATCTTGTAAACCTTGAAGTTTTGGATTTAAGGTTCAATCATTTCAGCGGCAATATTCCCTCTCCTATTGGAAAGCTTGTTAATCTCACTAATTTATATTTACACAATAATAAATTGAGCGGCTCCATCCCCTCTTCTCTCGGTAATCTTGCAAATCTTATTTATTTTTTAAATTTAAGTAATAATGAATTGAGTGGTAGTATTCCCTCCTCTTTTAATAAACTACCTACTTCCTTATCCATCGATGTCAGTCATAACCGCTTTACATTTGATGGAATGGAATTAATTGCACAAACATTTCCGGATGCTGTATACAATAAGCAAAAAAATATTCCCGTTCTTCAAAATGGCAATACTTTATCTGTTTCTGCAGGAGGCACATTAAGCAATAACACTTACAAATGGTTCAAGTATGAGGGAACAACTCCTATACTCGTTGCAACAATTAAAGGAGATTCTGTTTTTCATCCCTCAGAAAACGGAAGATACCGCGCAAAAGTTTTAAACTCAGTTGCCACTCAACTTCAACTTTACAGCAAATTATTTGATTATACAGCACCAAACAATGCCGTTATTGCTTCTGCTGAAAACACATTGCAACAACGCCGTAGAACCAATTTGTTCCTGGTTTATCCAAATCCAGCAAGGGATATAATATACGTACAAACAAACGGTGACGCTTCATTTTCACTGCTCAATCAATCGGGAAAAATATTGGTAACTGCGAACATTAATGGCAATGGCGAAATAAACGTTACAAACCTTGCTGCAGGTTTATACTATTTAAGAAACAATGCGACAGGGGCAGTGCAAAAAGTTGTTGTAGCAAAGTAGTGCCTAATTAGGCTACTAAGGAAGAGATATAAAAAAGTTTGGGTTATTTATGAAAGGAGCTTTTTAGGTAAGGGGTAAGGTAATAGTGCTGTCCAGTGTCCAATTCTTATAGAGATTAGAGTGAACGGACAGCGTCTAATCAAACGATGGCAAATATATATTTTTTAAGTACGGTTCTAACTGGCTAACATTAATAAAACTTCTTAGTTCCACCATTTGTTCATATCAACATCATACTTTAACTCAACATAAAAACCATCAATCTGATACAGGAGAAACTTATCTTCTTTACTTATCCTGCCAGCGATGAAAACCCCTTTATTCCACACAGTATTATACTGCTTTTCCTCGTCTAAGGCTTTAAACTGATAAAGAGTCATATTAGGGTTGTTTTGGGTGATACATAAATATAAACAATCTCTGTCATCTTGAATATAAAAGTTCTCTACGGCGTTCTTTTTATTTTACTCTTCTGCCCTTCCTTATTATGAATTAAACTTACTCTGTAACGAAGTGCAAAGTCTTTCAGGATATGAAATATAATGCGTACTTATATCCGTAACTGGTACTTAATAGGTCTATGACCTTAGATATTACTTGTCGCGTAATAGTCAGTATTTTTGCTAACGTGTTTCTTTATTATCCTTTTGAAAAATGAGAAAGATTATTCCCCTCGTTGCATTTACTTTATTAGGCATCTTGTTATGTTCAGTTACTTGTAAATCACAACTTCTATCAACAGGTTCTTACTCCATCGCAGCCATTTGTAAAGATGGAATCGTGATTGGTGCAGATACAAGAGGAGCGTCTTATTATCAGGCAAAGGGGATAATATTTAAAGAACCATTAGCATATTATGACACCATCCAGAAAGTTTTTATTGTAAAGAATTATGTTTTAAGTACAACAGGTGCTATAATTATTGGCGATAAGTTCGTTTCATACTATATAAAACAATTTAGCTTATCGCTACCGGATGATGTTAATATGCAATCCTTCATCAAGCTATTTTACAATTTCATGGGGAAAAATTGTCCTTCCTTTGGAAAGGAATTCCTGGACCTTCAAATAATTTGGTGCGGTTATGAAAACCGTAAGCCTGAAATTTGCGCGATTAGAAATGGTCATTACCAATGTATAATGGATTCAGGGTCAATTCAAACCGATAGTGCAAATCATTTTGGAGATTCCTATTCTCGTAAGTTAACATGTAATGAAGCTACTAAACTGATTGAAAACTCGATATACAGACATGCACAGAAACATAAACTAACTTACTCAATTGGTGGCCCGATTATGATTTTAAAAATCACACCTGACAACAAAATTGAGTGGCTGAAAAATAAAAAGCTTACACCAAACTTAGATACTAAGGAGCAGCTATATCAGGCATGCAAGAATAATAAGCTCAATATTCATTTTACTTCACCTGAGAATAAAATAATCTTTGACAGCGCTTTTTTTAATAAGTAGTATCAACACGTAAAGGAATGTGTGGTTAGTTCCACCTGTGATACCCACAGGGGTAACGTTTGTTTGGTGAAACAATGAAATATCATAAGCCATCTTCATAATCCACTATCTGGTATACTAATTCCTCTTAATTATCATTTACGTTAAAACGTAGTACCAGTAAGCGTCTCAGAAAGTGTATTCTTTATCATTTCTCACTTCGTCTGTACCATTTGCTTTGTATCAATCACTTTTCCATTAACTAATAAAGTATACCGATATACTCCTGAGGGAAGTTCGCTTGCCTTTAAGTTGATTGTTCCGCTTCCCTTAGCATCAAGGTTCACAGACTTTAATAAAGCTCCTGATGAAGAATAGAAGTTAATATAAGCATTGCCTTTGTTCATCGGTAAGTAGTAAGCGATAGTAGTTGAGCCATTAAAAGGATTAGGCACGTTTTGTTCAAGTCTTGCTGCGCCTGTTAATTCTATGCTTTGTGCGGCATTTGATTGTGGCAGTTTAGTTAATAATGCTTCCAACTCATCAAGTCTTGATTTTAACTCATCATTCTCCTTGCTTAGTTCCTGTACTGCTTTCACCAGGGGCACTACGAATTCAGCATAACGTAAACCATATACGTCATCATCATTCTTAGGAATATCTACACCACTGAAATCGTAACCAATTTCTTTGGCTGCTTTTTCCACGTCTTGTGCGACAAAACCTGTATACACGAACTTTTCTTTTTCTTTGCGCGCAGTTAATTCTTCTGCCGATGACTGAATGATATTTCCCTCTTTATCTTTCATCACAGGTCTATGCATAATTTTATCTTCAGCGCTAAGGTCAAGATTATAAGTAATAGGATTAAGTTTATTAATGAAAGCAAGACCTGGTACATTACTCTTGATATTTTTCTTTACTCGTCCATCGGAAATATTGCTCCAACTGACATAGCCACCAATGGAAGTAACGGAATAATTACCTATGCGCACAGTGTTGTTTTTCCTAACAATGGCACCATTACCAAGGGCAGTTGAATTAGTAAGCGTGCCAAATGAGCCACAGTTAGCGTTGTACCCAATGAAAGTATTGTAACTTCCGGTGGTCATATTTTCACCCGCATCAAAACCCAGTGCAGTGTTAGCGTTTCCGGTGTTGTTGTAAAAAAGAGCTGCGTACCCAGTTGCTGTATTATACCATCCGGTGGTGTTAACATAAAGAGCACCGTATCCGCTCGCTGTATTACCAAATCCGGTCGTGTTGTAGAAAAGAGCAGCATCTCCATCTGCTGTATTAGCTGATCCGTAAGCGTTATAAAAAAGAGCTGCATACCCACTCGCTGTATTAGAAAATCCGGAGGCGTTGGAGTAAAGGGACTGAAATCCGATCGCCGTATTGCTATAGCCGGTGGTGTTGGAATAAAGGGCATCTGTACCTACTGCCATATTATGGATACCCGTTCCTGCCTGGTAAGCAAGAAATCTGCCTTCACCTGAGAACAGCGAACCATCCAAGTATAAATCTTTCCATGATTTATTTGCAGAACCTAAATCGTGTTTATTGCCTTTATCTGGCAAAAGCTTTACATTCACAGCAGTAGGTGAAGAAAGATTAGATAGATGCTGATTTGCTTGTGCATTGCTGTTAAAAGCATAACCTGTAAACACTGCACAAATGATAACAGGTAAAATTTTCGTTTTCATGATAGATATGATTTAGAATAACAGAATAGAAATTGTTGTGGAGTAATCAAAAGCAAAATATGCAGCCTTGCGAGAGCCTGTTAGTTCTGTTTTCAGGAAATATACAAAACAGAAGTGGTAAATGCAAGGTTTAAGTAAAAGGATAAAAGTAATTAAGCCATCTCTTTCCATGGGAGTGCCTCTATTAATACAGTATCATTATGATTTTAACTTAGCGGGAAACTCAAGCTTAGCAAGGGTTTTAAAAGGAACGAACTGAAAATTTTCATACGGTTAAGCTGTCCATTGTCCGAATTTTATAGAGATTTAAGTGGACGGACAGTACTGAAAAGCAACTATGAAATGCAGCTTACCAATTTGAATGATAAACTCCAGAGTTTCCAACAAATAAGCGATCATCAGCTTCAGCTGGCTAACGCACAATTAGATGAGGTAAAAGTACAGCTTTCAAAAAAGTCCTCCGTTCCACTTCTTGTCTGGTTGCTCATCGTGTTGCTTGCTGTTGCCGCAGGAATATTTATTGGAATGTTTTTTATTCGCTGATATATTCACAGTTCTTATGGTCTCAAGGTCTAAAAAAAATGTCTCTAAGGACAGCTTTGTATGTTTAAATAAATTCTCTTATGCTTCCTGCAGAAGCTTCATAAAAGTTTCCGCCTGCTTCTTGTTTTGATGATTTTATGCAAAGAAGACTGTTACAGAAGAGGTTGGTTTTTCTTTTCTTCCGTCTTCCTTTGCTTTTTTCGCTAGCGCCTGCAACTTTTTTTCTACTTTTTCTTACGTAGCGTAAAATTACTATTTACGAACAGAATTAAACGTCTGCAGCGATTCCAGAAGAAGACTGGCTATGTAAGAAAATTATTTCATTTTACCTTAAGTTGAAAAGTGTAGCAAGGGCAACCCGATAAACGAAAATATTGCCGCCATAAAACCCGAATCCTTAAATGGAGCGTAGCAACGGATGCCTCATCACTGGACTGCAGCCGGCCCCACAAAAATCATGATAGCAATAAAAGCAAAACTTGAAAATTTTCTTCTTATGTTATTCAGCGAGTCCCCGAAACAAAGGAGATCATTATAGCGAAACAAAGGTTTGCGATATTCCACCAAAGAACGCTAAGGAAATCTCTGAAACGAGTTCAGGGCAGGCTCCACGGAAGCGCAATAGTGTCCCTCTAAGCGGGCTGAGGTTTCGCCAATTACAACAGTCAATTCATAGCTTCGTAAAAAGTCAAAAGCTCTCTGCAGTAAGACCTTTGTACTACATGAATCAAAGAATTCATTTAATAGTGTGGTTCTGCA
>WNFY01000107.1_pt1 | contig 60223 bp, 51 predicted proteins | sample 5400091 | NCBI WGS metagenome assembly WNFY01 (sample SAMN13153364, study PRJNA577476) | soil metagenome | isolation source: 60 cm soil or saprolite under grassland replicate 1 | place: USA:California | collected 2016-06-15
TACAGTTCCTCGTACCGTTGCGGGCTGAAAAACTGCGCCAACTCCTTTAAGGGCATTCCGGGAACATCCTTTCCCGGCAACTAATTGATTCCATGCTCACCCTATACCTATGGATGAGTCAAGTCAATTATTGCCGAAACAGCTACGAGCTTCAGCGCCTGGGGAAGGTTGCGGTTGTGGCTGGACATCGCTTTGGAGTAATCCACTCCACTCCCTTGTTGGGCGTCAGTCTAATAGCATCTATCTTGCCGCCGACAATCTTTTCTCTTTCGGGTGTTGGATCTTCTACAATCGTTTTGTCAACTAATTTTATCGGGATATTTTCGTCAAACTGATCTGTTGGGCCAAACTGAGCGGACTTGATTTCTTTAAAAAAATCGGAATCGTTCCTGTGTATGTATTTCCAAGCTATTTGAGTTGAACCATACGGATCAAGCCACGTAAACTGCGATGGAGGTTCTCCCACTTCAATGACCGGTTGGGCGAGAGGTGTTATCCATCCTGTACGCGGCGGGTCGTATTGAACGGTTGCGACGGCGACAAACAAACTTCGGTCAGTTTCTACTCCAGCGAAAATCCCTTGTATGAAAATTGCTCCAATCGCAGGATTTTGATGCGATAGTAGTGCGCTAAACGTGGGGCGTATTTAAGAGAATCCCTCGCCGCAGCCGGTCAGATAAGACTTGCCCCCAATCTTCTGCCTTTTGCCAAACAGTTGGACGATTCGGAAAAACTGTATCGGATTTGAAATTCTGATCAACTTCCTTAGCAACCTGAGATGCTTTAAACCATAGTTCCTGAGGTAAAACACCCGAGCTATCTTCAATCGCGCCCGCAGCGGCGAAAGCCAACTTCGGATTCAGTATGGTGATTTTGCAATAGTCGTCTATGGGCGGACCTTGCCCCGGCATTACTCTACTATCAGCAGCAATAACCACTTTTGCTTTTGATTTCGAGACAACAATGATCGTTCCAGACTTTACGTCTTGAGCGGTGACTTGAATACAAGCCGCACAAAGCAGCAAGGATATTGGAATTTTCATAAGTTAGTTCGATTAGTGATACAGACACCGAGAATTTGAAAAGGGTTCCTTATTTCGACTTTTGCGACATAGTTGATACGCCGCCGCAGAAAGATCCCAGTGGCTAAAGCCGTCAAGATTGCCACCTATGGCACGGCTGAAGCTCGTGCCCTTCCCGGTTATTCAGGGCTGAAATTTTGTGTTTGCTAGGTCCTCAATTCCACGACAGTCGCCCCTCCTCCACCTTCATTCTGAGGTGGCTCGGCGACGGACTCCACGTGCGGGTGTTTTTGCAGAAACTGCCTCAACGCCTTTCGCAAGATTCCCATGCCACTGCCGTGGACTACGCGCACGCGCGGCAGTCCTGCCAGGAAAGCTCGATCTACAAACTTTTCCACTTCCTGAGTGGCGTCATCCACCGTGCGTCCGATCACGTTAATTTCCGAGGGCACGTTCTCATTTTCTGTTTGCAATGAAACTGAGATGCCTCTTGCGCGGGCTGCTTTCACTGGAGAATCGGAAACGCGCGTGATGACTTCGGCGATGTCTTCGCGATGGATGCGCATCTTCATCACACCGACTTCTACTTCGAAATGATTTTCGTCCAGGCGGCGGGAGACTCGGGCCGGCTTGCCTACCGATTTCAGCTTGACGGTGTCGCCTTCGGAAACGTGTTTGACTATCTGCGGCTGGGCGTTGGGATCGCCTTTGTCGGCTCCGGTGGAGTGGGCCACCACGGTTGCGTCGAATTGCTGGCTGAATTCGCGGCGCAGCTTGGCGATGCGGCGTTCGGCTTCTTTGGAGAGCTTTTGCGCGGCGGCGCGGTCCTGAATGGCGCTGACTGCTTCGCGGGCGTGGTATTCGAAGTCGCGGAGCAGGGTGTCCAACTTCTTTTCCAGTTCTTTTACTTTAGCCTGTTGTTCTTTACGGCCTTCGGCGGCTAGTTGTGCTTTTTCTTTTGATAGTTCCTCTTCGCGTGTTTTCAGCTTGAGTCGCTCGGAATCGGCTTCTCTTAACTGTGCGTGCAGGCGGTCCAGGAACTCGCCTACGTCGCGGGCTTGGGTTCCTATGCGGTCGCGGGCGGTTTGGATGATGGTTGGATTCAGGCCCAGGCGCTGCGCGATATTGATTCCGGCGGAGGCTCCGGGGATTCCGATCTTCAGTTCGTAGGTCGGCTGTAGCGTGGACTCGTTGAATCCTACCGAGGCGTTGATCACTCCGGCGGTGTTGGCCCCATAGACTTTAAGAGACGTGTGATGCGTGGAGATGATGGTCATGCAGCCGATCTGGTGGAAGTGCCCGGCAATGGCGACGGCAAGGGCGGCGCCTTCTTCGGGATCGGTGGCGGAGCCTAATTCGTCGAGCAACACCAGCGATTGCGGCGTCGCGGTACGGGAGATGAGATCTATGTTGGTCACATGGGCGGAAAACGTAGAGAGATTTTGCTCGATCGATTGCGAATCGCCGATGTCCGCAAGGACGGCGTCGAAAATGGGCATGTCGGCGCGGTCGGCTGGGACAGGGATGCCGGATTGCGCCATCAGGGCTAGCAGCCCGACCGTTTTTAGGGAGACGGTTTTCCCTCCAGTGTTGGGGCCGGTAATGATTAATTCCCGGCGGGGGCCTTCTAGTTCGAGGGAAATGGGGACCGGGGTTGCTCCTTTTGTTTTCAGGTTGCGTTCGAGTAAGGGATGGCGAGCTTTGTGGAGCAGAAGTCTAGTATCCTTTCGCCCCTCCGGGGCTTGTTCAATTTGCGTTTTTACCCAGGGCGAAGGGCGAAAAACTTGCCCTTCGCCCTGGGCTGCAATCTTTCGCCGCTCCGCGGCTGGATCCGGATCTGGGGCTGGTATGTCTTCTGCGAGTGTGACTGCTACGCAGTTGTAGTCTTCGGCGAAGCGGGCTTTGGCGAATTGCAGGTCTAGTTCGGCAAGAATGTCTTGCGCGGCCTTAATTGCGGGCGCTTCTTTGCCGATGCGGCTGGTCATTTCGCCCAGGATGCGGTGGACTTCCGCAATCTCTTCTTCCAGCAGGCGGACCAGTTCGTTGTTTTGCTCGATGGTTTCCAGAGGCTCGACGTAGACGGTTTGCCCGCTGGAGCTGGCGCCGTGGACCACTCCGCGGCTTAGTTCGGGTGAGGCGTGATCGTCCAGCGTGCCATCGGGCAGAATCTTGTTGTGGAAGCTGCGCAGGAAGTCGGAGAAATCCGGAATGCTTGATGAAAGCTGGTTGACTGCTTTCCACTCCGAGCGCATGGCGGCTGGAGGGTTGTGGATGATGGCGTGCCACTCTTTGGCGCGATCGACGACCACGATCACGTTGCGGATTTCTTCAATTTCTAAAACTGCTCCGGTGATTCTCGATTTGGCTAGAGAGGAAGAGATGTCGAGCAGGCCGGTGAATTCAAACCTTCCACCGACGCGGCGGAATTCCCGGATTTCGCTGGTTAGTTGATGCTGGCTTTCTATCCAACCGCGGTCTGCTGAAGGAACCAACTCGTGAATTCGCGCATGGCCGAGCGGGGAAGATGCGTATCCATGGAGTATCTCCAGGAGAGATTCGAATTCCAGAACTCGAGCACTGGTTTGAGCTAGCGGGGTCACGTCGGAATCATGTTACAAGAACCAGACTGAGGGCGGGGATGCAGAGCGTGCTTTTTGAGAGGTGTGATTTGAAAGCAGGACCGCGCGAAACCAATTCACACTTTAGCGAGTTACAAGTTCTACGTCAGCATCCACTCGTGCTTTTGCGGGAAAACGGAGCACAAAGACGGATCCGCCCTCCGGCCGGTTTTCGCAAGTGATTTGACCGCCGTGATCTTGCATGATGCCGTAAGTAGCGCTCAATCCCAGGCCAGCGCCTTTGCCAACCTCTTTCGTGGTGTAGAAGGGGTCAAAGACCCGTTCCGGTTCGGTCATTCCCAGGCCGGTATCGGAGAACTCAATCACTACTTCATCTTTACTCTGAAAAGCGTGCACGGAAAGCGTGCCCCCGCCAGATTCCAGTAGCGCGTCTCGGGCATTACTGGTGATTTGGATGAAGCACTGTACCAATTGGCTGGCGCTGCCCAAAACTCTGGGAAGCGCCGGATCAATTTGGATGGAAACCCTGATCTTTCCGTTTTGCATACGCAAGGTTTCCACCTGAATTGCCCTTTGCAGCAGAATCCCGATATCCACCAGACTTTTTTCGGCAGGCGTCTGATTTGCGAAACTCAGGAGCCGGGAAACGAGGTCGCGTGTACGCCGTGCCTGCTGGGCAATTTTGCCGGCCATGACTTGTTGCTCTGACTTGGCGTCGGTGCCGGCCAGCAGTTGTGCATAACCCAGAATCGCAGCCAATGGGTTATTGATTTCATGTGCGACTCCAGCTGCCAGTTGGCCCAGCGAAGCCAGCTTTTCCCGTTGGATGAGCTTGTGTTGCACCCGCTCGAGGTTCTCGAGACGCTTTTGCGATTCCGCTAACAGCCGCAGCAGTTCGCTATCCAGCAATGATTGCCGCAGAAAGAGAAAGAACCCTAAAACAAGGAGAGTGGCGAATGTGACGTAGAGCCGGAAATGGCCGCGTTTTGGGATGGGATCATAAAACAGCGCCCATATTCCCATCATCGGTGCGGAGAGCATGGCCAGCATTGCTAGCCGGGTTGGAAGGCGACTCCAGCGTAGACTTGGCGTCTCCATCGGTTCCGGCTTAAGGTTCCACTTAGGGACTTGGTGAAATGTCCAGATCAAGAGCAGAACGGCCGCCAGCAATGGAACGTCGTACAGGCTGCCGGTGTAGTACGAGTCGCGAATGATTGCCATGTTGATGAAGACTGAACTGACGGCGTAGAGCGCCCAACCGGCGAACAGGTATGAATAAAATGTTCGCCATGTGCGCTTGGTCTTGAAGATGAAATAGCCCAGGATTCCAAGCAGGACAAGGTTTTCTAACAGGTATAAGCGGTCATAGTTGTGCGTGTAGATATCCTTGTTGAGAACTACATATTCGTCCGGGAATACCACGAACGCATACAGGAACATCCACCAGACCAACAGCATGAAAAAACTTAGACTCCCGAGATAAAGCTTGTCGTTCTCCGATCTGGATTGGTGGGGGCGAAGCGCAACCGCGGCGATAAATGGCACGACATGAAGAAATAGAACTATGTCGCCGACAAACGGATCTGATATTTCGTGCCGGAGCAGGACTTCGACGTATACCCACATGCTCAGATTGATTGTCCAGACAAAACATCCGGCAGTCATGAATCCCCAGAAAGCGCGGGTCTCCCGGTCCCGCATGGCGTTCATGCATGCAACTATGGTTGCCCACACAAACAACGCTAGGGTTGTGATGTCGCCGATTGCGGTGAGAGGCAAACTGCCCCTACGAAAGATGGCAGGAAGAGTGGCGTAGATCGCCAGAAATATGGCACTTGGAACAATCCACCGTAGGGTCCTGGGAGGCATGAACTGAACTATTCTATTGATCACATGAAGCTACATCGAGAATTGCGTCGAAATCAGAGTTACTAAAGTGCACGCGGGTGCCCGCAACCGGATTCATGATTGAATTGCAGTGTGTTTTGCCAATCTGGAACAAGTGCTCTGGTAGAATTCGGTTTATAGAATTCGTTCGTTTGCGAGAATTTTCATGCCTTTCCCCACAACCCGGCTTCGCCGCCTTCGCCAAAATGAACAACTTCGGTCGCTGGTTCGGGAGACGCGCCTTTCACCTGAGACTTTTGTCTATCCATTATTTGTGTGTCCCGGCGAAGGGGTGCGCAAGGAAGTGCGCTCCATGCCGGGAGTGTTCAACCTCTCGGTGGATGAGGCGGTGAAAGAGGCGCGCGAGGCGCAATCGCTCGGGCTGGGCGGGATTATTTTGTTCGGTCTTCCAGAACGAAAAGATGAAGTCGCTACCGGCGCTTGGGCCGACGATGGGATTGTTCAGCAAGCGACTCGGGCGATCAAGCGGGAAGTGCCCAAGCTGACCATCATTGGCGATGTTTGTCTTTGCGAATACATGTCGCATGGGCACTGCGGGGTGGTGAAGGCAGCGCGTCAACCGCAGTCTTTAGGAGCGGCAGTAGCCGATCCAATGGCTAATCGGTTGGCAGGTGATTCGCGCGCCAACCAGGGCAATGAGTACGAAATCGTCAACGACGCGACTTTAGAAATCCTGGCGAAGACTTCGGTTTCACAGGCGCGGGCTGGCGTCGACGTGATCGCTCCCTCCGACATGATGGATGGCCGGGTCGCCGCGATCCGCAAGGGTTTGGACGCGGCTGGGCTGATCAATACTCCGATCCTTTCTTACGCGGCCAAGTTTGCCTCCGGTTTCTATGGCCCATTCCGCGAGGCGGCGGATTCGGCTCCGCAGTTCGGAGACCGGCGGTCGTACCAGATGGATGGCGCCAATATCCGCGAGGCCATGCGCGAGATTGAACTCGACATCGAAGAAGGCGCGGACATGATTATGGTCAAGCCGGCGATGCCCTATCTGGATGTGATCGCGGCGGCGCGCGAACGGTTTGATTTGCCGCTGGCGGCGTATCAGGTGTCGGGGGAGTACGCGATGATCGAGGCCGCGGCGCGCAATGGCTGGATTGAGCGCGAGCGGGTGATGCTGGAGTCGCTGGTGTCAATCCGGCGGGCGGGGGCGGGGACCATTCTGACGTACTACGCGAAGGCAGCGGCTAAGTTAATGGGATAAGGCCGGAACTCTGATCCTTCGCCCGGAGTCTAACTGAAACGTGAGAAGACTCGCCTTTGTCCTTGCTGTTGCTCTAGCCTCTTCATTGGCGGTCGGTGCAATGCTGTTTGCGAAATATCGGTTAAGTTTTCTTAGTCCTGCGGAACTAGTAGTCAAACAACCCGAACAAAAGCGAATACTCAAACGAGCAGAACCAGCCGAAAATTGTTCCAGCTTACAGTTTGAATTGAACTCGACGGCGAAAAGCAATAGCAAGCCAATCGAGCGCATGTTCTCATTGACTTCAGACGAGACTGTAATCTACAGGGCTGTTCTTCACCGGTGGGCCGCAAGCAATAAGACAGCGTTGAACGTATCAAATACAACGTACCCGTTCAACGTAGATCGAGTTTCTTGCGAGTGCTTACAGGGTGTTGATTTGGCTGCTTTCTTGAGTGCATCCCGTTCCTTTCACGATTTGTCTCTCGCCATTTTGCTACAAGACATGAAGCTGGTCGACCGGCGGCAACAACTCATGATTGTTCGAGACAATGACCCTGATAGGACAATGGACAAGCGGACGTCTGTTGAGAATGGTGTTCGAAATGCCTTCGCCCACGGCCTGTTTTCAATGTCAGAGATCGTGTTTGATAAGGAACATCTGCATGCCATCGTGAGCTATGGTTTCCGTTGCGGGTTGCTTTGTGGAAGTGGCGCAACGGTAGTCCTGGAAGAAGTGGATGGTGAGTGGAAGGTAACGGATCGCATATGCGATGGCTGGGTTTCTTGAGCGCGTGCTTGGAATTTAGAACTCCTACTGCCGTGCGTACACCACCTGATCAGCCCTGAGCGCCCACACCAGACATACAATCCACCCGATCACGCTCCATCCTAAAAAGAAATTCACCAGGAAAATAGCCAGCGTGTCGCGCTTGTTGCGGATGGCCGCGATCAGAGACGGCAGGAAATACATTACGCAGCCAAAGCCGAAGAATGGAAAGAAGAAAACTCCCAGTAGGTGCATTGAACCCTCCTTCAATCCCTAAGTTGGATTACGGTTCCTGGGAGCCTGCGGTTCCGTCAATTCTGGCGAATTTGATGCATCAGGTTCCTGGTTGTCATGCCCAGGCCCAAACTTTGACTTTTCAAACGCTTCCACCCTCGAGGTGACCCTATGTGTCAAATCCAACCGCATAGAAATCCATGCCGCCGAACTGTACGCAAGGCCGGCATAAAACGGTGCGGTGAATGTTAGTTGGGCCATTCCACGTGCCATGTCGGGATTCGATCCGGCCGCATCCCAAAACGCTCGCCAACTGTGAAACCGGGGGATGAGGAAATCACTTCCAAAGTAGTAGTGCCACGCTGGCGATGAGGGTGAGTCGTACAGAACAGAGTGGGGAAATGAGAAGGTGGCCAATTTGTAGACTAGAACCGCGGTTGGCACGATCCAAACCAGTAGTGCTGCTTTGTGCTTGAATCGGGCATTCACGCTCCCAGTTATTAACGCGGGGATAAAGCTAAACATGAATACGTGGGAGAACTGGAATTCCCACACGCTCGAACTCGTGTATATCTGGAGAAAGGGTAGAAGCTTGCCATACGTCCAACCAGCAAGCCAAGGCGTGGCGAAGTGTACGAGAACGTAAACTGTAGCAAGGTGGAGTGCAAACCAAACAAATTCCCATCTACTTCCAAAGTTTGTTTTCGGCGCCACAGTCTGCGAGACAGGCGGGTCGCCCAAGGATCCGCTCATAACGACCGTAGTTATATGCCAGAGCATCTTCATGCTACAAGCGAAAATCGCAAGGATACTAGGCTTGTAAAGTTTGATCGGTTCCCTGCGGACCGAAGTCGATAAGTTGATAGGGATCCTTCGACTACGCAGAAACTCCGCTTCGCGCACTTTCTGCTTCGCTCAGGATGACCTGGGGATGGGATTGGGCGGGCTCGCTGCGCTTGGTCATTCTCTGGGGGTGTTCTAGAATCAAATGTTTGCCGCCAGTCATCTGTTCTTAATGTAAGGAGCACTTCATTGCCAGACACCATTTATGACGTCGCCATCATCGGCAGCGGGCCAGCTGGGTACACGGCTGCCATCCGTGCCGGGCAGTATGGACTGAAAGCTGCGCTGATTGAAAAAGACAGCCTCCTGGGCGGGACTTGCCTGCATGTGGGCTGCATTCCGACCAAGGCGCTGTTGTTTAATGCCGAGCTTTGGGACCATCTGAAGGAAGCTAAGGAATATGGCATTGAGGGCGTGGATTCGCGCAAACTAAATTGGGCTGCAGTGCAGGAGCGTAAAGGGAAGATTGTCGCCAAACACGCCAAAGGGCTCGAGTTTCTGATGAAGAAGAATAAGGTGGAGACTGTGCGTGGCTACGGCAAGCTGACCGGGCCGGCGAAAGCGGGAGTGTTCACCGTCGACATATCAAACAACGGCAAATCCACTCCGCTCAAAGCGAAGAATGTGATTCTATCCACTGGTTCCGAAGCGCGGATGATTCCTGGGCTGGAGGCTGGAGACCGCGTTCTTACCAACATTGAAATTCTGTCGATGAAGGATGTGCCGAAGTCTTTGGTGATTGTGGGCGCAGGCGCCGTGGGAGTGGAGTTTGCTTCCATCTTCAAGTCGTTTGGGACGGAAGTGACGATTGTCGAGATGCTGCCGCGGCTGGTTCCCGTGGAAGACGAGGAGATTTCCAAGGAGCTGGCAAGGGTGTATCGCAAGCGTGGGATTGCTTATCACACCGGCGCGAAGGTCGAGAAAGTCGAGCAGACAAAATCCGGGATTGCTTGCACCATCAGCGTGGAGGGCAAGCAGCAGAAGCTGGAAGCCGACAAGATCCTGATTGCCGTAGGCCGCAAGCCCCGCACCGAGAACATTGGTCTTGAAACCACCAGGATCAAGCCCGACCGCAGCTTTATCAAGACCGACAGCTGGATGCAGACGGCGGAGCCTGGAGTCTACGCAATCGGCGACATCGTTCTCGGAACTCCGCAACTGGCACACGTCGGCGCGATGGAGGGGATTGTCGCCGTTAGCAAGATTGCCGGTAAGACGGCCAAGCCCATCAATCCTGAGCACATTCCGAACTGCACCTACTGTCATCCGGAGATCGGCAGTGTCGGGCTAACGCAGGTCAAAGCCGAAGAAGCGGGATATAACGTCAAGATCGGCAAGTTTCCTTTTACGGCGAACTCGCGGGCGTCCATTGTCGGCCAGCATGAAGGCTTCATCAAGATTGTTTCCGATGCTGACTATGGAGAGATTCTCGGAGTCCACATCATTGGCCCGCAGGCTACCGAGCTGATTGCGGAAGCGGTCGCGGCGATCACGCTTGAAGCCACGGTTGAAGATTTGATGTGGACGATTCATGCGCATCCAACTTTGGCTGAGGCCATGCTGGATGCTTCGAATAGCGTTTATGGGATGGCGATTAACGCGTAGGTTGCAATGAGTTCTAACGTTACGCTGAAACAGGTGGCACGGATTTTGGCTAGGAGCGTCCTTGTCTTTCTGGGCTTGAGCCTCGTCGCTGCCCTCCTGTTTGTGACCTTCTATGAAATGCACGATTTTCGACCCTACCTTTCTCAGATCAACGATATTTACCGGGCCATGGACCCCGGAGACAGGCAATCCCCGGCGCAGGTTCGGGACTTTGTGTGGAAGGTGAACGGTCCGGAAACGGATTCCTTCGTCTCAAGAAAACTCTTAGGTGAAGTGCGGCACCCTCGTTCCATGATGGCTTGGCACTATCATTCGATCATGTGGGGGCTGATGTTGCGATTGCATTTTGACCGGAACGAGCGCCTTGCGTTTTATTGCCATTACCTCCCCTACGAAGGTGGCGTCGGTTTCAGCAAGGCGTCTTTGTTCTATTTCGCAAGACCATTGGACACATTGAGCGTGGATGAGGTTGCAACTATTGTGACTGTAGGGCGCGCCCCACAAATCAACTCTCCCACTCGCCATCCCGAGCAATTCCAGGCAAGCAAGAGATATCTGCTCGATTCGTATGGGAGTCAGAAATGATTTCCGTTCTCCAACTCGGCACGATTGACTACGCCACTGGTTTAAAGCTTCAGCAGCGGCTGGTTGAGCTGCGGAAGAACGGTCAGGTCGGCGATGTGCTGCTGCTGCTCGAGCACACGCCAGTGATTACGCTCGGGCGCAATGCCAAGGCGAAGAACATTGTTGCGTCTCCCGAAGTTCTTGCAAAGAGAGGCGTTGCAGTTTTCGAGTGTGACCGCGGTGGGGATGTGACGTTCCATGGGCCGGGTCAGCTTGTCGCTTACCCGATTTTTGATCTGCGCGGTTTCCCAGCACACGATGGCAAACGTAAGACGCTTGGAGTCATCGAGTACGTGCGGCGTCTGGAGGAAGTGCTGATCCGCACCTGCGCGGATTTCGGCATTCCCACCAAGCGCATCGCCGGGCTCACCGGCGTTTGGACCAATCTTCAATCTCTGTCATCTCGAGCGGAGTCGAGAGACCCACTGTCCTCCGCCGAAGCCAAGATCGCCGCCCTCGGTGTCCACATTTCGCGCGGCGTGACTTCGCACGGCGTGGCGCTTAATGTGAACACCGATCTCAGCTACTTCAACTTGATCATTCCCTGCGGAATCGAATCGAAGCCAATGACCTCAATGCAAAAAGAATCAGGCAAACAGGTAGCCCTTGAGGACGTGATGAATTCTCTTTCTCGAAACTTCGGGCAGGTGTTTGAAAGCCAGATGCTTTGGCTGGAGAGCCTGGACGCTCTGCTTGGCCAAACTGTGGGCGTTCCTATGAAACCGCCTGAGGAATTACGTAAACTGAGTGGAGAAGATGACGTTTTCCTGGCTTAGTTGCCGCCACGCGACAGAAGCGCAGTTTCCGCGCTAGCATAGGAGCACGACCTCTCTTGACATCGTATGGCAAAGAAAGTGAAGAAGACGTCCTCTAAGCCATTATCCAACAAACTTCCTAAGGCTGCTCCCAATCTCCATCAGCGCACTTTCACCATTCCCGATTTCCGCCTGGAGAAACCCAACTTCTCCATGCACCAGGCGCTCGGGGACGAAGGGGTTTCCTATGGGCTGAGCGGGGATGTGAATGCGCCTGTGCCGCCCATCCGCGGGTCGAAATATCTCAGCAAGCAGCAGTGCCTCGAGATCTATCGCTACATGCTGCTGAATCGCAGAATGGAGCAGGCGCTAGAGAATCTCTACAAGCAGGGGAAGGTGGTCGGCGGAGTTTACTTTGGCTTGGGGCAGGAGGCTTGCTCGTGCGCCTCGGCTTACGCGCTCGATAAGGACGACTGGTTCGCGCCCATGATTCGCAACCAAGGAGCGCTTTTGGTGCGCGGGTTTCGCGCGCGCGACACCATGATGCAATACATGGCAAAGGCGGACTCGCCGACCAAGGGTCGCGACGGGACTTCGCACTTCGGCGACATTGTGGAGCGAAATATGGTGTCGCCCATCTCCATGCTCGGCGATTTGATTCCGGTGATGGCGGGAGTGGCGCTGGGCGCGCGGTTGCAGGGGAGAGAGGTGGCGTGCCTGACTTATATCGGGGATGGTGGGCAATCGACCGGCGTGACCTACGAGGGCATCAACTTCGCCGCAGTGAAGGACCTGGGGCTGGTGTTAATCGTAGAGAGCAATCACTGGGCGTACTCGACGCCGTCGGAGATGCAGTACCGAGTGAAAGACCTTGCCGAGCGCGCGATTGGATACGGGATTCCGGGGGTGATCGTGGACGGCACCGATGCTTGCCAGGTTTACGACGCGACGCGAGAGGCTGTGGAGCGCGCGCATCAGGGTAAGGGGCCGACGCTGATCGAAGCCAAAATGATGCGGATGAAAGGTCACGCCATCCACGACGCGGCGGAGTATGTGCCGAAGCCGATGTTCGATTACTGGCGCAGGCGCGATCCGATTACGCGTTTTGGGCACTATCTGATGAATGACAAAAAGTGGCTGACCGTGGCGCAGAGTCAGGAGTTGATGGCCGGCGTGGATCGGGAGATTGAGGCGGAGCGGGAGATTGCGGTGAACTCGCCGATGCCGGAGCCGGAATCGGCGGTGGGCGGAGTGTATTGCGAAGATGGGTGCCACGAGGTGAAGCCAAAGTATGGAGTGCCGAAGGTGAAGGGCGGCAAGGGAAGCTTCAAACAGACTGAAGCGGCGGTGCACTTGAAATGAACGGGGGAGGCTCACCTGTATACATCACTGCGGTGGCCGATGGTGATCACAAGGACGAGCAGCTCTCCGCGATGCACCTGGTAGATAACGCGGTAGTCTCCAACACGTATTCGCCAGGCGCCGTTCACCGCGGCAAGCTTTTTGCAGCCAGGAGGAAAGGGATCTTCTCGAAGGGACTCAACCTTGGTGGCGATACGCCGCTGAACGTTACGGGGGAGGTTTTCAAATTGTCGCTGGGCGAGAGGCTTGAACTGGATGGTATAGGCCACGGTGGAAGTTCAACTCACAGCTTGAGTTTCTTCCTGATTGTCTCCCAGGGAACGGTTCGAGGATCCTTTAGAGCCTCGCGCGCGGCCGCAACATCAATCTCGTCTTCCAACTTCTCAAGAAGTTTGACGTCCTCGATGGGCACGACGGCGGCCACGGCTTTCTTCCCGCGATGCACGATGACCCGCTCGCCTCGGTACTCGGCCCGGCTGAGAATATCAGAGAACTGCTGTCTTGCGACGCTGGCTGTCAGTTTCGGGGACATAGGAGAGCCCTCGAGGCTCGTTTGATTACAATGTACATATATAACATTTTGTACAAATTGTAAAGGCCATCTTCAAATCTATGCAACTCACCTATCTCGAAGCCATCCGCCAGGGAATCTGGGAGGAAATGGAGCGCGACCCTACTGTCTTCTGCCTGGGTGAAGACATCGGCATTTACGGCGGCGCGTTCAAAGTCACCGACGGATTCATCCACCGCTTCGGGCCGGAGCGGGTGATTGACACGCCCATCGCGGAATCAGCCATTGTGGGAGCGGCGTTTGGCGCATCGCTTACCGGGATGCGTCCCGTGGCTGAATTCCAGTTTATGGACTTCATCGCCTGCGCCATGAACCAGATCTCGAACATGGTGGCCAAGACGCACTATCTGTGGGGAGCGCCTGCCCCACTTGTGCTGCGTGGGCCGAGCGGAGGCAACGTGCATGGCGGGCCGTTCCATTCGCAGAATCCGGAGATGTGGTTTGTCCACAACCCGGGATTGAAAGTCGTCTGCCCGGCTAGCGCTTACGATGCCAAGGGGCTCATCAAGGCGGCGATCCGCGACAACAATCCGGTGGTATTCTTCGAGCACAAATACCTCTACCGCCGCATCAAAGAAGAGATTCCGGCTGAGGATTACGTCGTGCCACTGGGGAAAGCGCGGGTGGCCCGCGAAGGCCGCCATCTCAGTATCATTACTTATGCTGCCATGGTTTTCACGGCGATTGAAGCCGCCGCCATTCTGGCTAAGGAAGGCATCGAGGTTGAAGTTGTGGATCTGCGTACCCTCGCTCCGCTCGATCGAGAGGCCATTGCCGGCACGGTGCGCAAAACCAACAAGGTCATCCTGCTCCACGAGGACACGCAAACCGGAGGCCTAGCCGGCGAACTGGCAGCCATCATCAACGAAGAAGCCTTCGATGACCTCGACGGGCCGATTGTCCGCATTACGGCACGCGATACGCCGGTGCCATTCTCTCCACCGCAGGAGGAATATTTCCTGCCCAAAGTCAGCGATGTCGTCCGGGAAGCTCGAAAACTCAAAGCCTACTGAACGGCATCCAACAAAAGTCATCGCTGAGTATTGAGTATGATGTCCAATGTTCGCTAGCAAGGAGGGCTCATGCGCAAGTTCTTGTGGGGTGTGATCATTACGCTTCTGGTGATTGTGGTGGGCGGGCTGTCCTACGCTCTTCTGGGATACATGCCGACGCACGCAAATGCCACTCCTCCCCGGTGGGAGGAGAGCATCGCGATGCGTGCGCTCGATGCTTCGATGGAACATCGGGCGCCCCGGGTTTCAAACCCGATTCCTCCAACCGACGAAAACCTGATCGAGGGGATGAAGATCTACACCATGAACTGCGCCGTTTGCCATGGGCGGCTCGACAATCAACCCAGCCCCTTGGCACACAATTTTTATCCCCCTGCGCCACAGTTGATTGTGGATCCCCTGGATGATCCGGAATGGCACGTCTATTACGCGGTTCGCACCGGCGTACGTTATTCGGCAATGCCATCCTGGGAAAAAGTTCTGACCCCGGACCAGATGTGGAAGGTCACCGCGTTTCTGACTCGGTTAGAGAAGCTTTCCCCTGGTGTGCAGGATTATTGGAAGACCTCCTTTGGCACGGGACCGCAAACGCATGCCGAGGGCAGGGAAGATCACCACCATCACGATTGAGATCGACGAAGGTTTAAGGAAACTCCAGGCTAAACCCGCGGCGCTACGAAAATCTTTATAATCAGAGATTGCGCTCTGGCATGTCTTGCGCCGGGCGGCGAAAGGGAACTATGGCGACTGACATCGTGATGCCTCAGATGGGAGAGTCCATCGTGGAAGGCACGATTACCAAGTGGTTGAAGAAGCCGGGAGACAGAGTCCAGCGGGACGAGCCGCTGTTTGAAATTTCTACCGACAAGGTGGATGCCGAGATTCCTTCGCCTGCTTCGGGAGTGTTGCAGGAAATTAAGGTGGCTGAAGGAGCCACGGTGGGCGTGAACACGATCGTGGGCAGCATCGCAGCCGATGGAGAGGCTGCGCCAAAGGCTTCAGCTCCTGCGCCAGCCGCGCCGCCGAAGAAGGAAGCCGCCCCGGTTCCCGTTGTCCATCAAGCTGCGCCTGCCGCTCCAGCTGCGGAGGAAGACGAGCATGCGCGGTCGTCGCCGTTGGTCCGCAAGATTGCTCGCGAGCATAGTGTGAATCTCGCGCAGGTTTCCGGGACCGGACTCGGCGGACGAATCACCAAGCAGGACATCCTCGATTTCATTGACAAGAGTCAGAAGCCAGGAGCGGTGTCAACTTCAGCGCCCTCAAGACCTGCGGCGTCTGCTCCCGCCGCTAAGCCCGCGGCTATCCCCGGCGATCTGGTGCCGATGACGCAGATGCGTAAAATCATCGCTCAGCGCATGATCGAGTCCCGCCGCACCAGCGCCCACGTTCACTGCATGTATGAGGTGGATTTCACCAACATCGTGAGGCTCCGCAACAAGCAGAAAGCCGGTTTCGAGCAACGCAATGGCGTGCGCCTGACGTTCATGCCATTCTTTGTGCGGGCCGCACTCATCGCGTTGCAGCAGTTTCCGATTATCAACGCTTCGATGGAAGGTGACAGCATCCGCTACCACCGCCATGTGAACGTCGGCATCGCCGTCGCACTGGAATGGGGCCTGATTGTTCCGGTCCTAAAAAACGCCGACGAGCTGAATTTCCTGGGCTTGCAGCGCGGCATCACCGATTTGGGCGAGCGCGCCCGCACCAAGAAGCTAAAGCCCGAAGATGTGGAAGGTTCCACCTTCACCATTACCAATCCCGGCCAGTTCGGCGCGGTGTTTGGCCTGCCCATCATCAATCAGCCGAACTCCGCCATCATGGGCGTAGGTGGAATCAACAAGATGCCGCTGGTCGTGACCGACGCCGACGGTAACGACTCGATCGCGATTCGCTCCGTTGTCCACTTAACGCTGGGCTACGACCACCGCCTGATTGACGGCGCCGTTGCCGACCAGTTCATGGCGCTTGTCAAAAAGACGCTCGAAGATTGGGGCGAGGAAGTCGGCTAGTGGCTTGTCGCAGCATAACCATGATTTCGACAGTCCATTAGACGGGCCATGGGTGAACGTGGAAGGGCGCGGCTTCAGCCGATTCGGGATTTCGCAGACGTTCCCAGTTCTCAGATCATTCCCACTTGCTTCTTCCATGCCTCCACGGCGGCGATGGTAGCCGCATCGGCGGCTAACCCGGATTTGATTGCTGCCGCCACGTTCGCTTGTTCGTCTGGCCCCAGCTGAAATAACTGCTCCAGCTTCAAATACAAATCCACGCCGAGCGGCCCCACTGTCGTGATGGCCGCCAGAATAGCCTGGATCAAGCTTGCGATTCCCTGCGCGTCGAGTGACGCCATGTCAGTTTCCTTTCGCCAACTGGAAGTCGGCCAGAACGGTTTCGGTCAGATTGACGATTGCCTGCAAATCCTGCGCGAAGGTCTGCTGGCTCCTGGGATTCTTCACTCCCAAGCCGCCGGATTGAATCAGCGTGGTTCCCTGCCTTTTGATCTTTTCGAGCAGCGCCTGGATCGCCGCAGAATGACTGGTGGCTTGGCTCGATCCTGTTGCCAGGATGTTTTCGATGGCGGCATGATCTTTGGCCACAATTTCCTGGTAACTCAGAATCGGTGCAGCCTGTTGCACGGTCAGTAATCCGGTTTGTTGGGCGGTAATGATTCCCTTAGCTACGTCATGGTTGATCTCCGCCAGCGCCGCCATGTTGACGTTCACTCGTTCCCAGGCGCTGACCGGGCCGCTGCTTTTGTGAATGCAGGTTGTGGTGAATGCGGTCACAAAGATGATTAGTAAAGTTGTTTTTCTCATGGTCCTCCCAGCGGGTGGTTCGCTCAGCTCATTGTTGAGAATTTGCGGTGGCTTTTGCCCATAGCGAGGAGTTCAAACACTTGACCGTGCCATCAATGACCATGCTGAGGCCGTCGCGGAATGCAGCTTCGTCAACAATTTGGCGGTTCGACAACGCTTCGGCCGTGGTCAGCGCTGCCTCCACAAGCGAAAGCGCGGCATCTTTCTTGGCCGATCCCGAACGCCCACCGAAGAGATTCTCCACACCGCTCACGATGGTGGGATATAGGCAAGACCCTGGAGCAATTTGGATAAGAAGTTCATGGCAGATTTGTCCTTAGGAATATGGAATGGATTCGCGGATCTTCACTTAATGCCGAGATGATTGTGCAAGGCGATGGCTGCGCTCACCGCCACCGAAATCGCAGCGTTGACCATGCGATCGTAGACACTACGTCGGATGTCGTTTCGCTCCAGCGCCATGAGCCTGTCTTCAGCCAGCTTCATTCGCCCCGGCTGGTCGCTTCCGGCTAGCATGTCCATTTTGGTTTCAAGGCGCCCCAGGCGTTCGAGCACTTCGCTCTGAAAGTCGCTGTCGGTGACGCGAATCACCAGCGGTTGCTTTTCTGCGTTCCCCACGTGCGTGAATCTTGCCGGGGATTCGTGTTCCAGGTCGCTCATAGCGGATAGTCCAGGTGCAAGGCTGCGGTAAACCGCGAATAACGTGGCGGTGTAGATGCGTCGAACTGGCGCAAGTAATAATCCTGCACTCGCGAAAGCCGCGGCAGAGTTGCGGTTTGTGAGGTGAAGCGCCCCACCAGGTTGCGGTCGTTGTCCGGTCCCCAGCCAAAATCGCTGCGCCTGATTTCAATTCCCCCGCCGGGAGGGGGTACAACCCCGGCGTCAACCGTCACGCTGGTTGAACTCAACCCCGTGATCGTGGCGCTCGTCAAATCGCCGATGTAGTTTGCGCCTACCTGGTCGATGGAGATGGGCACGAGGTTCGACAAATCCGCAATCCGGCTGGACTGGAATTCAAACCCCAGAGGTTGGGCAGACTCCTCGGCAAAACCAATTTTGTAGACGCTGTGGTCCTGGTCCAGATCTTTCACCTGGACTTCAACCTCGCGCACCACGCTGGCGAAAGTTGCCTCCCGCGTAGGAGCTGAAACCGGCAGCGCATCGCCCGGATAAATGTCTTGCGCGTTTTGCGGCAGATAGTCGCTCCCGCTTTGATATTCGCCCGCCCAGGCTGTGCTGCTCGCATCATCAAGCAGAGCGAGTGCCGCATGTTCGCAATCCACGGCAGTGCGCGGCACCGGAGACTTTACATCCAACACGGCTGCTCGGACCCCATCATCGCTGCCGTTGACGTGCGCAGAGATGCTTGCCGGATTTACCACTCGGGCCCGTGTCCACATAGTGTCGATTGGCTGCTTGATTCGATGCTGTGGGGTCCGCATTGAGCTGGAGTGGGCCGGTCATTACATCGCCGGACTTGCTGACAAAGGCCCCACTGCCAACCCCGGCCAGCGCAGTGTCCACATACGCCTTGTTCACGGCATCATTCGCTTGCGCCGGAGCGGGCACGCTGGGCGCAGTAGAAAATTGTTTTACTCCGGTGATGGTTTCACTCCCGGATTTATGGACCACTGCAGCGTCACTGGCTTTATTGGAGACCGATGTGTCCACATATTGCTTAGAGGCCAGCGAAGTCGCTGCGCCGCCTGAACCTAGTGTGGTTCGAATCCCAGCCAGGGTCGCGGGTGAGCTGGTGGGTACAATCCAGAATTCCGTCTTCACCGTTCCATCCGCCAATTGATAGACCACGGTGTAGACCGTGTTGGCGGGGATCGCTCCCGCGTTCGGAACCAGTGCTACCGACAATGCTCCGCCGCTTCCTAACGTCACACTTTTGGTTCCGGCGGCAATGCCACTTCCGCTCGCTGTGGTAAATGCCGGCCAGGAAACCAGCAACGTTCCCGCCGCCGGGGTGCCGTCCGCGCGGAAAACGATGTCGCTCACCGTCGTGGTGGGAGGAGTTTGAGCTTGCAGAGCCACACATAGCGCGGCCAGCGACAGCAACCAGGAGATCCTTCTCCATAGCGGATCACGTACAACTACGGTGAAAGCTGGATTTCGCATCGCGGTTTTCTCTCCCACAAATTTCATGTCGATAGTCCTTGTCATTTTTGCGCAAAACTTCGTTCCAGCTCCCCATGAGCCAGTCGAACTTTTAGGATGTTTTGCTTTGAGTACTTAAGGATGCCCATGCCACTTGGGCAGTTGGCGGCTACGCTTCTACCTGTTCCAGGAATCTTTCTACGCTGTCGACGTAGACCTCTGCAAAGTCGGCCACCGGGCGCTTGCTTTCGACCAGTTGCATCGCGTCGTTCAGTTTCCATCCCAGTGAGCACAGCACGGCCAGCGTCATCATCGGCGCCCGGTGGACGCCCGCCGCACAGTGAATGAATACCTTGCTGTCTTCCTGTTCGAGCGCTCCCTGAACAAATTCGACTCCGCGCTGAAACACTTCGGCAGGCTTGGGCTGGAAATCATCGTCCACCGGGTTCCAAAGAACGGTCACGGCATGCCGCACAGCCAATGGAGTGTCGTCAAATTCCGATTGCATGTCCACGATGTGACTTACCCCTGCGTTCACCACCTCTGCCATGTTGTCGGCATTCCATATTCCGCCGCCGACCGCGATACGGTCGGTCACCCAAGTCATATCCATTCCGAATCCACGCCCATTCCTGGCCGCATGCCGCGACCGTAGTTTTATTCTACGGTATCGTTTGCGAATGGTTTATCCCGGGACAGAATCTTTTGTAACTTTGCGTTCCATCTCCGGACGCTCCGGCAGTCTTAGCGCCTGCAACAAAGTTGGCGCCAGCCCATCTTGCGACTGGTCGCCTTCCTCAATATTCGCTGGGAGCAGGCCCACCGCTTCAAACAAGTACTTCAAGGCCCCGTATTGCCCGTTATTTACCGCGTCAATGGCCGATTCCACCATGTGGAGCGCTTCTTGACCTACGCGATTTCTGATCTGTTGACGCAGGGCCACAAAGTCAATATCCTCAGCGGGAATGCAGGGCTCCGCGGGAAACGCGATTGCGTTTTTGGTCGACCTGGATTTTTTCATGGAAAATTTGGCCGCAAAAAACTAAAGGGCGCAACCGGTTGGGTGCGCCCTTCATCAAAAGCCTTTTGTTTAACTTTCTATATTCATTGTAGCACATTCATCAGGAAATTGGGACATGACTCGCAACTTTCTATTTTCCTTTTTGTGAATCACTTGCGAAGAATTCCCGCTTTTCCCCCTCTTGACAAGTTTTTTCTGCTCTCGGTTCGGTTTTGGGAAGTCGCTTCAGGTGCCCACCTTCCAGAAAAAGATTGCTCAACTTATCCAGCGCTTCTGCAAATCGGCGCCCCACGGTCCTGCGCCAGCACCGCAGAAGCACTGAGGCTTCGTCGTGCGTGTGGTTCTGCATTACGATGGTGGCAATCAGCGTCTGCTCGAAATCATCCAACTGCTCCAGGCTGCGCTCCACGTCGTGTACGAAGATCACAGCATCTTCGAAAGTACCGACTCGATGCCGCGCTACTTTTGTGCGAAAGATTTCTCGCCCTAACAGGGATGGTAAACGCCCAACCTCCACGGACATCCGCGAGTACTTCTTTAATAGGCCGACCGTCTTTTGCCGGTAGAGCCAAAGATCTGGATCGTAGCGCCCGGAATCCAGCACCGCCTCCAGGGACTCCGGCGACCAGGAGGCTCGCGCATCCGCATTCACGAAAGAGCCGTTCCCACTGTTCATGCCAGGCCTCCTCTCAAGAACAGGGCAGACACAGTCGAGTGTTGGCCGTTGATATCGGCAACCGGCAGTCGGGGTGGACGCTTGGACCGGCGCACCACCACCGTTTGGGACAAAGCCACCGCGCAGGATGAGCAATACGCGCTCTGCGCCCCTCGAACTCGCAGCCAGAGTCCGCCACAGCGCTCACAGTACTTCAGTTCTAATTGCACTACTTCCGCCTTCTCCGGTTCCATGATTTCCTCCACAGCAAGAAATGGTTTTGTTCTTGTTCGCGAAAAATAGAAAAAGCCCTGTGCCGATGAATTCGGCTCAGGGCTCGTTTCTCTTACGATGACCTGGTTTGAGTATGAAGTTAGACGCTATGGCTTTGGCCGTGGCACTCCAGAATTGCCAGAGCGCATATGGCTATAGGCTGGCCGGCTCGCGCTGGCGAAAGTAGCCCTCCTCGTATCCGGACTTCAGCACCCGTCCATTCTGTAGAACTACGCTTACCCGGCCAGTGAAATGGAGCGAACGCAACAATGTTTCCACGGCTGGGGAAAGCACATCCGCAGAGCGCACCTTGCGGCGGAACTCTACGAAACCGGCTTCCTCGCTTGCCTTCTGTAAATCCATAGGAATTGAACTCGCACAATAAATTTGCACTGGCGGAGGAGAGGGAGGCGAGGGCCAATCCTATGACGCGCGCATTTTCAGGTCAATGGAACAATTGCTGTAAGTTAAGTGCATCTAGTTGTATATAGCTTGAAGATATATACGGCACTATAGTGCAGACATGAAGTTCAGCGCTCTTCAGGACAACCTTCGCCGCATTCTCTGGGCGCGGATTGCCACGGGCGAACTCACCGGCCTGCGCCTGGCCGAGCAAACCGGGTTCCAGCAGGCACACATCTCAAATTTTCTTAACCGAAAACGCGGCCTCAGCGTTGAAGGTATGGACAAGGTCCTCAAGGTGCAGCGCCTTTCCGTGTTTGACCTGTTGGACCCGCAGGAAATGAACCGCCGCGTCAGTATCGCCACCTCCGGCGATGGACAGTTTGAAAGCGTACCCATAGTTGGCCCGGCCAACGCAGCCCGGCCACTTATCTCCAGCCTCTATGCGATCGGAATTCATAAATTCAAGAAGACGTTTTTGAGGAAGTTGCGCGCCGACCCGGGAGGCGATCGAGAAGACTGGCAGCGCTTTGTGGTCATCCAGGCCGACGGCCGGGAAGGGATGAGCATGTTCCCGCGCTTGCTACCGGGCGCATCCGTGCTGCTGGATCGTCACTACAATTCGCTCCGGCCCTACCGGAAGCACGATTCCAACATGTACGCCGTCCATAAGAGCGGGACCTGCACCCTGAAGTATGTCGAAACGGCGGGATCGAACCTGATTCTCCGGCCGCATAACCACCTCTATCCGGTGGAAGTCATGTCTCTTCAGAACGGTAAGAAAGTGAACGAATACATCATTGGCAGGGTTTGCCATGTCGGCATCGAGGTTTGACCACTTCTGGTGGCTTGCTTGCGGAAGGCCACGGCTTTTCACAGTCTGTGGGAAAACTCTGTTTCGAGCGGATTGGTAAAGGGCACGAGCTTCCACTCGTGCCGTTTCGTGATCCGTCTTGACTTAGGCGCCCATGGGGCGCAACGACCATCAGTCGTCCGGGGGGGCCGGTAGTTGCGGCCCAGCTTGCTAGTCAGCTTTCTTTCCGGTGCGCTCATCTTTGGCGATGACACCGTCTTTGATGTTAATGACCCGGTGTGCGTATTCGGCAATATCGTGCTCGTGGGTCACCAGAACAATGGTATTCCCCTGGGCCTGGAGGCGGTCGAACAAAGCCATGATTTCATTTCCGGTTTGTGAATCGAGGTTGCCGGTCGGTTCATCCGCCAAAATGATGGATGGACGGTTGACCAGGGCGCGCGCAATGGCAACGCGCTGCCGCTGTCCGCCGGAAAGTTCGTTGGGCTTGTGCATCATGCGCGATTCCATGCCCACCGAAGCCAGAGCTTCCTTGGCCCGGTCCGCGCGGTCATGGCTGGGAATTCCCGCATAGATCAGCGGCAACTCAACGTTATGAAGAGCGGTGGCCCGGGCGAGCAGATTGAAAGTCTGAAACACGAATCCGATCTCTTTATTGCGAATCCGCGCCAGTTCGTCGTCATCCAGTTCACTGACCAGTTGATGGTTCAGCCAATATTGCCCCTGGCTGGGAGAATCCAGGCATCCGATCAGGTTCATCAGCGTCGACTTGCCTGAGCCGGACGGCCCCATGATGGCCACATATTCGCTTTGCTGAATTTGTAGATTCACCCCGCGCAACGCGTGCACTTGCTGCTCCGACCCCATGTCATAGGTCTTCCACAAGTCTTGGGTTGAAATCATGCAGGCATCGGGCGAGGAGGCCGACACTACGGGTTGCGCGATGTTAATCACTTCTGCTGTCGCCATTTTATTCTCCTGGTCTCGGGCCACGCGCGCTCTCTATCAGGTTATTCATGTTTGCTTGGACGGTCAGCACCGGCAAAGGTTATGAGTTCTCAACCTTCGGCGCCGCGTTGTCCACTTTGACGCTGGTTCCCGGCTTGATCGTCCGCAGGACCTTGTAACTCCCGGTAACGATCTCGTCGCCGCTCTTTATCCCTTTCAATACCTCGATATCGGTCGTCCCGGCCACTCCGGTTTCGACCGGCTCGAACTCCACCTTCTTGTTCCGAAGTACAAATACGCCCTGGATCCCTTCCTGCGCGGCTTTCGGCGTGGCATCCCCCGGGGCTGCCGCCTGCACTGCCCCGGCACTCTTGCCCGCAGGTTTCAGTTCCTCTTCACGCCGCACTACTAGTGCCTGGATCGGGATGGAGAGCGCGCTCGCCCGGGATGCCGTCGTAATCTTGGCCGTAGCGGAAAGTCCTGGGCGAAGGTTCGCCGGCGGTTCGGACAGGGTCACCACTACCTTGAAATCTTTTGCCTCCTGGCTGGCGCTGGTTTGTTGCGAAGTCGAAACCCCGGTCGAACGCACAATCGCGTTATCGCCGATTTCAGATACCACTGCTTTGAAGATTTTCTTGGGCAGAGCATCGATCATGACCTCCGCCGGCTGACCCAATCTTACATTTACAATGTCGGTCTCATCCACCCGCACTTCGGCAGTGATCAGGGACATATCCGCCAGGGTCATCAGCGTGCTGCCCGGAGAATTCTGAATCCCAACGACCACAGTCTCGCCTTCGCGCACCGGGAGATTGGTGATCGTGCCATCAAACGGCGCCTTGTAAACGGTTTTCTGCAACACGTCCGCGGCCCGCGTGAGGTTGGCGCGAATCTGCGCGATGTGCATGTCGGCAGAGTCCTTCTGCGCCCGGGCCTGCGCGACACGGGCTTGCGCCTGGGCTAGTCCCGCATCCGCGGTCTGCCAGGCCGCGTTACTGCCGTCGTATTCCGATTTCGCAATCAGCGCGGCTTTGTAGAGCCCCTGAGCACGCTCCCAGTCAAGCTTGGCGCGCTCGTAGTCGGACTTGGCTCGATTCAGGTCGGCGAGTGACGTTCGCAGCGCTGCTTCGGCGGCGACTGCATCGGTACTGGACGCATCCAGCGATGCCCGCGTTGCATGCACATCCGCGGACGACTGGATATTCTCCAGTTGCGCCAGCATCTGACCTTGCTTGACCTTCTCGCCCTCTTTCACATACAGCCGGATAATTTTGCCGAACGCGTTGGCTCCGATATTGACGTAGGTCTTCGGTTTTACCTCGCCGGAAGCGCTCACGACTGTGGCTAAATCCTTCAGTTGCGCCTTGGCAGTCTGAACCGTAACCAGGCTCTTCTTACTCTGGTACACCGTAAAGCCAATGATGATCACGACTACAATCATCACTCCTGCGCCGATCGCGATTTTCTTCCAGGTGTTCATTGTTCCTCTGAATCGGAAGGTAGAAGGTCAAATGAAGGACCCGGCCCGAACCCATTACAGATGTCTAACCGCTGCGACATTATGCTATGGAGTACGTTCCGGAACGGGAAAAGTTCCCTCGGACATCCGCATGCAACTGAATAGGCAACAGAGAACCGACCGCAACTTCGCAAAGATTATAGCCTGCGCGGCCACGATTGGCTAAACGCATTCCCCGTGGCTCATATGCAACCTATTGAAAGGATGGTAACTGATGCCATCTTTTTTGTCGTACGCCAGCCAACCTTCTGCCTTGCTTTGGCATTCGTACGACAGTAGAATACTGCAAGCGGTTGTGCGTCTTAAGGAGTACCTCTCAATGGTGCTTTCAGGTTCCCGTAGATTCTTTATCTTCTTGACTTCATTAGGCCTTATCAGCGGCCTCGCTGCCCAGACTGGGAAACAGCAAAGTACCGAACCGACCGCCGCGTCAGCTCCTCAGGCGGGCAAAGAAGCAGATCCCCTGAAACGCCCAGTGAGCGACAAGCAAAGGCGCGAGAATGCCAAGTCCCTTCGCCACGAATTGAGCAAGGACCAGAGCAACTGGCTCAATCAGGATGTCGGGTACATCATCAGCGACGAGGAACGAGCGGCTTTCAAGCAGCTCTCCAACGACGAAGAGCGTGATCAGTTCATTGAGGCCTTCTGGCAGCGCCGTGACCCCACTCCCGATACCGAGGAAAACGAATTCAAGGAAGAGCACTATCGCAGAATGGCCTACGCCAATGACCACTTCCCCGCCGGCATCGCCGGGTGGAGAACCGATCGTGGACGCATGTACATCATGTACGGCCCGCCGGATGAGATTGAATCTCACCCTTCAGGTGGAACCTATCAGCGGCCCATCGATGAAGGTGGCGGCCAGACTTCCACCTATCCCTTTGAAGACTGGCGGTACCGCTACATCGAGGGAATAGGCCAGGAAGTCATTATCGAATTCGTGGATACCTGCATGTGCGGCGATTTTCACATGACCATCGATCGCAGCGAGAAAGACGCCCTTCTGCACGTTCCCGGTGCTGGCCTGACCATGTATGAAGAGATGGGGATTACCAGCAAGAATGATCGCTTCAATGGTGGCGGCCTGGAGAGATTGGGCGTCAATCCCGCCACCAGCAATGCCCAGACCAAACAATTCGATCGGCTGGAGACGTTCGCCAAGTTGCAGCGTGCTCCTCAGGTCAAATTCAAAGATCTGGAAGAAGTGGTGAGTCACAAGATCAACGTCAACATCATGCCGTTTGACGTGCGGGCTGACTTCGTAAAGATCACCAGCGACACAATCCTGGTCCCGATTACGGTTCAGGTCAAGAATCGAGACGTCACCTTTGTAAATAAGGACGGGGTGCAGCGTGGAGTACTTAACATTTTCGGGCGCGTGACCAACCTTTCCGGCCGGATCATTCAAACCTTCGAGGACACGGTGCAGAACGATGTGCCCGCCGAACTCTTGCCGAAGGTCACAGAGAACTCCTCAATCTATTGGAAAGCCTTGCCCCTGAAGCCCGGCCTTTACCGTTTCGACATCGTGGTAAAGGATGTGAATGGGGATCGCGTCGGAACCTGGAACAAAGGCATCACGGTGCCAAGCTTCGATGAAGATCGCCTCGCGGGTTCTACGTTGATTCTTGCCGATCAGATGGAAGCGGTTCCCGCAAAAACCATTGGCACAGGCAATTTTGTGATCGGCGCCATGAAGGTCCGTCCCAGAGTGGGACCGGCGGACGGCAAACCGGCAGTCTTCAAACGCGGCCAAAAGGTGAATTTTTGGATGCAGGTCTATAATCTGGGCGTGGACGATAAGACCCACAAGCCTTCGGCTACGGTCGAGTACGACATTACCAATACCGCAACCAAGAAGGAAATCGTTCACACCATAGAATCAACTGATAAGATGGGCAACCTCGGCGACCAGATGACCCTCCAGAAGTCGATCGCGTCAGCCGTGCTTGACCCAGGCGTGTACCGGATCCAGATCAAGGTGAATGACAATATCTCCAAGCAGACGCTGGTCACTCCCGCAGAATTTGCGGTAGAGTAGTCCGTACGCTTGGTCTCCCATGAGGTAGTGGTCATGCTCCGTAAGCTCGGATGCCTGTTATTGGTAGTCGGGCTCGTGCCTCTCGCGGTCGCAGCCGATAAGGCCGGGACCATCTCCGGATATGTGCGCACCGCAGCCGGCGCGCCGCAAATGGGCGCCATGGTGGAAGTCGTCAGTACTGCCCTCCACTCCTTCCGCGTATTTACCGATGAAAAAGGTTTTTACTCTGCTGCAGGACTCCTGCCCGGCGTTTACAGCATTCGGGTCTCGGCGCCGGCGTTCCTGAGCCAATGGAAAGAAAGGGTCGGGCTGAAAGCGGGCGGAAACATCACCGTGAATCTGACCCTGACGACCTTGTTCGATGCTCTTCAGTTGGGACCTTCCAACCCGGCCAGCGACGGCGATGACTGGAAGTGGGTCCTGCGTTCTGCTTCCAACCGCCCAACCCTCCGCCTCCGCGACCCAGGTGCGGCGGCAAAAGCCTCAAAAGAGGCCAGAGGCCATGAGCTCAAAGGTGCGGTGGCATTCATGGCAGGCGCGCCGTCGGCAGGATATGGCAGCGCTGCGGACATGAGCACCGACTTCAAAGTCGAGCGCTCTGTTTTCTCCACCGGCACGGTCGGTCTACAGGGTAACGTTGGATACAACGGCGCTTCCAGCGTGGTGCGCGCTTCCTACTCGCACCAAATGATGGATGGCTCAGGGCCTGAGATGGCCTTTACCGCTCGCCGCCTGCCGGCCCCTGATTTCGCTGGCAACAATGCCCTGCAAGCGCTTTCTCTGACCACGTCCGACAAGATCGTCTTGGGAGATGTTCTGGAACTTAAATTCGGCAGCGAACTGCAAACCATCCAGTTCATGGGCCGCTTGAATGCCTTCTTGCCCTTTGCCTCGGTCGGCTGGCATTTATCTCCCAACACAATTGTCGAATATAGCTATACGACCACTTTGCCCAATACGCGCATGGAAAAGGGTTTTGACACCGCTCCTGCCGACTTGAGCGAGTCGGGTCCACGGGTCTCCCTTGTGGGTTACGGCTCTTCTTTGGAGCGGGACCATCACCAGGAAGTTTCCGTTTCCCGCCGCCTTGGTAAGAACAGTATCCAACTCGCGGCCTATACAGACCATATCAAGAACCCAGCTCTCGCTGGGGTTGGTTCCGTTTCTAGCGATGGCGGGTACATCTTGCCCGACTTGTACTCCGAGAGCTTTACTTACCGGGGACGGGACCTCGAGGCCAGCGGCATGCGCGTCGTCATGCAGCGGAAGATCAACTCCATCCTGACGGCGACTCTGGATTATGAATTCGGCGGAGTTCTGTCCATGAACGGGGAAGATGCCACGCTCCAAGATGCTGCCTCGCACATGGAGATGCGCAACCGCCACAGTTTGGCCGCCAAGGCCAGCGGTTCGATTCCGTTGAGCAAGACCAAGTGGATTGCTTCGTATCGCTGGACCGACGGTCCGGCGCTTACTCCGGTCGACATGTTCAATTCGTCGCCCGGCCAAACCGATCCTTTCTTGAGCGTATTCCTGCGACAACCCATCCCCGGCACAGGTTTCCTGCCGGTGCGCATGGATGCAGTCCTGGACCTTCGCAACCTCTTAGCCCAAGGCTATATTCCGGTGGTCGGTCAGGACGGCCAGACTGTCTACCTGGTTCAGTCAGCCCGAGCCGTCCGCGGCGGCGTTGCGTTTACGTTCTAGCAGGCTCCGAAAAAAACTCTGTTTTTAGCGCAATCGTGGAAGGGCACGAGTTCCACTCGTGCCGCCAAGAGAAAAAATTGTGATTTGGCGCCGTTAGGCGCAACTACCTGTACCCCCCGGACGCCTGATGGCGGGTGCGCCCCATGGGCGAGTAGGTCAATATCGATCACGAAACGGCACCAGTGAAACTCGTGCCCTTCCACAAATCCGCTTGACATGGAGTTCTTCCGTAACTCCTCTGGCTGTGCAGCCCATGGCCACAAACAACTCATTTTGGCCCAGAGGAGGGACTTGACCTGTCTGGTCATCCTTTTAACACTTCACCTCTGATTTGGATCTCGTTTGCCGAAAAGAAAGATCCGGATCGCACGACGAAGTCCATTGTGCGGCATGCCATGAACTTGGCCTCTGCACCGTAATCGGTGCATATCGTCGAAACCGTCTCGTAGATGTGACAAGTGACCGGCGTCCGCCTGTGAAAAATAAGTGCTTTTCCCTATACAGAACACCTTCCCGGATGCAATAATGGCGCCCCATTGAGAGCTTGGCTTGCAAACCATTAGAAAGAATGGAACTGCAACATGCTGATGAACAAACTTTCCGCAGGAGTACTGAGGGTTCTGACTCCACTCGGTCCGCGGTATATCAAGCCAACTTTTTCCCAGCGTCTGTTGTTGATCTGGATTTTTCGCCATTTCGAGATGCTGCCGCTGCAAGTCCTTAGTCATTGGCAACTGTCCCTGATTGACGCCCTCTGCATTCAGCAAAACTTTGTTGCCCTGCATCCGGCCGGTGAGGCTGAAGACTTTCAAGTGATTGGCACCGTGGAGCGCCGTCCGCCGGTGGTGATGGAGCCCTTGCCTCCGCGCCGGCCCAATGCGCGAATCACTGCCGTGGTTCAGGTCGCGAGCGGCGTGCAACACCGCTAATGAGCAGGTCGAGCCAGGAAATTTAGTCTTCCTCGTAAGCGCCACGCCCGGGATTGAGCCGAATCTCTGTGTTACACTCAGGGTGGATTTGCAAGATTGCGGCAGGCATTCTCGTTCGCGGCGCCGCTTCCTAGACATCTCGCCTAAAATCCTCGGGCGCGTAGCTCAATTGGCAGAGCAACTGACTCTTAATCAGTAGGTTGTAGGTTCGATTCCTACCGCGCTCACCATCTTACAGACATTAGGAAATCCGATGTAGCGAGAATTGTAGCGGGTCAACCCGAAAGGGGAAGCGATAGCCTTGACATCGCAGCTACAACTGCATCCTTACCTGGATGGACGTAGCGTTCGCTCATTTTGATAGAGCTGTGACCTGCAATTCGGGCCAATGTCCAGACATCACACCCGGATTCCCCAAGACGTGTCAGGAACGTGTGACGAAGAGCATAGATTGCAAAGATACGCACTCCGCTAGCTTTGAGCGCATTCTTGTGCTGCACTCGTATTGAATCGTGCCAAATGTGACCGTATTTCGTAGCAGCTGGCCAAACCCCACCTTCCCTTGGCTTTCCGGCATTCTCCCATCGCATTTCCAGAACAGATCTAACACGCTTTGTCAGCGGAATCACCCGTCGAGCTGCTTTTGTTTTACCTTCCATCACACGCAATGTGCCGTGACGTTCCCCATTCAAGGTGAGATATTCCCACCGCAATCGGAAGCATTCATCTGGCCTTATTCCTGTGTCTACGAGGATTGTCGCAACGGAGCCTAGCGGTTCACTCGCAACCGCCAAATATTTGGCTTCCTCCTCTGTCGTGACTATGTGGTCGCGGTGTCTCTCACCACGCAGTAATGAAACCTCAGGCATGGACGTAATCACACCCCACTTTATTGCGAGTCGGAAGACACGTCGAACCGCCCGGAGCGCGGAATTGATGCTGGCAACTTCCCATTCTTTTGCTTGGAGCCAGGCCACTAATCCGGAAATATGCTCCGAGGTTATTTGATCTAGCTGGTGTGGCACCGGTGACTCTTTGTCGAGACGTTCTGAAATGGACAACTTGGTTCATTTCAATCCATGTAATTCGGCTTATTGTCGATAAGCCGCCAAACTGACGGGTTCTGAAGGAATGATTTTGAATGACGGACCGGAAAGAAGTTGCTGCTGATCATCGACGCTTCTCTCCCAAGCGGCGAAGCTTACGTTCGACGAAGCCATGGCCGAGTGAATGGTTCGCGCAATCGAAACTGCACTCATGGTTGCCTGAATCGAGCCGATTGGATTGAGATTGGTGGCGATATTCAAACTCTCATTGGCAATATTGAGACCCATCTTAAATTTCTCGCCGCCAGTCATTCCTTCGGCGCCCAACTTCGAGTCCTCCAAGCCGGGATAACGAATAAAAAGTCGAGTGTAGTTATTTGCGAAACGCCGGGCCGCCGGCCCTTGCACAGGGGTGTACGAAGGCAAATAAATTGGCGACAACGCGTATTCCTGCTTAGTGAGCTTGATGACCAGTAGTCCATTGTGAGTTTCCACTTTCTTGATGTCGCTCAAACTCAGGTTAAACGAATCGAACTCCTGACGCTTGTCTCCAGGGGCCAGAGTGATATCGCCTAGCCCGTCATCACCGGCTGCTTTGGCGGGGGCAACCGGAGAGCCCTTTTTGTCGTAGGAAGAAAGAAAGATGAGGCGTACGCGATCACGGCTCAACTCGATCTTGACGGCTTGATCCAATCTGCGTCCGCGCATTTCCGCATAGAAAGCCACGGGCAATCCCTGGCTCGCAACCGCGTCGAAATTCTTGACGGCTGCGCGGCCATCGTTCGCCTGGAGAAAAACCAGGCCCATCAGCTCATTTGCTTCCGCTCCCAATGGAAACAGCGCCAAAGCAAGTTGCAGGTGCTCCGCCGCGCGGGCCAGTTGCTGCTGCGCATAGGGATAGGGAACTGCAAAACCACCAGCCAAACCATACTTTTGCTGTTTCTTATTCTTGACGCGGGCACGACGCACGCGAATAGCGCTGCGGTTCTCGTCCAGGTTGAAACTCAAATTCATCCCGCGGTTGAACAGATCGGAGAGAATATCTTCGGCGTCACTTACTTCGTCATCGTATTTCGACTTCTTTGCGTCGAGAGTGGTGAGGTGCAGATTGGCTTCGTTCTTCGCCGCGTCGTCCGTGGTCAGCTGCTGATAACGGGTCAAATGTTCACGTGCCTGGGCCACATCACCCAACGCTTCATACATCAGTCCCAGCTTCCAATCCGTCAGCGGAAAATCCGGCGCCAAGCCTTTCGCCCTGCCAAAGGATAAAAGGGCGCGGTCATATTTTCGTTCTACCAAATATCCATACGCTGACGCGTATAGTCGCCGAACCTCGCTTCCTCTCTGGTCCAACGCCATCAACGACTGCAATTCTGCATTGCGGGCACGAACAGCGTCCGCATCAAGCGACTGCGGCGCGATCTCCAGGTATTTCTGAAGCAGCTTGATGGTTTCGCTTGGCCGGCCATTGATCTCAGCGCAATTTGCCCGGTCATACATAGCCGAGGGACTCGCCTCACTGCCTTTGAGCCCTTCGAGAGCAGTACACATACTCATTTTGTGATTGGCTACGGAATGGCTCGCATGCGGCACCGGTGAGCTCGCCTTCAACGCGGTCCCGGAAACCAACTGCGCAGCCGCAGTGCCGGGATCTGAGAACGACGTCTCATCCTCCGCACCTTGCTCATCTTCGAGAGAGGCGTCGAAACCAAGGCTTTCCGCCAAACGGTCGAACTCCTCGATCCGTTTCTTTTCATCCTCAGCGAAGGCGTTTCCGCTCTCGCCAGTAGTAAGAAACGTTAGCAGCTCTCGCAATTTCAGCTTTTGCTTCGGATCAGGAGTCTCAGTAATCGCTTTGTCCAGGATTTCGACTGCCTTGTTGCGATCACCGAGTTGGTAATAACACAGCGCCAAATTAGAGGACAGTGTCCCCTCGAAGCCCCCCAGCTTTTGGCTCTCCTCCAGTGCCGAGGCGGCTTCTTTGTACTTGCGCGCCTCGTACAACTTGCGGGATTGGTTCAGCGCATCTTTAACTCGCTTGTGGATTTCGTCATCCAGGCGCTTGATGGCTTCTGCAGCTTCTTTCATTTCGATCATCGCCTGTGACTCGGCATATTTGGCGCGAGCGTCGGCCAGCTGGCCGGATTGTTCGAGGGATTTGGCCTCCGCGATGATTGTTTTGGCTTGAGACTCGAGTTCTTTCTTTTGGGTTTTCTCTAGGTTCTCGGCGTTCAATCCAGACACCAGCGATAAAATCAGGAGCGTTGTTCTGATTCGCATGAAATCCTTTCGAAGGCTTATTCTCTAGGCACATGTCTTCTCCAGCGACCCCGCGAGCACGCCTGGCAAGAAATCTAGCCTGTGTCTTTGCTCCAGAACTCTTCGTAAGAGAACTCGGCGTTGGGATCGAGTGGGATTGAGCATACCTCTGGATAGACCAAGTCTCTGCTTGCGCGAACACCGTGAGCTGGCATTGCGCATGGCCGCTCCAGAGCGCATAGGACTGGGAGAAGGCGGGCATAGACAATAGGAGCATCGAGGCAGCAAGGAAGGGTGCGCCAGCAAAGTTATATGTCATTGCCGATTCCAAATGGATTGTTCATGTACGACATATCTCCTCACTACGATAATCTTTTTGCAAAATGGGCGATCACGTCAGGCTTCTTTCCGTCTCTGCTCCTATTCATTGCAGCCTTTCTATCGTCTTGGACTGACGTTACTACGGATTCATGCCATCCAAGATCCACTGGAGGATCAACGTGTACTCAGCCGAGTTCGGAGCAATCCCTTGACCTCCCGGATGTTGAGTGAAGCCACCAACCACACAATTTGTATTCGTCGAACATTTGAGAAGCGGATGGCTACTCGGATCGTTCGAGTTGAAATGTAGCGCGCGGATATTTTGATAAGTATTCGTGGAGGTATCCGAAAGGTTGAGGGAGGTCCCGCTTTTGAAATGACACGATGTACATTGCTTGGCAGCCCAAATCTCAGCAACGTTATTCTGGACGTACGAAACGGGTGTCCCCGGACTTTGGCTGCCCGATGCGCCAGCCTGAGACGAGGTCTGTTGACTTGAATTCTGCTGACTCTGCGCAATGTTGGCTGGACTAACGCTGGTCATCTGGAGTGGGCGCCGTGTTATCTGAAAGCCCGTTGCACTCTGCACTTGGCCTTGATTTTTTAGTGCCAGACCCTCGTTCGTGGATGCCTGCTCCGTGCCTGTAGTAAGGACGACGTTGTGACCTCCGATGTTGGCAGTCGCATCCACGTTGATCACCGCTGTGGCCGTCGTAGGCGAGTGAACCGTCAGAGAAACTAGCGAAATCCCGGCACCGAAGTCTGCAGTTGTGACCCCTTGTTGGAAAGAGGTGTCATGACCGGTCAGATCCACACTTACATTCTGCTGGCCTTGCCCGATGCTGGCCGGACTGGCGGCAGTCAGATAGAGTTCCCGCCGTCTCACCTGGAAGCCGGTTGCATTCTGAACTACTCCTTCCTGTTTTAGTGTCAGACCCTCGTTCGTGGATGCCTGCTCCGTGCCTGTAGTAAGAACGACGTTGTGACCTCCGATGTTGGCAGTCGCATCCACGTTGATCACCGCCGTGGCCGTTGTAGGCGAGTGAACTGTCAGAGAAACTAGCGAAATCCCGGCACCGAAGTCTGCAGTCGTGACCCCTTGTTGGAAAGACGTGTCGTGACCGGTCAGATCCACACTTACACCTTGTTGCCCCTGTGCAACTGAGGCGGGATTTGTACTTGCCAGGTAGAGGTAGCGTCGCACCACCTGGAATTCATTGGGAGCATCCGTCACTGAATTGTTGACGGTCGGAGTCATACCCGAGGCATGCTCGTTGCCGGTTGTCAGCGTCACGGTGCGATATCCCGACCCGGCATTGCGGTCAATATTTAGTACGGCTTTTGCACTGGTTGGAGAGGTCACAAGCACCGAGACAACGCTGATACCGGGGCCAAAATCGGCAGTCGTCACGCCTTGCCGAAAGTTTGAGTCCCTTCCCGTAAGCGCAACCGTGACTCCCTGCTGCCCCTGCTTAACAAAAGTGGGACTGATTTGTATGAGGCTGGCGAGTAGGTTCGGTGTCGCTTTCGTGCCTGGCAAAGCAGCTTGCGAAGCAGCAGGTTTCGATCCGACTGTGTTTGTACCACCGGCCGTGCCTTCCGGCGCGGCTTGGGTTGCGGGAGTCGCGCCCGCTGCAACTGTAGTCGCCCCAGGTGCAAGCCCACCTGGATTCATTCCCTGCGGATTGCCTGTCAACACTCGCACGCGGGGAGTCGCGGATGGTTCTCCTCCTTTGCTGAATTCCCATTTGCAGTTCGCGGTATTGTTCGTACTCGGGGACTGCATGGGTATGAGTCCACCTGAGATGATTACCGTCCCGGTCCCGCTTACCGTGCTGCTGTCCGGGTCAGCTTCTATGACGGGGAATTGCCATTCGTAGGACGCGCTGGTCTGGGCTCCGCCTACTTGCCGGACGGTGCTGATGCCCCCAGGCGCCACTAACTGAGCGTGATACGACTTGATCACCAGCCGCTTATCCGAAGCGCGAACGAAGATGGCCAGGGTCCCATTGATGGCCGGGACATTGGTGTTCCACCGCGCCGCCAGCGGTTGGGTGCCCTGCATGCGTTGCACACTACCTCCGCCGGTGACGGTCCAACTCGCCGGGTAAGCCTGGATGGAGCCCGGGGCACTCTGCGTGTTCCCAGTGATGGTCCAGGTTTGCACTTCCTGGTGTGCATAGCCTCGCTCTTGCATCGTGAGCTGGCACTGCGCATGGCCAGTCCAGAGCGCATCGGACTGACAAAAAGCGTTGGCAGCCATCGCCACAAGAACAGCCACGCCAAGCAGCACAGACTTCTTGTACAGGACAAGAAGAACTCGCTTGTGGCAACGAGCACTGGTGTTTTGGACCATAAGTCTCCGCTCACTTTTGATTTGCGGCGCGGCTCCGTGTGCATGTAAGGAAACAGTCGTCACATGCTTCTGGGTCTCAACATCGTGGGTGAAGATGTTCATATTCCGCTCTGGTCTGCTTAAACCAGAGTCCACAATCTAGACGGCGTTCGCGCTTACGTCTTTCTGTATTCTTTCGAGGCTCTCGGCAGCTAGTCCGTAACCCAGCCCCACAATCAACAGCGTCGTTGTTATGCTATGCATCAGTTTCCTCACCTCGTTCCCGATCGCCACAGATCGACGGTAATTGTCTCTATGCGCACAGCCTTATTAGAAAACCCAAGCCCGTCTTTCCTCACTGTCATGGTGCCGAAAACGTGATTCGGATCTTGCATTTTCCCCGATTAATGGCGGACCTGGAGGCAATGGCAGAGCTAAAATGTCAGCAGTATCTGCCCCCGAGCACCCGTCCACGCTGTCGCAGGTCTCGATATGTTGTTTGCCGATGATGGGATTGCCGCTGTTATTCGGTACCGATTCTCCTGCTAGGTGTAGCTGGAGTTGCGCATATACGTAGTAGTTGCCTTGGGACATTGCCACGTCAACCGTTGCCGGAAACGTTCCTTGTCCCGACCCCGTCGACTTGGAGCTGGATCTAAGTTCGCTGCTCGGCGGACTAGCAGCGTGCCAGCCAATATACTGGTGCGCGTTCTGCACGGAGTACTGCGCGGTTCCAACGCCGTTCGTGAAGGACCAAGTGACCTTGGTAGCCGAACTGGCCGACCACTCAAATGAAGTGCCAGGCCCCGTCTTCAGTCCATCATCTCCCTTCTCCTCGATCGCGTAGTGGATCATGCCGCTCCATTTGTCGTGGGTGAGCTCGCACCCACAGTTTTCGTCTCCCTGGAACTTTCCGCCCATGGCGCTGATCCAGTCCTGCCCGAGCTTTACAAACGCATCGTGCGAGATGGACGGCTGCTTGGGCGCTACGTAGTTCGGACCGGCAGGATCCAGATATTGATCAGGATCCAGCCCGCGGTCGCCATTAAAAGCCGTTTGCGCAAAATTATTGCCGCCATTGTCATCTTTGATGTGACCCAGGAATTCTTGCGCGCTGCCCAGCGACTTCTTGAACTGTCTGCACAATGTGGTCGCGTCCTTGTCCAGGAAATTGTGAAAAGGGGCTGCCGTCATCCACTGCTTGGTTGGGGAGCCGTCTCTTTTATTTGCCATATGGTCATGGCAGTCCATGCACTCCGCCTCGATGGTTCCGTTTGTACTTTTTTGAATTACGCCGCCACCATGGATCTTTAACGATGCAGGTTCGGTTGGGTCCTGCGGGTTAAGGCCAATGCTCGCGATGTGAGGATTGACGCCGCCATGACAGTTCACGCAGCGCGGTTCATTTAGCACGAAATCAGCGATCTTGCCGAACGCCGCAACGGCTTTCTTAGACTGCGCTTCGGTGAGCGGACAGGATTTTTGTCCGACAGCAGTAAGTGGTGTAAGACCGAGGACAAAGGCCAGGGCTGCGAGCTCCACATGCAGGAGCCGATAATTTCTCCATATGTTCGTCATAGGCCCGTGATTCGCGGAGGTTATCAACCCATTATTCATCTCGAACGGTCCTCCAACTATCGCTGTGAGCGCCATGTCTGCACTACGTTGCTTTGTCTCTCAATCGACAATCTGTGCAATGCTCCCCGGCGCACTTGCGCTTGATCCGGCGAGTAGAATGCCGAATGTCTGGGTGTTGATTTCGTTCTATGCTCCGCTGTCCAACAATAGAGAACTGCAAAGAGAGCCCTTCTATTTCTTCGTGACTTCCGTCAGGATTGTGTTTGCAGCCTGTTGGATCAGCGGCGTTAAAACGTCTTCCCCATCGGACTTGGCCTTGCCCTTTAGCGAGTTCTGCAGTTTTGGTTGTTCTTGTCCGGTTGGGTAGAGCTGATAATCGACTGTCACGTCGTCCTTCGATTTGATTTGCCCGTTGAAGTTGGCGAGTTGGTTGGTGGCTTGTTGCTGTGCGGTCATTGCGGCGGCTTGCGCGGCGGCCTGGCTGGCTGCCATGGTTGTCATGCTTTTGGTCATCATGACCATCGGGTTCATGTTCGCAGCCATGTTGCCGGCTTTCATGAATTTCCCGAATCCGCTGCTGCTGTGCTTAACCGTCACCCCTGACATCAGGATGTAGTCGCACTGTTTCTGTTGCGCCTCGGCCTGGAGCTGTATGGGAATGCGGGAATCGAGCGCGGCGATCTCGACCGCCGGCCCCGCCATCATAAAAAGAATCGCGTTGCGGATGGGCGTGGCATAGTCTGCCTGGGCGTTGTTGCCTTGGCCAAGTTGCGCCTGTGCAGGAGCGATCCCGATGCGAACTTTGCCTGGAGCCTTCGGACCAAGGGCTTGTGGCAGTGGGACCGCACCGGGCGTAACGGCCCCCTGCATACCGGGCATACCGTTATTGGGAAACTGGGCGCCCATGGGCGCTGGTTGCTGGACTTGTGCAAAGGCGGTGAATGACCACAGAACAAACATCCAGGCAGATTGACGCAGAGTACGGACAGACATAGTGAGCTCCTTTTATATGGGCGGGCGAAGCGAAATGCGGGGCGGCGCTTCCCCGTTTGACACTTATGCGACCTAAGAGGGAAAAGTCGCGCGGAATGCCGGATTTAATCAGTATTCCGCTTTCTATCTTGTAAAACGCAAAACGGACGCAAATTGGCTCATCAACAGTTATTTTCTTGCTGAGCAGGACGCTGGACCGGGGCCTCAGACAGTTGCAAGTTGTTGCAATATCGAACCATCCATTGACTTCCCCTTGGCCGCAAGGTACTTTTTTTCATCTCTGGAACGCTTGGGGGAGGCGTGCCGCCTAGGTCCTATCCGGTTACTGAACTGCTGGAACGGTGGAATAAGGGAGACGTTTCGGCCAGAGACGCTTTAATGCCTCTGGTTTACGACGAACTGCGGAAGATTGCGCGGCGTTGCCTGGTAGACCAACGAAACGGACATACCCTCCAGCCTACAGCTCTTGTGCACGAGGCTTATCTCCGCTTGGCCCGCCGTGATTCCGCCGACTGGCAGGATCGCACTCACTTCTTTGCGATGGCGGCCCAGATGATGAGGCAAATCTTAGTGGACCATGCGCGAAGACGGGCTGCCGCCAAAAGAGGTGGCAACGCGGTAACGCTGGTAGTGGACGAGGCTACGGCAGTCTCTAAGCAACAAAATCTCGATCTGCTGGCACTCGATGATGCCATGAAGCGCCTCGCCACTCTTGATCCCCGCCAATCGCAGATTGTCGAGTTACGCTTCTTCGCCGGTCTTTCCATTGAAGAGACAGCACAGGTGGTGAAGATTTCACCGGCTACCGCAAAACGGGAGTGGGCAACGGCACGCCTCTGGCTGCACCACGTTATGAGCGGCGGTGCCGAGCTATGACTCCGGAAACTTGGGAAAAAATAAAGGATGTCTTGGCTACCGCGTTGGATATGGCTCCTGAGAAACGAGCGCAATATTTAGATCAATGCTGCGCCGGCGATACCGGACTTCGCCGCCATGTCGAACTCCTTCTCCAGCGTGAACAAGAAGTAGATCCCAGTTTTTTGAATGAAACATCTTTGGCCGAGTCAGCCGCTGCCGTTCTTGCCCAGGAGGACAATCCCTGGATTGGCCGTCGCGTTGGCGCTTATCGAATCCTGGAACAAATCGGCGCCGGCGGCATGGGTGAGGTCTATCGCGCCATCCGGGCGGACGATCAGTATCGGCAAGAGGTCGCGCTGAAAGTTATCCGCGCCGGCCAGGACTCCGCTTCTGTTACTACTCGTTTCAAAAATGAACGGCAGATTCTTGCCAGTCTGGAACATCCCAATATTGCGCGGCTGCTCGATGGGGGGACAGCGGAAGATGGCACTCCGTATCTGGTCATGGAGCTGATCGAAGGCCAGCCGATTACGGAATATTGCGACTCACGAAGACTTTCAATTCCAGATCGATTGAAACTCTTTATGCAAGTGTGTGCAGCGGTGCAATATGCTCATCAACGGCTCATCATTCATCGCGATATTAAGCCGGGCAATATTCTTGTGACTGCGGATAGTACTCCGAAACTCTTAGATTTCGGGATCGCCAAAGTTCTTGGCACCGATCTCGAGTCGCAGCGAAATGCCACCCTTACCGCTTTTCGCATTCTCACGCCTGAATATGCCAGCCCGGAACAGATCAAGGGCGAGCCCGTGACCACGGCCAGCGACGTTTATTCGCTTGGGGTCGTTCTCTATGATCTACTGACCGGACGCAGTCCTTATCCAGCGACAGTTCGAACGCCGCAGGAACTTGCTAATGCAATCTGTCAACGTGAGCCTGACAGACTTAGCGTCTCGGTTTCCCGCGTTTCATCGCAAAAGGATGTGCCAGAGATCGGCCTCGAAGAAGCGGCACTCGCCCGCAGCAGCTCGCCGTATAAGTTGCGCAAGTATCTCAGCGGCGATTTGGACAACATTGTTCTTATGGCGTTGCGAAAGGAGCCGTCACGGCGCTACGTCTCCGCCGAACAATTTGCTGAAGATATCCAGCGGCATCTTGAGCAAGTTCCCGTACTGGCCCGCAAAGACACGACTGGATATCGGATATCCAAGTTCGTTGGCCGCCATAAAGCCAGTGTTGCAGTTCTAGCCGTAATGTTACTTGCGCTACTCGCGGGTCTGGCGTTCGCGTTGCATGAGGCGCGAGTTGCCCGTCAACAGGCGGAGATCGCCCGCGCCCAACGCGCTCGCGCCGAACGCCGTTTCAATGATGTGCGAAAACTCGCGAATTCACTGATGTTTGAAATTCACGACTCCATCCGCGACTTGCCCGGAACGACAGCCGCCAGAACATTACTGGTGAAAAGAGCACTGGAGTACTTGGACAACCTCTCCCAGGAGGCCGGTGGCGATGCCGCGTTGCAGGGGGAATTGGCGGCAGCCTACGACAGAGTCGGCGATGTTCTTGGCTACGACGGAGCAGCGAATCAAGGCGACTTTCCTGGAGCTATTCAAAATTACAACAAGGCATTGGCCATACGCGAATCGGCGGCTGCCATAAACCCCAACGACGTTGAGATCCAATCGAATCTCATAAACAACTATTTCCGATTGTCGTTTGCATTGCAAAGTACGGGAGACTACGAACAAGCGCTCACTGATCTACATAAAGCGCTTCCGGTCGCGGAAAAACTTGCATCCGGAAACAACGACCCCAAATTTCACGATTGGCTAGCTGGCATTCATTGGCAGTCCGGCAATGTCCTGGCCCGCAGGGCCGATTATGCGGCAGCATTACAGGAGTATCGTACCGGAGCCTCGATCCGAGAAGTTTTTGCACTCGCTCCCAATGCTAGTGTCCTTCTTCGAACTCATCTTGCAGCCGACTACAATGGCACGGGACATATGCTCTGGCAAACGGGTCAAATCGATCAAGCACTGGAAATATCGAAAGCGTCGGCGCGGATTCTTGAGGAATTGTCTGGTTCCAATCCGAACAATGCGACCCTGCGTGAGTATCTGGGGGAGACGTATAGTCTGATGCAATCAGTGTTGCAGGAACATGGCGATCTAGACGAGTCCCTCGAATATGGGAAGAAAGCACATGAAATCTTCAAAAAGTTAGTCGCTAATGATCCAACCAACTCGCTAGCCACCGACAACGCAGGCTTCACCGAGCTCAAGATCGGAGAAGCACTGGCCGCAAAGGGTCAAATTCCAGAAGCACAGTCTCATATCAGACACGCCATGAATCTGTTTGAAGCTAAGCCAAATCAAACCCGGTACGACCTTGCCGGGCGAGCCGAATCTTATTCGGCCCTGGCCAAGGCATACGAGGCCCTTGCCGAACATGAAGTTTCCCCGCAAAAAAAGACCATGCAGCTCCGCCAGGCACGAGATTGGTTACAAAAAAGTGTGTCCACCTGGCAGCACGATCTTACGCACGGGTCTCCAGATCCTATGGGTGGACGTGAGGGAGATCGGGCGCGGGAGGAACTCAACAAATGTGAAATCGCTTTAGCGAAGCCCAATCGATAACTTCCTGTATCTGAGGTTCGATTGCGGCCTCCTAGGCGAGTCGCCACTTCAACAGAGCACACTGGAAACCGGTCGCCCGGCCCAAGATCCCAGCCCAAGATTAACCGTTTCGCCCACGACTCTTGAAGCAGTTACGCAGCCACCTAAGACCTGTTAAGTTATTGCAAATACTTATTAACGCCAGACTGAAAAGGCTGGCGGCGGCGGTTCAACTCCGTCCCTGGCCACAACACTTTCAATCGCTTAAAAGCCGCTTCGGCTTGGTGCAAGGCGGCCACGAATGCCTGCTGATTTTCAGGATTTAGGCTCCTTGGCGCCTTTCTTGTTGAATTTCCAGTAATCGAAGTTGAAGAGCTGACCGGTGCCGTTGCCTCTGAACAAGAAATAGAGGTCATGCGTCCCGCTAGCACCGCTGACGGCTGTTGACTTTGATTGCCATTTGTCCCATCTGCCCGTGGAGGAAACCGGCAGTGAGCCGATCTTCGGTCCGTCGAGGCTGTCCAGGTGCATTTCGATCGAACCTCCATGGGAACCGCTTGCAATACTTACAGTGAAACTCGACACCGCATTTTCGCCGAAATCCACGCCGCGCACCTCGATGAAATCCCCGTTTGCGATGTCGGTGACGTACATGCCAATATCGTGATCCGGCGCTGTCCTGACACCGGTTGTCCAGACGCCTTTGGTTGGTCCGGACTCCCAAGCCATGGTTTCCGCCTCCACCCGGACAAACGGGTTGAGAGTGCTAACCTGAAGGACTCCTTCTTTGTTCCACCAGGGAACCGTGGTGATTGTGCCATCAGGATCATAGGAAAGTTTCGCCACAGTGACAGATCGCCGTTCGCGATGAACGTTCGTCAATGCGAAGTTGAGAGTGTAGTTGAAGCCGAAGACGTAGGAACTCCCCTTGTAGTCGATGATTCCCGGATGGTTTCCCGAAGATCTGCCATCTGGTTCCATAATCATTCCTTTGTACTCCCAGGGACCGGTAGGCTTTGAGCTCATGGCGTATCCAATGCCTTCGGGGCAACAGTGGGAGGCGTAGGCCATGTAGTATCTGCCATTTCGCTTGTAGAACCACGGACCTTCCTGGTAGTTGGCGGGCCTGGAATCGACCTTCACAATTTCGCCTGAATACGAAATCATGTCACGATTCAGTTTCACGTACCAGAGGTTCGGGTTGCCCCATAGAGATATGCTTGGCCATCGTCGTCGATGAAAACCGTGGGATCGATGTTCCCCATTGCTTTGCCGATCAGCGGATGCCCGAGAACATCCTTGAACGGGCCGAAAGGACTGTCGGCCACTGCCACGGCTATAACGTTCTTGGGCGATCCCGCCACACTGATCGGAACATAGAGGTAAAACTTGTTATTCCGCTCGATAACTTGTGGCGCCCATGCGTCATTGCTCTGAACTGCCCACGGGAAAGTCGCTAGCGACGCGACAGTTCCATGATCTGTCCAATTCACCATGTCCGTAGATGTATAAAGCTTCCAATTCAGCATATGGAATTCGGTGGCATCCTCTTCATCGTGGCTGGTGTAGAGATAGACTGTCCCGTTGTAAACCAGCGGAGCGGGATCCGCGGTGAAGTTGCTTTGGATGATCGGGTTCTCTGCGTTGCAAGGCACGCTCACCGAGAGTGTCACCGAAATGCAAAGAGCCAATGTGCGGAGCTTGTACAGTCTGCTCATGAGTTCTCCAAATCGAATCGAGAGTCTTAAGATCTCAGTGCCACTTCTGCTGAAAACGGCCGTTGTTCAGTCTGAGGAAACCCAGCCGAGTGATGGCAAAGAATCCTGAGGACACGAAGGCCCCGAAATGAACAGTGACTGTCGGTGGGAATGAATGCGGCGCGGCAATTACGGTTTGTCGAGAACCTTCGCGCCATCCCCAAATGCGTGCAGCCACCGCTTCGATTCATTTCACTTTGAGACCGAAGTAAGTTTCAGCAAAGCCGCTCCGTGGGCCGGAACTCGCATCGTGGGAATCCACAATTCACGAATCCCGCAGCGATCGGGTTGCAGCCTGCCACTCGATTTATTGAATGCCAGCCCCTTCCTTGATAACAACCAAGCGATCACTCGAAACCCCGTTGAACTTATTAACAAGGCCACTCGGCCAGCGAACTTCGAGGTCAGCTCTCTCTTCCGTGCCCAAACCAAAATGCAGGCGCGGATCATTGCAGGAATAAAAGCTGGACTGGCTCATCACTTCTTGGGCCTGTTTCCTCCCACCATACGAGGCAATGACCCGGGCACCTATCGCGCTGCGATTTGATTTGGTTCCAATCAACTTTACCTTCAACCAGTGGTTGCTGCCGCTGAGATCGTTGCGCAACAACGAAGGCGGCTCGTTCAGGTTCACAATGAGAATGTCCAGATCGCCGTCGTTATCAAAATCTCCAAATGCGCAACCTCGGCTACAGTGTTGCGCCGCAACTCCAGGCCCTGCCTCCTCGAGCAGTTCTTCAAAACTGCCATTACCCAAATTGCGAAAGAGTAGTCTGGGCCCCTTGGCCGGATATTGAGGAAGTATCTTTTCGACTTGCGGGTAGACACTGCCCGTGGTTATGAAGAGGTCTGGCCATCCATCGTTGTCAAGGTCTACCATTCCAGCGCCCCAGCAAATATAACGAACGTCGACCGCCAGTTTGCTGCTTTTGCTTACTTCGTCGAAGTTACCGTGGCCGTCATTGTGGTAAAGACCGTTCGTGTCCTCAGAGAAGTGAGTTTTTAAGATATCGAGATGGCCATCCAGATCGTAATCGCCGATGCCGATGCCCATTCCTGCCTGCTCCATCCCATCCTCGCTGAGCGCCACGCCGCGAAAGACACCTTCGTCTGTGAATGTGCCATTCCCCTTATTAATAAGCAGAATGCTGGGCGTGGAGTCGCAAGCAATGTAGATGTCGGGCCAACCATCTTCATTGAAGTCTGCGGCTACCGCGGTCATGCCGTAACTATGAGGCAGGCTGGCAATTCCGCTTTCGCGGCTGACATCGGTGAAAGTGCCGTCACCATTGTTGCGGTAAAGCGAATGGTATCCGGGCGGAAGTCCCCGAGGCCCGCATTCGACCGGCACTCCTTTCCAATTGCAGTTGCTATTGGCGCCCATTTTGGGGATCCGCTCAAAATCGACTTGAAGATAATTGGAAACGAACAAATCCAAATTCCCGTCGCGGTTGAAATCAATGAAGGTACAACCGGCGCCCCATCGTGGCTGTTCGTTTAGTAGCCCGGCCTGTTGGATGACGTTGGTGAAAGTCCCATCGCCGTTGTTCCGGTATAACTTGTTCTGACCAAAATAGGTGCAGAAGAGATCTTCAAAACCATCATTGTTATAATCGCCCACGCACACAGACGATGCCCATCCGGTGTCGCGCAACCCCGCTTTGTCGGTCACATCGGTGAAGGTGCCATCTCGATTGTTTTTGTATAAGCGGTTGGTCGCTTCGGCGGGAGTCTTGTCGATCCGGGAACCGCTAAGGATGAAGATGTCCATCCAGCCATCGTTGTCATAGTCAATGAAGGCGCAACCGCAACCGGTTGCCTCGAGAATGTAATTCTTGGAGTCAGACCGGCCATAAATAGTCGGCGCGAAAAGGCCAGCCTGCCGCGCAATGTCCACAAAATGGGCTTGAAATGCTTTTCCAGAAGGCGGGGGTTTGGGAACAGGCTTTACCGAGCGAGGCGCAACGCCCTGGGCGAACAGTTGCTGTGCCATCATTCCGGTAGAAACGGCGAGGAATGCACGACGGGAAAGGCTGCTGGTTCTCGATACTGAGGTCATGGGTCCTTTGCTTTACTGAGCCGTGCCCAAAACACTTTTCCCAAGTTCCTCGGCTTGGGCATGTTCGGCTGCACCTTCCGCATAGCGCCCCTCCTTGCGCAGCGCTTCTCCTAGCTGGCGGTGTGCTTCCGAGTATGTCGGATCGCTGGCAATCGCTTCCCGGTAAGCGGCGATAGCGTCAGTGATTGCCCCTTTTTTCAGCAAGGCATCCCCGGTGTTGGTTTCGAAGGTGGCGCGCTGCCGGTTGACCGCCTTTTGAGTTAGCGCAGCGGCATCCTTTCTGAGTTCACTTGCTTCGGCGGGGTGACCCTGCTGAGCAAGAACCGCGGCCAGGGTCATCCTTGGGCCGGGTTGGTTTGGCATCAGTTCGACTGCTTTTCGCAGGGCTTCGGAGGCTTCGTCGAGTCTGTTTTGCTGTTTGTAAACGCTCCCTAAGACTGCCCATGCGTCTCCATTATTAGGACGTAATGCCAGAGCGGCTCTAAGATTCGTCACGGCATCGCCAAAATTCCCGATCTGCATGTACAGAATTCCAAGCGTGAACGGTGGATCGGGAGAGTTGGGATTCAGTTCCGCCGCGTATTTCAACTCGGGAATAGCGCCCTGTATATCATCTTTTAATTTAAGCGCAAGGCCAAGGTCATGATGCAATTCGTAGGACTCAGGAGAAAATGTCAGCCCAGCGCGAAATTCAGCAATTGCATCATTCAAGTTGGCTTCCTGGAGGTAAGCAACGCCCAGATCCTGATGGATGACAGGATCACGAGGCGTGATCGTCAAGGCCCGGCGATAAAGCGTGACCGCTTCTTTGGCCTTTCCTGTTTGGACCAGTGCCAGGCCGAGATTCGTCAGGGCGGCTGCGTGATTTTGGTTTGCATCAATAACCGATTGCAGTAGAGGAATCGAAGCTCGTTCCTCGCCTTTGGCTTGCAGTGCAAGCGCAAGTTGATACTTGATTTCCAGCGAGGACGGAGCAAGCGCCAGCGCGCTCTGCAACACCTCGACTGCTCTAGCGCCGTCGCCAGCCGAGATCAAGTGCTTTCCCAATTCGAGTTTGACCGCAAGATTTTTGGGTGCGATTTGTGCGGCCGCCTCGAAATTCTCCAAAGCTGCATCTGTCCGGCCCTTTGCGGCTAAAACAATGCCGAGATGAATGTGAGGATCGGCAAAAGCCGGAGCCAGGCGGATCGCCTCGTTGAACTCGTTTTCCGCAGCATCGTATTTGTCCTGCTGCGCCTCAACCGAGCCGAGCGCATCCAGCAATTTCGCGTCCCCGGGATTTTTTTCAACAAGTTTCTGTAATGTCAGTTGAGCACGCTCAACCTGTCCGTCGGCAACTAATGCGCGGGCAAACAAAAGCGCTGCCCGGGCATTCACCGCAGCCGGTCTGCCTTCGACAGCTTCAAACCACCGAATCGCCTGTTTGTGATTGCCGGTCTGCTCATATGCCATGGCGAGATTGGTTTGTGCGGCGGCATCTTTCTTATTGAGAACTAATGCGTGTTTCAGTTCGGCAATCGCCTGCGAGAGCGCCCCTAGTTGCACTAACACGGCACCGAGAGCGCTATGTCCTTCACTGATTGCTGGCGCCAGAGTTGTGACGCTCTGAAACTGCTTTCTCGCCTCGTTCAAATTGCCACTCTGGACGGCGGCATAGCCGGCACGAAATGCAGCATCGGCAGATTGGAGCCGGGAGGGATCGCTTTGGGCTATTGCCAAAATGGAGAACAGGAGCGGAATCAGGAACAACGCGCGCCCGGCAAGACCATGGAAGAGGAAAAGCATATCGGCCAATAATCTACTCAGGTGACTCCAGTTGGGGCCTGTTAGCCGCCTGGATCTTAACGGCTGCGTCGTACTCTCGCGCTGCGTCTCCGTCCTGTCCCAGTAAGCGGTAGGTCTTGCCGAGAAGGAAGTGTGCCATATAGCTTCTCGGATCCAGCACTAATGCTCGCTCGAGATACATCTTTGCCATGAAAATATTCTTCTGGTTTAACAGAGCTTTCCCGAGTAGAAGATAAGGCACGCTTGCGTTGGGTTCCAGCAAAACTGCCCGATTCAATGTTTGTTGCGCCAATTCGTACTGACCGTCCCGGATGTAAGCATCGCCAAGCCGTTCGTAGGCAGCACCGTCCAGAGGATTTAGATCACGTTCCCGCATGAACTCAGCAGTCGCCGCCGCCGATTTTCCCTGTGCGAGCGAGATCTCGCCGAGCAAAAGATGAGCCTTCGGTAACGACGGGCGCAGCGCCAAAGCCTTGTGCCCCGCACCTTCGGCAGCCGGCAGGAGATCGCGACGCAACAGCATGCGGCCCACCAGGAGGTAGGCTTCGGCAGAATCCAGAGGAAAACCATATTGCGCTGCGAAAGATTTGCGCGCATCGTCGTACCGGTTAGTGTCGATGTAACAAAGACCCAGCACATACTGCGGGTCAATGTTTGCGCTGGTAACCGATTTTTGCGACTTTTCAAGAAATGGAATGGCTTCGCTCGCTCTTCCCATGCGGAATAAAGTCACGCCCTCCATTTGAATGGCATCGGAGTTGTTCGGATCTTTGACAGCAGCATCGGCAAATGTCGCTGCGGCCTTTCTCATTTCACCTTTGAGGTAGAAAGCCATTCCTCGAAGGTAGTCTAGCTTTCCTGTCTCATCCTCCGGCAGCGTACTCAGTTTTTGCAGACCTTCTTCGAGCCGACCGGTTGCGATGAGCGCCTCAGCAGAAGCAGTGGAGGCAGGCGTTTCTGTCCAGGCCATTCCGCCAACAATGCACCACAAAGTAAAGGTAAGGATCGATCGAATCCAAACGATAGGAAGAAAGCGGTGCGATCTTTGGTCGGCACGTGTGGCGTCTGAATGGGGAATCACAACCAAGCCTCGAGGACGGGTTATATTGTCAGGGCATGGCATGATAGAAGGTATGGGCCAGATGGACTATTGTTACAGGCCCGCTGGCTCCATACGCTCAAAAGCTTATGCTTTTCTCTGCCGAGTTAACATTTTCATGGCACGAGACGAGTTCGCGGTCTCGATGCAAGGTGCCCCGTTGTCCTTTTCACGCCGCCGGTTTCTGAAAGCAGCGGCTGGCTCCGCGCTCGTTCTGTCGTTTGAAGAATTGCTTGCAATATCGAAGCCTGGGCTTCCGTTAGCATTTCCGGCGCCTGCCGGAGACCTTGGAGTTTCATACGTTGATGTGGCCAGCCAGGCCGGACTCAATATCACGACCGTCTTCGGCGGTGAACATAGGAACAAATATCTTCTCGAAACTACAGGTTGTGGCATTGCCTTTTATGACTACGACAACGACGGATGGCTGGACGTATTTGTAGTAAACGGCTGGCGTTTAGAGGGATTTCCGTATGGCAAGGAACCAACCTCTCATCTTTTCAAAAACAATCGCGACGGCACGTTCACTGATGTCACCGCCAAGGCAGGCTTGATTCACCACGGTTGGGGGCAGGGAGTCTGTATTGGCGACTATGACAATGACGGGTTCGACGACTTGTTTGTCACCTATTTTGGAAAGAACGTTCTTTATCACAATAACGGCGACGGAACATTTACTGATGTCACTGACAAGGCAGGTGTGGGAGGCGACGGGAAGCGCTGGAACACTGGTTGCGCCTTTGTGGATTACGATCGCGACGGCAAGCTGGACTTGTTTGTCGCCAACTATATTGATCTCGATTTGGCCACCGCCCCTGTGCCCGAATCGGGCCCGTGTCTATACAAAGGTGTGATGGTTGCCTGCGGCCCCCCGGGACTCAAGGGAGGCAAGAACATTCTATTTCACAACAATGGAGACGGTACCTTTGCGGATGTTTCTCTGTCAGCAGGGATTCTGGAAGCGGGCGGTACCTTCGGCCTCGGCGTACTTACTGCTGACTTCGATAATGACGGCTGGCCCGATATTTATGTCGCCAATGACTCGATGGCAAGTGTGCTGTACCTGAATAAGAAGAATGGCAAGTTTGAGGATATCGCCATCGAAGCGGGCTGTGCTCTGAGCGCTGACGGAAAAGCCCAAGCAGGAATGGGAGTGGCCGCCGCTGACTACGACCTGGACGGCAATCTGGACATCATTAAAACCAACTTTGCCGGAGATACACCATCGTTGTACCGCAACCTCGGCAGCGCCAATTTCGACGACGCCACATTTACTGCTGGTCTAGGTGCGCTCACGCAATATCTCGGATGGGGCTGTGGGTTTCTCGATTTTGATAACGACGGTTGGCCCGACATACTCATCTGCAATGGCCATGTATACCCAGAGGTCGAACAACTCAAAACTGAAGCGGGCTACGCACAGCGCAAGCTCCTGTACAGAAATCTGCATAATGGAAAGTTTGAAGACGTTTCGGAAAAGTCCGGACCAGGGATCAGCCAGCCGGTTCCGGCGCGTGGTTGCGCTTTCGGCGATTTTGATAATGATGGCGATGTGGACATCGTCGTGAACACCATAAATGGCCGCCCCCAACTACTGCGTTGTGACTCCATGACAGGCCATCACTGGCTGAAGGTGAAGCTGATCGGAACACGCTCCAATCGCAGCGCGATTGGGTCTCGGGTTACGTGTGTATCAACAAATCCCGGAGAATCCAAGCCACACCGGCAGATCGATGAAGTGCGGAGCGGCGGAGGCTATCTGTCCCAAAGCGATCTGCGCCTTCATTTTGGCTTGGGCCCGTGTGAGAAAGTCGATCTCCTCGAGATTCGATGGCCAAGCGGACAGGTCGAGAGTGTCAAGAATGTCTCGGCAAATCAATTGGTCGTTATTAAAGAAGGCGCGGGTATTGTGCGCACCGAATTGTTTCAGAAACGGTTATAACCCTCCCTTTGCTCAGATGAACGCTCTGAGCGTTCATAAATGGCACCCTAGGTGAGCCGGCTCTCTAATCAGGATGATGCAATCGCCGGCATACGGGCCATGTGAACCATTGCCAATCACTGATCTGTTATCTAGAGTCCTCATGGCGCAAGTGAACTCGTAGTGTCTCCCCGATCCGTGCGTTTGCTAAGCCGGAGCGGGCAAGTACTGATTTCGCAGAAGCAGCACGCGAAATAGCAATAAGGAGAACCTATGCGGCAGAGAAGCGGAACAAAACTCATTTACACGACGATGATATGCACCCTGGCAATGGCTGTCTTCACCGTTAAGCCGCTTGGGGGACAAGCTGTCTTTGGTTCAATCTATGGCGAAGTGCTTGATAACAGCGGCGCCGCGGTTCCAAACGCGCAACTGGTCGTGACCGACGTCGCAAAGGGTACTACGGTTCAAGCAACCACCAACGAATTCGGCCAGTACGCGGTGCAACACCTCATTCCTGACGTGTACACCATTGCGGTTACCTTTTCGGGGTTCAGGAAACAAGAAACGCGAAACGTCACAGTATCAGCCGACACCAGCGTGAAGGTTGATTTCAAACTCGAGGTCGGATCAGCGACGGAGACCATAACCGTCACCAGCGAAGCGCCGCAACTGAAGAGCGACCGTGCGGATGTTGCATTGGTATTGAATCAGAAGACTGTTTCCGATCTTCCCAACCTGGGACGAAATTTTGCAAGCCTCGAACTGTTGATTCCCGGGACGCAAGTAATGGGATGGTCGCAAAATTCCGCGGAAGACCCGCAGGGCAGTCCGACAGTTCAGGTATTGGGGCAGCATTTTTCCGGCGTCCATTATGAATTGGATGGGGCGGTCAATCAGGACCCAATCCTGGGACAGATTGTCATCAACCCCCCGCTGGATGCCGTCGGAGAGGGCAAGATTTCCACTCAAAGTTACGACGCACAATTTGGCGGGGCGGTGGCCGCGGTGGTCTCAGCTCAGACTAAATCGGGGACGAATAACTTTCACGGAGATATCTTCGAATACCGCTACACCGACGCGACCCTGGCGCGGAACCCCTATACCCAAGCTGGACTCGCCAGTCTTCCTCCCGCTAAGTACAACCAATTCGGGGCCTCATTGGGTGGTCCGATCATCAAGAACAAGCTGTTCTTTTTTGCCGATTACCAGGGCACACGGCAAGTGCTCGGCTCATCCGCAATTGCCTCCGTTCCGACCAAGCTGGCGCACGATTCGTGCCTTTCTGGAAACGGATGTGATCTGAGCGACTATCTCTCGGTAGCGCAGGCTTACAACCCGCGCAATGGCGGGACGCCATTCGCTAATAACTTCATCGACCCGCAGTTTGTTTCGCCGCAGTCTGTCGCCTTGCTCACAATGCTACCTGAGCCGAACCGTGGTGCCCCTGGCGCGACGGTGAACAACTATGCCGGCAGCGGAAGCGGAAGCCAGCACAACGACACCGTGGATGTTCGCATAGATGGCCAGGTGGATCCAAACAAACACGCCTTTGGACGATATAGCATTTTTGACAATGGGGTATCTGCCAATACGATCTTTGGCGCGGCTGGAGGGCAAGGCTTCTCGTCTCCGACCAATAGTTTCGGAGGATCTTCCAATGGGCGCAGTCAAAGTGCTGTGGCGGGAATGGACATTGCCCTGAATCCCACGTTGTTAACAGATTTCCGTCTCGGCTATTTGCGTTATCACGTTAAGACGGCTAAGTACAGCGATGGGACTTGGGGACGCAAGCTGGGATTCCTGGCCTCAATTTCCCGGACCAGCCGTTTACCGCCGGCCCCCCGGGATTCTTCGTGGACGGACTAGCTAGCTTCGGCGCCTCTTTGCATGTCAATGCGTGCAATTGTCCGTTGTTGGAAACCGAAGACCAGTATCAGCTGGTGAATAACTGGACCAAAGTGATCGGTACTCACACACTGAAGTTTGGCCCGGACTTCCGCTACGCGCGTAATCTCCGCGTGCCTAGCGACTGGAACCGTTCTGGGGAACTCACTTTTGGCGCCATCGACACGGCAAGCGTGGGTGGGACTGGCGGGTTGGGGATCGCCAGTTTCATGCTTGGAGATGTCACCAATTTCTTCCGTTATGTTTCTACTTCTACCAATGCGAAGGAGTCGCAGAAGAGATTCTTCACTTATTTCGAAGACAGCTGGCGTGCAACGTCCAAGCTGACCCTCAACCTTGGACTTCGTTGGGAACTATATTTCCCCGAAACTGTCAACGGCAAGGGACAAGGCGGATTTGCCGACCTGAATACCGGGAATTTTCGCGTCGCTGGGGCCGGTCCGTTCAACACGGCGATGAACGTCTCCAAGAGCTGGAAAATGGTCGCTCCGCGGCTCGGCATGGCCTACCAGTTGAATCCTAAGACTGTGATTCGTGGTGGCTATGGCCGCGATTTCGACATCGGAGTGTTCGGATCAATCTTTGGCCACGTCGTAACCCAGAACCTCCCAGTCTTGGCAAACCAGAACTTGACTAACAGCGGGCCGGAAACAGCAGCGTTCAATCTCGCGGTTGGTCCAGCGCCGTTGGTGTTTCCCGCAATTCCGTCCGACGGCTTAATCCCAATTCCCAACGGAATTTCTGCCAAAGCCCGCACCGATCCAAATTTATTTCCCACAGTGGACGCTTGGAATTTAGCCGTGCAGCGTCAGTTGACCCAGTCGACTTCGCTGACTGTTGCCTACGTCGCTAACAAGGGTACACATGTGTTCTCAGGTGATGGGCAGACCGTGGATGCCAACCAGCCTCAGCCGTGCTTGAACGGATTATGCTGGAACACCAGCGCCACCCCGCCACCAAATACAACGAACAATGCAAATCTGTTGCGGCCCTATTTTGCAAAGTATGGGTGGACGCAGGGAATCACATACTATTTGAACGGTTTTGACTCACACTACAATGCGTTACAAGTCACGTTCGACAAGCGGTTTTCTCAGGGACTACAGATGACCGCAACATACGCCTACCAAAAAGCTTCGAACTATCAGGGTGAATTTTACTTGAAGAAGTTCGACTATGGGCGCAACCCCGATGTCCGCGAATCACAGTTGACCTTGTTCGGTGTTTACCAGCTTCCATTCGGCAAAAAGCAGAAATTTGGAAGTGGTTTGCCGCCATGGGCTGATTACGTCATTGGCGGGTGGCAGCTTAGTACCTCTTTGAATTGGGCAAGTGGCCTGCCCTTCACAGTGAACGACAATACCAATTGCGGCAGCACGATTCCTGCGGGGCCATGCCGCCCCGACCGAGGCAACGGAAAGTTCCAGTTGCATCTATCTGACATGGACACCGTAACCTGCCATTGTCGGACGTACTTCACCCCGCCCGGGCTCGGCGGTGCCTTTGTTCTTCCCGCAGTAGACACCGTCGGCAATGTGCCTCAAGGTGCGTTTACCGGACCGTCGACGCTGAACGATGACCTGTCACTCTCCAAAACCGTTCCCATTCATGAGTCTGTCTCATTTGAATTTAGGATAGACGCGTTCAATGCTTTCAACCGGATCAATCCTGGGAATCCGAGCACTTGCATTGATTGTGGTCCGACCGGTGGAGGAGTTGTCAATAGTATGGCTTTGGGTACAGGGCCACGACAGTTGCAGTTTGCCGCCACCCTTAAGTTCTGAACAACGGGCTGGATGACTACAAAACTCGTCCGGCCCTCTTTGTTTCATCTTGGTTAAAACTGCTGTGCGCCGTCGTAGCCGGAACTTCACAATATTAAGGACAATAATGATTGCTACTGGTTATGGACTACGCAGCCTTCGCCGCGTGATTTTCCTTGCGCTGTCCTGTTACCTGGGTGGTTCGGAACGACTTGTAGCTCAGCTTTGGGAAGTTCCACCACTGCCACAGGTCACGGCCAGCCAAGCACCCGATGGCGTGACCGCCAGCGTCGGTAAAGAGGTTCTTCATATTACGGTCTGCCGTGCGTCGGTCATTCACTTCTTAGCGAAACCAAGTTCAGCGAACTCCTCTGCGAAGCATCCGTGGGTATTAGACGCTAAAGAATCGTGTCCAGGCGCGAAGTTTTCCTTTGCCCAATCAGCCGACACGGCAACTCTCACCACCGACACGCTGAAAGTGGAATTGTCCCTGAAGTGGGGAAATGTGAAATATAGCAACCTCGCAGGTGCAACTCTTCTGCGCGAGCGGAGCGCGATTCCTCGTACCTACGATCCGGTCGAGTTGAATGGTGAAAAAACATTTCACGTTGAAGACCGGTTCGGGCCGGATGCTACTGAAGGTTTCTACGGACTGGGACAACATCAAAGCGGAATGTTCAACTATCGCGGAGCAACCGTCGAACTCGGCCAGAATAATACTGACGTTGCCATTCCTTTACTCCTATCGACCAACGGATATGGGTTGATGTGGAATACCGCCTCCCTGACTTACGTCGATAACCGTTTTCCTCTGGAGTTGAACTTAAGTTCGCTCGCGGGACATTCCGTAGACTACTACCTGATCTACGGTCCGGAGATGGACGAAATTATCCACCAATACCGCAGCCTTACTGGACACGCTCCCATGCTGCCCCTATGGGCTTACGGATTTTTTCAATCCAAGGACCGATATGTCTCTCAGGAGGAGATCCTGGGGGTCGCACAGCGGTACCGTCAGGAACACATTCCTCTCGATGCTATCGTTCAGGACTGGTATTGGTGGAAGACGGAAGGGGACCCGATCTTTAACTCGAATTTTCCCGACGTGCCTGGCGAGGTCAAGCAGATGCACGATCAGAACGTTCACACGATGATTTCGGTCTGGGGCTTGTTCGATACCAAGTCTCGGAATTATCACGAACTCTCGGCTAACCATTTTGATGTACCCAATGCACATGTCTACGACGCAAGCAATCCATCTGCGCGCGACTTCTATTGGAAGAACCTGGTCAGCAAACTCTTTGCCCAGGGATGGGATTCATTCTGGCTTGACAGTGCGGAGCCTGAGGAATATTGGCCACACATGGGCGACGCCATTCTTCGCAATAAACAGATCTCCATCGGAAATGGCGCAGAGTACACCAACATTTTTCCCTTCCAGCATACACTCGGAATCCAAGAGCACTGGAAAGCCACGACCGACCAGAAGCGGGTTTTCCTGCTGACTCGCTCAGCATTCCTGGGGCAACAGAGGGTTGGAGCCACCGTATGGTCGGGTGACGTCTACAGCACCTATTGGGGGCTAAGACACCAGGTCGCCGGGGGATTGAACTTCGCGCTTTCGGGATATCCATATTGGACCACCGATATTGGCGGCTATTGGCAACCGCATGATCGTCCGCCCAATGATCCGGAATACCAGGAACTCTACACGCGTTGGTTTGAATACGGTGTCTTCTGCCCCGTTTTTCGAACTCATGGACATAGGGCGCAAAACGAGCTTTGGGTCTATGACAAAGTCAAGCCGATCCTCATCAACTATGACAAGCTGCGCTACCGCTTTATGCCTTATATTTACTCGCTGGCTTGGCGGGTGACGAATGATGATTACACCATTCAGCGACCCTTGGTGATGGACTGGCGTACTGATGAACGTGTGCGTGATATTGGCGACCAGTTCATGTTTGGGCCATCTCTGCTAGTAAATCCTGTCTTGCAGGCAGATGCGACCCACCGGACGGTTTATCTTCCAGGTGCTCCATCTTGGTATGACTTTTGGACAGGAGCTCGTATAAATGACAGTCGTGAAATCGAGGCCGAGGCTCCTCTGGATCGCATCCCTTTATATGTGCGGGGAGGATCGATCCTTCCCCTGGGTCCGGACATTGAGTATGCGAGCCAGAAACCCCAGGGGCCCATTGAGCTTCGCATCTTCCCTGGAGCGGATGCCAACTTCGATCTCTATCAAGATGCTGGCGACGGTTACGACTATGAAAAGGGAGAACATACAGTGATTCCTCTACATTGGTCTGATTCAGGCAGGACCTTGACCATCGGTAGCCGGCAAGGCATATATCCCAACATGGTTAAAGAAATTGAATTTCACATCGTTTGGGTATCGGGAACGCACGGTTCGGGCCCGGAGCTCGCCTCCATACCCGATAAGGTCGTTCGATATGCTGGAAAAGAAGTTTCAGTGCAGGAGCCTTGATGACATTCTTTACTCCCCTTAAGGTTAGTCTGACCTCCGAAGCAATACTGCAAGTCGCTGAATCCACGTCGTAAAACACCGTACCGTTACCGTAAAGAACGTTGCGCAAGGTTAACTTGGGGAAGAAACTCCGCACAAGCAGGGAAATAGGTCGGAGTGGGGGCTTCAATGGGGACCGTAAATGGGGTACGTGCCAACCGTACTTTCTCGGAGAAGGCTTACTCGCAATCAAATCCGATCCGAGTTCTGATCGCCGATGATCACGCTGTCGTACGGCATGGTTTCTCAGCTGTCTGCCGCGACGGTGGGCTGGCGATTGCAGGACTCGCTAAGGATGATGAGGAAGTACTGCAAGCCCTTAGGGAGTCAGTCGTCGATGTGTTGCTACTTGACGTTAGAATCGCCAGTTTGACCGCAGTTGCAGATCTGATCAGAAAAATTGGGTCCCAAGCCTCTGTAGTTGCCCTTTCTACCTTCGAGCCTGATGATTTGGTTTGCAATGCTGTGGAGGCTGGCGCTAGGGGTTTTCTGCTGAAGGATAGTTCACGGAGCCAGATCGTCGAAATCATCAAGGCGGTCTATTCGGGGGAAACGTCCTTATCTCCTTGGATATCAGCGAGAATTGCTGAAAAGAGGGCGCGTCCGAGCCTAAGCCGGCGCGAATTGGAGGTGCTGGAAATGGTTTCGAAGGGCTTAACCAATAAAGAGATAGCCCACGTATTTCAAGTAAGCCATTTCACCGTGCGCAATCACGTGCGGCGGATCATCGACAAACTTGATGTCGGCGACCGTACCGAAGCGGCAACTCTCGCTATTCACCAAGGGATTCTTTCAAGTTACGGCATTTGTTGAGCACCCGCCGGAAACCGAATCACTTACCAGTAAACGGAAGATATGACGCGAGGTGGACCAGCAACCGAGTCAGTCACCGTAGTTTCCAGCAAGACTTGAACGTTCTTTCGCGACCAATCGGGAGGAGCATCCTTAAATGCCCGTTCGAGGTCGTCCCGATTTGAGATGAATTCCCCGGCCGCCTGTGTTCCGTTTGCCCCGATGCCGGCCGCCGCAATGAGAACCTGTCCCGTCTTTGAATCTAGCAGGCGACTGACGATCGCGTAATCTTTCACAACTTCGCCAGCGGAATTTATTTGCCATGATCGAGGCTCGCCCCGACTACCTTGTTCCTCAATACTGAAATTTCCGTCGTGCTCTACGAAAACAAATCGCAGGTTGGAGGTCATCTGTAGGGTCCAGTGGTTGTTGAATGCTCCAATAACCACAGCAGGCGAGTTTCGAAGATCCGCAAACGAGTAATTGTTCCCAATTCTCACTTGGCTGGGTTTGTTCATATGCGCGAATAAGGCCGAAAGTTGAGTGGCCGCGTAAACATCGCCCATGGCTACACCGTAGTCGATATAGCGGACCATGTCACCCCAGCTGACCTTTTGGTTCGGATCAAGAGGCAGAGGCTGACTCCAACGATCCACCTCTGTCTGAAACGATCCAGGATGAGAACTAGAATATGTGTGATACAGAGCAAGAGATGGGCGATACAAGATTGGTTTTGCAACACAAATCAGCACTGGTTGAGAGGTCGAGAATACCGGCGACCAGAACTGATCTAAGGCTGAACGCGAGGGCGCGGGGGCAGTAGTGCGAAGGCTCACGGCTAGGAGCCCGACCATTAACAACACCAACCCCACAACGGCTGTCGCCAACTTTAGAGAAAGGCGCATTCCGACATCGGTAGCCTGGAGTACAACCGATGGAGCGGGCGAGTTCCAGTGAAACTCGGGAGCATAGGAACCCACCGGTATCTCAATCCTGACCGCTAACGTGGTGGCTGGAGCATGATAATAGCGTTCCAACCGTCGGCGAACCTCTGCGGCGTGGACTCGAACCACCGGATCCTCACCGGTTTGGTAATCGGCTTGGCGGCGAAAGAGTTCCGTTCCAATGGTGCGCTCCTTTAGAAGACACTCATGGCCGTCCAGCTTTTGGTTGACAACGTAAGAAAGGAATTCCTTACTACGGACACTATTCTTGAATGATTGGCTGGCAAGGATGTTAACTAGCTCGCGAAGGATCTCTGTTCTTTGGTCTGCAGAGAACCCGTGATGCGGTACGGCGTTCGGTTGAGTGGTAGCTGTGCCCATAAGGCTAAGCTCTCGCCACGTATATGGAGTGCTGCCCGGACTCTTTTGGGAATGGATCCGAGTGGCACGTTAGCGCTAATGTCGAACCTTTGTCAACTCATGAGCGCCGCCGCCTTGTCGTTAGCACATGATATGTCCGGTTGGATTAGCAGGTGATGTGTCCGCTTGGCGGGCGGTGAGAGTAGGAGACCATGCAAGGCGCGCAACTGGTGAGGAGGAAGCGACGCTCACGGTGATGACGGCGCTGCAGGAAGTGATCGAGCGGAAAGGCTTATTCTGCGCGCTGTACAGCGATCGTGGCAGCCATTTCTGGCTGACGCCGAAGGCGGGAGAAGCGGTCGATCCGCATCGTCTCACGCAGGTCGGCCGGGCACTGCGGACTTCTTTTCGGGTTCCGGACAATTTCTTTCCCCTAGAGCAAGCACATGTGGACCGCCCTCAGGGATCAAAACCCGTGCGCAGGTGTACGGGACCAGGGATCGTTAGGAAGCCCACCTCGGTCTTGCTGTCCGGCACCCGGAACGATGACCGAAATTGTCGCTCAGCGTCTGCTTAAACAGGCAGAGTGAGGCGAAAGGCTGGCCGCTATGTCACATTCCGAACCCTTATTTCGTCCCACCATTGCACACTGTCCCACCATTGCACACTGGAGGTGCGAAAATCTATGAAACGAACCGTCGTTATTATTCTCGCCGCCCTGGCTGCGGCCGCCCTGTTCGGGGGACTTGTGTATACCGTGCTCGTGGCTGCACACGTTTCCGAGCCAGCCGCCACTACGGTTCATGGCCTGACCCCCAGGCGACTCTGGGCCACCACGGTCGTGGTGCTGGCACTGGTTGGCGTGGTCATCGGTGGGCTGGCTCTTTACCGTGCCGCCCGTCGAGTCGGGAACCACGGGCGACGTGGGGCGATCGTGGCTCTGGTGGCAGGACTACTGGCCGTGGTAAATGGCGGGCTGAATTTGGTTATTGCCAACGGTGGTCCCGGCACGGGCAACGGAGTAGTTGGTGGCGCAGCGGCGTTCGTGCTGGGGCTGATCGCGCTGGTCCTCGGCGGACTTGCCTTGACCCGTTCCCGTCGTACGGCATTAGATCAAAGCGCATGATGCGAGTTGCCGGCGCGCAATGTTGAATCCCGCAGACAGTTTCGAGCCGCACCGCCGACGCCTGCTCGGTCTTGCGTATCGCATGCTCGGGTCGATGGCTGACGCCGAGGATGCGGTGCAGGAGACGTACTTGCGCTGGCATGCGACCGACCGAGGCAAAGTGTCGGACCCGAGGGCATTTCTGATGACCACGACGACGCGGATTTGTCTCGACATGCTGACATCGGCTCGCGCCCGGCGCGAGGAGTACGTGGGTCCGTGGCTGCCGGAGCCGGTTCTTGACACGGCAGGGCTCGCGCCCGACAGCCGCACCGAACTGGCTGAGGATCTGTCCATCGCGCTACTCTTGATCCTCGACCAGCTATCGCCGCTCGAGCGCGCAGCCTTCCTGCTGCACGACGTGTTCGATTTCTCGTTCAGCGAAGTGGCCACGGCACTGGAGCGGAGCGAGGCGGCGTGCCGCCAGCTTGCC
>WNFY01001795.1_pt1 | contig 60198 bp, 49 predicted proteins | sample 5400091 | NCBI WGS metagenome assembly WNFY01 (sample SAMN13153364, study PRJNA577476) | soil metagenome | isolation source: 60 cm soil or saprolite under grassland replicate 1 | place: USA:California | collected 2016-06-15
CTGCGGATCATCCAGCGAATATCCGAGACAGCGCAGGGCAATGATCGCGTTGAGCATCGCCGGATAGATCGCACCCAAACCGTCGGACATCTCAAAACGCGCAAGCATCCACTTCTCCGCCTTCTTCAAAGCGATGGAACGCAATGGCCGGATGTGCACGGCTTCGAACCAATGAACCATTCGGTCGAGCACCAAAAAGAAGTTCCGCCACGAGACCAGCTTGTTGCTCCACTCCAGGCGCATGCGCGATTTGTCGCGGCCGCCAACGAACAGTTCGTCAATCGCCATCTCGTCCGGGATTTTCTTGAATGGCTTCTTGGCGTAAACGATGGAAAGCGGAACGAGAATGGCGCGCGACCACGACGAAATTTCGTAGATATTGAACCAGAACCAGTTCGGAAACAGCACGATTTCTGGCGGAATCGCGGGCACCGCATCGTAATCGTACTGACCTAGGAAACACAGATAGATCTTCGTGAACGTGTTGACCTTGGTGACGCCGCCAAGTTCAAGAATTTTCTTGCGCGCCCGTTCCAAAGCAGGATGATCGGGTTTGTAACCCGCCAGCTTCAGACTGAAATATGCCTTGACCGACGCGCTGATGTTGGAAGGCCCGCCGTTGTAGATAGGCCAGCCACTATCTTCATTCTGACCGCGCAAAATGTAATTGGCACACTTCTGGAAGCGCTCCTGGTTACCGGTGCCCAGAAGAGTGTGCACCAGGATGTAGTCGGATTCGAGCGTGGTGTCGGCTTCGAGTTCGCCGCACCAATAGCCATCTTCGTGTTGCCGGGAAAACAGCCAGGTGCGGGCGCCGTCGATCGCAACAGCTACACGGCTGACGAGGTCCTCAATTTTTCCAAAGCGAAGCTGTGGTGATGAATCTGGAACTGTCGGGGAGAACTCGTCCATACTTTGTACTAAACCTACCCTGCCGAAACGCTCACGGCCGGTGCCGCGGCGATCGCTTCCACAATCTCCGGAGGCAAACCGAAACGTACATTTTCCGGCATCACTTCGACCTCTTGCAGATTGTTGAAGCCCTTCGTACTCAAAAATTCAACCACTTCTTCCACGAGGCACTCTGGAGCCGATGCACCCGCAGTGAGAGCGATGGTGTTTACGCCTTTCAGCCACTCCGGTTGAATATCTTCGCAACTGTCAATCAGGTGCGAAGCTCTGCCGAGATTGCGGGCCACTTCCACCAGCCGGTTCGAGTTCGAGCTGTTCTCCGAGCCCACAACCAGAAGCAAATCCGCATCCGAAGCCACATGTTTGACCGCAACCTGGCGGTTCTCGGTGGCATAGCAGATGTCCTGCGCGTGCGGACCTTTGATGTTGGGGAACTTTCGCCTCAGCGCCTCGATAATGTCGGTAGCTTCATCCAAGCTGAGCGTGGTTTGTGTCAGATACGCCACGCGATTGGGATCAGGGACGCTCAATGCTTCCACTTGCGCCGGCGATCCAACCACCTGCGTAACCGATGGTGCTTCCCCTAGCGTACCAATTACCTCATCGTGGTCACGATGGCCGATCAGAATCAATGAATATCCTTCTTTAGCAAACTTGACCGCTTCGACGTGGACCTTGGTCACCAGTGGACAGGTCGCATCAATCACTCGCAGCCGGCGCTGCTTGCTGGCATTGCGGACCTCCGGAGAGACGCCATGCGCGCTGTAAATGACGCGTTCGCCTTCGGGGACTTCGTCCACCGAATCAACAAAAATGGCTCCCTTGCCGGTAAGCTCCTCAACCACAAACCGGTTGTGAACAATCTCCTTGCGAACGTAGATCGGCGGCCCGAACGCCTCAAGCGCAATGCGGACGATATCAATCGCGCGCACCACTCCGGCACAAAATCCTCGGGGCTTCAGCAAAAGCAGCGTTTTCTGGCTTTCAGACAATGGTCAGTCCTTTAGTTTTGGATACTCTAAGGATACACTTTTCCTTCGACGGGATTCCTAAAAAGCTACCGGAAAGTATCGCCAGGGTCAACGTAAGTGCAAGAATTGCGGGTGATTAGCAGCAAGAGGCGAAAAAGCAGGGGTGAATGGGATTATTCAAACCCGAGATCTTTAAGCTCTTGATCCGTGCGTGGGTCGAACACGTTCGGGGCAAATGATATTTTGCCGCGGAGGCCGCCAGGTCTGCGAATAGTGGCCTTCCCTTTCGGTTCCGGCGAGGGAATTCGCTCCAAACGAACAATCGGCTTCCCACGACGGCAGATAACAGTTTCTTCGCCTCGGCTGGCTCTTGCGATCAGCTTTTCGAGCTGTGCCTTTGCTTGCGTGATTGAAACGTGCATAGGTTCGATACTAAATTATCGGCAGCAAATGTCCTTCCTTGACTATCAATTGAACGGAGTTCCCGCGTAATCCGTACAACATCCAGGAGCACCGCCCACTTCAGATGAGCGGTTAAGGCTGATAGCTGAGCGTTGATGGCTGACAGCTGGGTGTTTGACAAACTCACGCTTGCTCACTTCAAATCGTCTTTCACGTCTTTCACTATTTGGCCACACAGTTTTGCTCACCCTGGAGGTTCGATGTCCCGTGTTTTAAAGCTCTCTGCCGTGGTTGTGGTTGTTGCTGCAACCTGCTTCGCCCAAGATCTGGCATCCTTCGAAAAGCGCGTCACGGTTAAAAAGTTGCCCAATGGACTTACCGCAGTTGTTTGCCAGCGCCCGGATAGTGCCCCGGTGTTCTCCTTCTTTACGAATGTGGACGCCGGCTCCGTCCAGGACCCAATGGGCAAGACCGGCCTGGCACACATGTTCGAGCACGAAGCCTTCAAGGGAACCGAAACGATTGGCACCAAGAACTATGCGGCCGAAAAGCTCGCCCTGCGAAAAGTGGAGGATGCTTATGCTGCTTACTTGCACGAGCGTGACAAGAGCGTCGGCCATGACGAGGAGAAACTCAAGCAACTCGAGAAGGCCTGGCAGGATGCCATGAAGGCCGCCCAACAGTATGTGGTCCCCAACGAGTTCAGCGAAATTCTTGACCGCAATGGCGCGGAAGGTACAAACGCCTTCACCGCCGAAGACAACACTGGGTATTTCTACTCCTTCCCTATTAATCGGCTTGAACTATGGGCCTATCTCGAGTCTTCGCGTTACACGCATCCTGTGTTTCGCGAGTTTTACAAGGAACGAAATGTGGTCACCGAAGAACGTCGCATGCGCACCGACAGCAACCCAATTGGCCGGCTGGTCGAACAATTCGTCGCCGAGGCTTATGCGGCGCATCCTTATCATCGGCCAGGAGTCGGGTACTACTCGGACCTGGACAGTTTTTCTGCCACTGACGCACAGCACTTTTTCAACACGTACTACATTCCTTCCAATATGGTCGTTGCTGTTGTCGGTGATGTTGATCCCGCGCAGACAATCGCTGTGATCGAAAAGTACTTCGGCCGCATCCCTTCGCATGCCAAGCCTGACGAGCGCACCACCACTGAGCCCCCACAGAATTCCGAGCGCCGCGTGATTCTGCACGAGCACTCGCAACCTATCTATCTCGAGGGCTACCATCGGCCCGACTATCGTGACAAGGATGACGCCGTCTACGACACACTGGCGGATTTGCTTTCCGAAGGCCGCACCTCACGCCTATACCGCACACTTGTGCGGGACAAGAAGATTGCCTCCCAAGCTGAAGGAGGCACAGGATTTCCAGGAGTGAAGTATCCACACCTGTTTTATTTTTTCGCCGCGCCGGTGCCGGGGCACAAACCAGAAGAGATCGGCGACGTCATCCACGCGGAAATTGAGCGCCTGAAGATGGAAGACATCAGCGACGACGAATTGAAGATGGTAAAGACTCGCGCGAAAGCCAACCTGATTCGCAGCCTGGACAGCAACGACGGGCTGGCGCAAAATCTTGCCATTTTTCAAACTCTCTATGGCGACTGGCGTGAGCTGTTCCGCTCCGTGGACCGCATCAACGCGGTGAGTAAAGCCGATATCCGGCGAGTTGCCAATCAGGTCTTCGTTCCGACAAACCGTACCGTTGGCATCATCGAAACAGCGGCAGCGGGCAGCGGAGGTGCCCAATGAAGAAACTTCTCTTCTGCGCTCCTCTGTGGTTGATCGTATTAATTATTGGCTGCACATTCGCCGAACGTCCTCTCGAAGCCCAAGAATGGAAACGAATTCCGATTCCGCAACTGCCTGCTTTCCATCCGCAAGAACCTAAACGCATCGAACTACCCAACGGCATGGTTGTCTTTTTGCAGGAAGATCACGAGTTACCCACGATCGATGCAACCGCTCGCATTCGCGGCGGCACGCGTTCCGAGCCGGTCGAAAAGGCTGGCCTGGTTTCGCTCTACAGCGAGGTCTGGCGGACCGGAGGAACAAAGTCCAAAACCGGCGACCAGCTTGACGATTATCTTGAGATCCGCGCCGCCAAGGTGGAAACGGGCGCCAACGCTGATTCCACTACCGTATCGCTGTCCTGCCTAAAAGAAGACTTCGACGACGTCTTCAAGGTGTTCGTCGAGCTGATGCGTGAACCTGAGTTCCGCGCGGAAAAGCTTGACCTCGCCAAGAACGAAATTTTTGATGGTATCTCGCGCCGCAACGACGACATCGGCCAAATTGCCGTACGCGAATCCACAAGGTTGGCGTATGGCGCCCACAATCCGTATGCGCGGGTACCGGAATACGCCACCGTTGCAGCGGTCACGCGGCAAGACCTGCTCGATTGGCACCAGACCTACATCCATCCCAACAACATCATTCTCGGATTTGCGGGCGACTTCGATTCCGCCCAGGTGGAAGCCAAGTTGCGCAGCGCTTTTGGTGATTGGCCCACGGGCCCGGCTGCAAAAGCGCCGGAAATCCAGTTCGAATCGGCGAAACCCGGTTATTACCAAGTCAAAAAAGAGGATGTGAACCAGAGCAGCATTCACATGGTGGGGCTCGGGACCACTCGCAACAATCCTGACTATTACGCGATCGAAGTTTTCAACGAAGCCTTCGGGGGCGGCTTCTCGGCCCGATTGATCCAGAGCCTTCGCACCGCGCAGGGTCTCGCCTACAGCGTCGGCGGTGGCATCGGCACTCGCTTCGATCATCCCGGCATTCTGCAGCTCGCGATGGGAACGAAGAGCAGCACCACGATTGAAGCTATCCAGGGCCTCTACGCGGAAATTGATAAGCTGAAAACCAGTCCCATCACCGATAGCGAGATCAAGCGCGCCAAAGATACGATCCTCAACAACTTTGTTTTCAATTTCGACACTCCCGATAAAGTTTTACGCGAGCGCATGGCCTATGAATATTACGGTTACCCGGCTGATTTTCTAGAACGTTACCGTGCCGGCATTGAGAAGGTGACCGCAGCCGATGTGGCCCGCGTCGTTTCAAAATATCTTCATAAAGACGACCTAGCCGTTCTGGTGGCTGGCAATGCCGCCGAATTCGATAAGCCACTTTCAACTCTGGGCCCGGTGAACGACGTGGATATCACGATTCCTCCGCCGCCGGGTGAGAAATCCGGATCGTCCTCAGGCTCTAACAACACTGAAAAGAAAGAGTCCAATCCCGAGGGCCTGGCGCTGGCGGCAAAAGTTGCGCAATCGTTGGGCGGAGAAGCAAAACTCAAAAGTGTAAAGTCGCTTAGGTCGGCCTTCACGCTGACGCAAAAAGTTGCAGGCGAGTCTGGCACGATTCAAGTCGAGAGCACTATTATCTTCCCGGATCGTCTGAGGGCCGAACTGCAGACCGCGCAAGGTACGTTTTCCATGATCGTCACCCCGGAGTCCGGATTCATGGCCGCCGGAGGTCAGGTGCAGGACATGCCCTCTTCGCGCAGGAAGGAAACTACGGAGCAGATCCAGCGCGACCTGGTGTATCTGGCCCAGCATGTAGGTGATCCGGAGTTTTCCTTCACGGCTGCGGGCCAAGACAAGGACGGCACAGATGAACTGGCTATCGTGGACGTCTCCGGCCCCGGCGTGAACATGCGCTGGTTCGTGGATCCGCAGAGCGGAAAGCTGGTTCGAGAAACGTATAAATCCCTCGGACAGTCCGGCCCTGTAGATTCCGAAACCGACTTCTCGGATTGGAAAGTAGTCGATGGCTTGACTTTGCCCTTTCACCGCGACAACAAGCAGAACGGGAAGGATTCCAGTTCCACCGACTTCAGCAAAATTGAAATCAACCCCACAGTTGATCCGAAGATCTTTGAGAAGCCCGCGGCGGCAGCGCAGTAGAAGCAACACGCCGGAACTTTTTCGCTTACTTCTGCGTATTTCTACCGTCCATCATCCGGAGGTGACGTGTGCGCTATCTTGTGTCCTCTGCGTTCGCTTTTGTTCTAATGCTATCCGCCTTGGCCCGCGCCGAGGAGTGGGAACACACCTATCCCGTCACTGGCGTACCTGACATTGTTGTGGACGCCAATGACGGAGACGTCGAGGTGACCATTGGCTCGAGCCAGCAAGTCGAAGCGAAGGTCATCACTCACGGTTGGAAGATCAACGATGACTTGAGGATTGAAGCGAATGGGACCCAAAATCGCGTGGAGCTAAGGCTTCACCGCAACAACAAAGGCTGTTTTGGCTTTTGCTTTCAAAGCATCCACGTCGAGCTTCGAGTGCCGCGCGAGTCTAACCTGAACCTTCACAGCGGTGACGGAGATATTCGCGTGGAGAGCGTTCGCGGAAATCATCACATCGAGACCAACGACGGCAACATCCGCCTCCATGATCTCGAAGGCTCAGTCCGTGCCGACACACACGACGGAAACGTCAACGTAACCGGCCGCTTCGATTTATTAGAGCTGCGTACCGGAGACGGTGACATTGATGCTGAGGTCAGCGAATCATCCGCGCCCAAGCCAGGATGGACTTTCCGCAGCGGCGACGGTAACGTGCACCTGCGCCTTCCCGACGATTTCCGCGCCGATGTAAATGCGCAAACCGGCGACGGGAACATAAGAGTGGCTTTTCCGATTGATGCGTCCGAGCTTAAGTCAGAGCATGCGCTTCGAGCGAAAATCAATGGCGGGGGTATCCCTCTGGAGCTGCACACCGGCGACGGAGACATCCGTCTCGAAAAGATGTGACCTCTTGCTCGGGCACGCGAGCTGGTCGCAATCGTCACAAGCGTTCGTTCGTTAGCGGAAACCCTGAAGCCCCGAATGTCCTCTCGGGGTCTTTTTGTCTCATCTCAATGAGAGTTACTGAGCGGTGGTTACACGGCTTTTGAGCTCGCGTTGCGTGGAACTCTGGCGCCTTTCTTCCGCGCTTCGGAAAGTCCGATCGCGATGGCCTGTTTGCGGCTCTTAACTTTTCCACCTTTGCCGCGCTTACCTGAACGAAGTGTTCCGCTTTTCCTGCGACGCATCGCACTCGCAACCGTTTTGCTTGCGCCTTTGCTGTAGCGGCGTCGGCTTGATTTCTTCTTGGCTGGCATGTTCCCTCCTGCCATTTAGAGATCATGCTGCGGCGTGAGGTTGTGCGGAACGCCCTGCGACTCGACTTCCGTGCCTGTTAATCTGTATTACTACTTTTTCAATGAACAAAGTCATTTTGATTAATGTGTCCGGAGGTGATCGGCCGGGACTGACAAGTTCGCTGGCCGAGGCCTTGGCCGCCTGCCAGGTCCGCGTGCTCGATATCGGACAGGCGGTTGTGCACGAAACTCTGGCGCTGGCCATTTTGATCGAACTCCCGGCGGGAGGAGAATTCACGCCGCTAAAAAGAAACTTGCTTGTCCGCGCGCACGATCTCGACCTGAAGATCCAGTTCACGCCCATCAGCCAAGAAGCTTTCGAGCACTGGGTGCGATCGCAAGGCAAATTTCGCTTCATCATCAGTATCCTTGGCCGGGTCATCACCGCCGCCCAGCTGGCGAAAATCAGCGCGGCCATATCAAGTCACGGGCTCAACATTGACCGCATTGAGCGGCTATCCGGCCGGCTGTCCCTGACAGGTTCTGCGAGCAATGCGAATGCCTGCATTGAGTTTGAAATTAGCGGCGGGATTGACACTTCTTCCGCGTTGCGCGCCGACCTCATGGAGTTTACTCACGAGTTCGAGGTTGATATCGCGTTTCAGCGGGAGAGCATCTATCGCCGCAATCGTCGCCTGGTCGCTTTTGACATGGACTCGACGCTGATTCAGGCCGAGATCATTGACGAACTCGCCAAGCTGCAAAGTGTCGGAGACCAGGTGTCGGCAATCACCGCTGCTGCCATGCGCGGAGAGCTCGACTTCAAACAAAGTTTCGCCAAGCGAATATCGCTGCTGCGCGGTCTGCCAGAGCAGCGGGTACAGGACTTATTGCATTCAGTCCCGCTCGCCGACGGCGCGGAGCGGCTGATTTCGACACTCAAAAGGCTAGGCTACAAGACGGCAATCCTTTCCGGCGGATTCACCTTCTTCGGCCAGCACCTGCAAAAACGCCTGAGGATCGATTACGTGTTCGCCAACGAACTGGAAATCGTGGACGGCGCGGTCACTGGTAAAGTTGCGGGAGAAATTGTGGATGGCTCTAAGAAAGCGCAGCTCCTCGCACAAATCGCGCAATGGGAAAACCTCTCGCTGGACCAAGTCGTTGCAGTGGGCGATGGCGCGAACGATCTTCCAATGCTCAATGTCGCCGGCATGGGAATTGCATTCCATGCCAAACCGCTAGTTCGGGAGAGCGCTCGCCACGCAGTGTCGCACCTGGGCCTCGACGGAATCCTTTATTTGTTAGGGGTGCGAGACCGCGACTTGGACCGCGCTGAATTTCGCTCCAGCAGCGCGGGTTGAGGAGATTGAATCGTTGAAGGGGGCGTTCGTCCTTGGTCGTTCGTCTTTCGCAGGTTTTGCCAACGACCAACGACCGAAGACCAACGACTGGTTTTACGCCGCTTCCTCGTGAATTGTTGCGCGGACTGCCTCTCTTACATCGTCCGGAACCGGGCTCATACTGTGTGCACTACGGGCGTGCTCTTCAACTTGGCTCATTATTTCGTCTTCGCTGTTACCGCGAGCGACGAAATCGCAATCAGCACCAACATCTCTACAACTAACGGTTTTTGCCATAGAACCTCCTACGGCGGACGAGTCTAGCACAGAAAAATGTCAAGGATGTGTTAATTGAAGACTCTTTAGAGCACAGCGCAGGATCGAAAAGTTGAACCCGAAACGCACTCAAGATAGCATTCCGTCTTCATGCGCATCGCGATTGATACTGGCGGCACCTTTACCGATTGCGTTTACCTCGAGAACGGCACGCTAGCTGTGCTCAAGGTGCTCTCGACGCCAAATGATCCTGCTAGGTCCGTGCTCGAAGCTATTCGACAAGTAGCAGCCGCCGAGCACGTCGAAGTCCGCCACGGCACCACGATCGGCACTAATGCCCTCCTCGAACGCAAAGGCGCGCGTGTGGCATTCGTAACCACCGCAGGTTTCGAAGACACAATCGCGATTGGCCGCCAGGCACGCCAACATCTCTACGACTGGTTGGCTACACCCGCAGCCTGTATTGTCCCTCCGGAACTGCGATTCGGCGTGCCGGAACGAGTGAGTGCCGAAGGGGAAATTCTAGTCAGCCCGACGGAAGAAGAGTTGGACAAGTTGCGTGAGCAGATTCGAGTCAGCGGTGCCGAGAGCATTGCAATCTCGCTTCTCTTCTCCTTTGCAAATCCGGAAAATGAACGACGAGTCGCTGCAGCGTTGCGCCAGGAACGCATCGGACTGTGTGGGTCGGACATTCCTGTCCGACAGAATGATCGACTGCAATCAGAGACTCTCAACGACATCAGAATGAGCGAGCGGTCGGACAAGAATGTCCGACCCACACAGCCTCAGGTCCGTTTGCCCGACATTCCCATCTCCGTCTCCCACGAAATCCTGCCTGAGTTCCGCGAATACGAACGTGCAGCAACCGTTGTGGTCAACGCGTATCTCGCGCCCAGAGTCGGCGGATATTTGCAGAGGCTGGAATCGGCCATTCAAAGCGAGCACGGTGGCTCTCTTTACGTGATGCAATCATCCGGCGGAATCATCTCTGGGAAGCTCGCCGCGAACGAACCTGTACGTACTGTGCTCTCCGGCCCAGCAGGCGGGGTCATCGGCGCGCATCGCGTCGCGAAGCTGTCCGGATTTGAGAACATCATTGGCTTTGACATGGGAGGGACCTCCACCGACGTTTCGCTCATCGATAGCGCCGGACCGCGCACGACCAGCGAGGCGCGTATTTCCGACATCCCAATTTCGGTGCCGATGCTCGACATCCATACGGTCGGGGCGGGCGGTGGATCACTGGCGTGGTTCGATCGCGGCGGCATTCTGCACGTCGGGCCAGCATCTGCCGGAGCCGATCCCGGCCCGATCTGCTACGGCCGCGGAGAGCAGCCCACGGTTACTGACGCAAACCTCACTCTCGGCAGACTTGATGCGGAGCTCTCCCTGGCCGGGACCGTGCATCTGGACGAAAGACGCACGCGGCAGTTCATGGAGCAAGCTCGTGGCCCAATTCCGTCCCTCGAAGAATTCGCCGCCGGAATTGTGCGTGTTGCAGAAGCGGAAATGGAGAAGGCGATTCGCTTAATCTCTGTGGAGCGCGGACACGACCCACGCGAGTTCACTCTGGTTTGCTTCGGAGGAGCGGGGCCGCTTCACGCCTGTTCTCTGGCCCGCGCGCTCGGCATTCCGCGAGTGTTGGTGCCGGCGATGCCGGGAGCACTTTCGGCTTTGGGCATTCTGATATCGGAGGTGGTCCGAGATTACTCACGAACGGTGATGATTCCCTTTGCCGCCGGTGAACAGATCCACGATGAGTTAGATCCATACTTCGCTGAACTCGAAGCCAAGGGCGCTGCGGAGTTTCGTGAGCAAAGACTGTCCGGAGTCGCCAACCGCTCGGTTGATCTCCGCTACCTTGGTCAGGGATACGAACTCAACGTCGCGGCAGGACCACAGATGCTTGCTGATTTTCACGCTGCACATCGCAAACGCTACGGACACGCTGACGAAAGCCGGAGCGGGGAAGTTGTCAACGTGCGCCTGCGAATGGTAGCTGCTTCCGACGCAATAGCACTTCCCCGAAAACCAGTTGCGGGGTCAACTTCTACTGATGCAATACTGAAACAAAAGCGCGTTATGTTCAACGGCGAATGGCTCGACGCTCCCGTCTTTCAGCACGATTTACTTTCGCCGGGAAACCGCTTCGAAGGCCCGGCGATTGTCCACGAGTACAGCGCAACGACCGTTGTACCGCCGGGGTGCAGGGCCGAACTGGATGAGTACTCGAACATGGTGATCGAGGTCTGAATGAATTCCTTCGATCCAATTGAGCTTGCGGTATTCAAAAGCGCCACCCACTCGGTTGCGGAGGAGATGGGCGCTGTGCTGCGTCGGACGGCGTTTTCGCCCAACATCAAAGAACGACGAGACTATTCCTGCGCCATCTTCGATTCCGCCGGGCAAGCCATTGCAATGGGCGACCACATGCCTGTCCATCTCGGGTCAATGCCGATGTCGGTCCGAGCTGCGATGGATGCATTGACGCTTGAAGCGGGAGACATTGCTATTCTCAACGACCCATTCGCCGGCGGAACGCACTTGCCCGACATAACTATGGTTCTGCCGGTGTTTCTTCGGCGCGGAAGCAAACCTCTCTTCTACGTCGCCTCCCGTGCCCATCACGCTGATGTCGGCGGAAAATATCCCGGCTCAATGGGACTGTGCCGCACGATTGACGAAGAAGGAATTCGCATTCCGCCAACAAAACTCGTCCGCAGTGGCGAAACCGATCCGGCTGTCCTGAAAAAGATCCTCGAGAATGTGCGCACGCCCGAGGAGCGCGAAGGCGATCTCGCCGCACAAGCCGGAGCTTGTCGCGTAGGCGAGATGCGCTTGCAGGAACTCGTTTCGCGTCATGGCAATGAAAAAACACAGCAACTATGTGCCGAACTTCTCAATTACTCCGAGCGATTGATGCGAGCGGAACTCAGACAAATGCTAAGAGGAACCTTTTCGGCGGAAGATTTTCTGGATGATGATGGATTTAGCAGCGATCCCATCCGGATTAACGTTTCCATCACATTCGATCCGGAGCGCGCCTCGGCGCACGTCGATTTCACCGGATCGAGCCCGCAAGTCGCGAGCAGCATGAATGCCGTTTTCGCGATCACTTATTCCGCGACTTATTATGTCTTTCGCTGTCTGCTTCCTGAAGACGCGCCCGCTAATGCCGGACTGATGCCGCCCATCACCGTCCACGCTCCTGAGGGAAGCATTGTGAATGCCAGGCCGCCAGCCGCGGTGGCGGCAGGCAACGTGGAAACTTCGCAGCGGGTCGTTGACGTTCTTTTGCGTGCGCTGGCGCAGGCTATACCCGACCGCATTCCCGCGGCCAGTTCAGGAACTATGAACAATCTCACCATCGGTGGCACCGATCCGCGCACCGGAAAACCATTCGCTTATTACGAGACCATCGCTGGAGGAATGGGCGCCCGCCCCAACGCCGATGGGCTCTCCGGCGCGCATACACATATGACGAATTCGCTGAACACGCCAGTTGAGGCGCTTGAATACGCCTATCCATTTCGTGTTCGGAAATACGCTTATCGGCCAAATTCCGGCGGCGAAGGAAAATTTCTGAATTGCTAGCCGATGCGCAGGTCACGCTCCTCAGCGATCGCCGGAAATTCCGCCCATACGGATTAGCCGAAGGAGAACCGGGTGCACTGGCAAAAGCGACTCACACTTCAGGAGATCAGACCAGACAAATTGCCGGAAAGAGCAGCACGTCCGCCAAAGCCGGAGACGTTATTCGGATTGAAACGCCTGGTGGAGGCGGATGGGGCAAGCGGAATCCTTGATCACCTATTCAGGCGCGGCAATTCCGTAGCGGCGATCGTTCGCTGATATCGTGAGGCCCATAAGCTGTGCCCGAGTACACCGAGCGCCACGACGGCCAGGACTGTGCCACTCCGCATGTCGAGTCTGGGGAACGACAGCAACAACGACAAAGATGTTGCCACCGCGAGAACGGCGATCAGGTCACCCATCGGAAGGTGGAATTGAGTGTCAGGTATTCCACTCTTTCGCCGTAACACCGGAAGTGCCGCGCAAACGGAGCCATAGTAAAACAACCGTGATACAGCCGAGATCACCAGGTTCCACTGAAAACTTCCCGCCAAGGAAAAGGCGTAGAGCAGGACCGCGAATACCAGAATCGCAATATGCGGAGTGCGAAATCGCGGATGCACCCGCCCCATCACCGCCGGCAGGTCTCCTTGTTCTGCTAGCGCAAAAAGAATTCTCGGAAATCCAAGAACGTTGGCACTCAGATATCCGTAGCAGGAAACGAGCACTCCGATGCTGAGAATGGCGGCGCCTGATGAGCCGAACATGAATTGTGCCGCCGTCGCCAATGGCCGGTCTGTCATTGCTGATTGTGGCAGCAACGAAACAATCACCCACTGCGTCATCGTGTACACAACCGTGCAGACGATAAGCGCCACGAACAGCGCAAACGGGTAATCGCGACGCGGATTTCGCGCCTCTCCTCCAGGCATCAGCGCAGTTTCATAACCTCCGTATGCGAATACCAATAAGAGGATGGCATCGCGCCAACTCCTGAAAGGCCCGGCAGGAAGCGCAATCGCCATGGATCGATGCTTCAGTCCCACGAACACCAGTGCGGCCAAAATAAATCCGCCCAGTGTGATTAGCTTGGCCGCGGTGAAAAGGTTGCTCTGCAATGTGCCTCTGCGAACTCCAACATAATTCACTGCTGTCAAAATGCTCAACACCACCGTAAGGACAATGATCCTGGACCATTTTTCCTGCGCCGAAGGCCAGAATTGCGCGAAATACGTCACGAATAGATTTGCGTTTGCGGCTGCGGCCGTTAGCCGTGCCAGCCAGCCAAGCCATGCGATTGCAATCCCCGTTGGCCGACCGAAAGCTGTACGGGAATAGAGGTAAACTCCGCCAGTCTGATCGAAGCGGGAAGATACTTCGGCGAAGCACGCCATTACAAGCGCCGTGGCGACTGCAGCAAAGATCCACGCGATTGGGCTCGCCTTGCCCAAACTGCCTGAAATCTGCGAAGGCAATCCAAAAATTCCGCTTCCAATAATGCAATTGATCGTGAGTGCAGCCAGGCTCCATCGGCCAATAGCACGAACAAGCGTTGGCCGGTCCGGTTCAGGCATCGGTGGTTTGTATCACAGAATCGCAGTTCAAACCAAAACCGCTGGAAACCCTAGCCGCGAACACGGCTATCTGTTCGCAACAATACTCAGTTTCTCCGTTAACGTTTACTGTTGGCATCTATCGCGCCAATCTGATATCGTCTCGCATCGTACGTAAGTCTCATACGAGCTTGCAGAAGTTTATATCGACCTAATCACAAACGGAGTTGCGAGTATGTTTTCTGGCGATCGGCGTCACTTCTTGCGGCAGGCTGGAACGGCGGGCCTGGCGTGCTCCGCCAATTTGGTCTTAGGACGCTTCTTGTCCGCCCAAGCAAGAAGCTCGAGCACAGAGCATATCTCTCGTATTTTTGTTGATTCCCGTCGCACCATTGCTCCACTCGACCGCAATCTCTTCGGTTCATTTCTCGAGCACCTGGGGCGGGCGATTTATGAGGGCATTTACGACCCCGGATCGAAATTGTCCGATTCAAATGGATTCCGCACCGATGTGCTCGCTGAAATAAAAAAACTGGGCGTCCCCGTTGTTCGCTATCCGGGAGGAAACTTTGTCTCCGGCTATAACTGGCTCGATGGCATCGGCCCCAAGCAAGACCGCCCGCGCGTACTCGACAAAGCATGGAATTCCATGAATTCTAATCAATTTGGGACCAATGAATTCATGGCATGGTGCAAGGCCGTCGGTACCGAACCGCTCCTGGGGCTCAATCTCGGCACCGGCACACCCGAGCAAGCCGCAGCGCTCGTCGAGTATTGCAATGTTGACAAAGGAACGGAATGGAGTGAGCTTCGCCGCAAACATGGTTTCAATGAACCTCACAAAGTGAAACGCTGGTGCCTGGGAAACGAAATGGACGGCCCATGGCAGATCGGCCACATTACCGCCACCGAGTACGGCATGAAGGCACAGGATGCAGCGCGGCAAATGCGCTACGTGGATCCGTCACTGCAGCTGATTGCATGCGGATCAAGCGGCCCACTCATGCCAACTTATCTCGAATGGGACCGTGAAGTGCTCGAGCAGTGCTACGACTACGTGGATGCACTCTCATTACATCGCTATTTTGGAAACACACCCGAAGAAACCGGCAATGACAGCGAAAAGTTCGTGGCGCTGAACCTCACCATGGACCGCCAGATCGCTGAAACGCTGGCCGTCTGCGACCTGGTGCGCGGACACAAGCGCTCGCCAAAGAAGCTGTGGCTCTCATTTGATGAGTGGAACGTTTGGTATCGGCAGCGTAATGGGGATGCCGTCAATGGCCGCCGCCAAGAAGCACCCCCTCTGCTTGAGGAAATCTATGACCTCGAAGACGCCTTGCTGGTGGGCGGTCTCGTGATCACTCTGCTTCGCAATGCGGACCGTGTAAGGCTGGCGTGCTTAGCGCAATTGATCAATGTAATCGCGCCAATTATGACTAACGGAACAGGACTCTTCCGGCAAACGATCTATTACCCATACAGCTGGGCGTTACAGTACGCTCAGGGTTCGGTGCTGAATCTACTCGTGCAATCCCCGACCTACGACGTCGCAAAAATGGATCCAGTCCCCTACGTCGACGCCGCAGGAACTTTGAATCCGGAGAACGGCCAGACTTCGCTCTTCCTTCTGAATCGTGACTTGTCGAAAGCGCGGGAAGTGGAAGTCGTATGGGAGGACAACCCTGGTACGCGCGTTGTCACTTCATTGGTATTGACTGGAAACGATTTGAAGGCCGTCAACGGCTTCGATGCACTGCGGCGAGTGCAGCCCCAGCCCCTCGACAGACCTTCCACCACTAGCGGACGTACAAGACTTGAACTACCTCCGCGTTCTTACAGCGTTATTCAGTGGCAGAGTTAGCGGCGAACCGGTGAACCACGTCGCTTGCCCGTTCGTCAGATGGAAAGGCCGTCCGTCTCGGGGTGCCAGATACTCCAGCAATTCTAGAAGTGGACAGCGAATGTCTGCCGAAATCGCAACACGGGAAAGTTTCAACAGACTCGGGTTCTAGTATTGACGATCCGGTCGGATCGCGAGCAATCCCGGGTTCCGCCAAAACGCGGTTGCCCGCGAAAATCGGATCAAAATCTCTTGCATACCGGTAACATCGTGGTATAGTCCGTACCCGCCCGCATCTCGAAGCTGGAGAAATGCCTGAAAGATCTTCGCGTGGAAGGCATAAGCAGGTCTGGCTCTTGTTGCAATCGAGAGTTACTTGCTGTTCGAACAGCGGAGAAACTCCTCATAGGCATTCCAATAGCAGAAGAGAAGAGGTAGTTCACCGAAGTTGGCATTGCCGAGGAGGGCTCAGTGTCTGGATTTCCCGGAAATAACGGCTACACGACAGAGAACTACGATCTGAGTTCAACGATGAACTACACAATTCCGGGCTGTCCTGGGTACGTTGGGAACTACAACCAGAACGGCCTCGGCGAATTGGAGAAGATCAGCTTGCATTTCATGTATCCGGAAAATCAGAGAGTAGCCGAGTTCATTGGCAAAACCGTAATCACAACCGGAGAGATGACGGTGCTCCGCGGTTTGTGGGAGGCTCGTGGTGCGGCGTTCACGGTGCACCAAATGATCCTGAATTACGTGTGGCTAGATGAGGCTTCGGGTGTTCTCAGCACCGCTCCGTACGTAGCGTTGTCCTACTTAACACCGGGCAGACATACTCTTATGCTCCTGCATATGGATTACCTGGGCCGGGCCTACGCGTTTAGGTTTTCAGTAACGGCTCTCAGTCCAAGCAAGTTTGGCCAAACCATCGCGGGCCCGATTGCGGCTTCAATGTCGTTGCTCATGCAATAGGGGTAAAGATCGGCCGCGAAGGAGAATCCGCCGAAAAGTCGCCTCTGAAACGATTGCGGAGATGTTGAGGTCCATTAGAAACCCGTTAGCCAACTTGCATTTGTCAAAGGTTTACATCTGGAGGAACCCCCGTGCTTGTATCACAATCAGGCGCTCGGATGCCAAAGGTTTTCCTGTTAGTATCCATCGCTCTCGCCTCGCTCAGCTCTACCGCCCAGACAGCGATAGAAGGCAGTCTCCGAGACAGAGCAGGCAAATCAGTTCCCGATGCCAGGGTCACACTACAACCCGAGGAAGGCAAAACCGTGCTGGCAATCACCGATTCTGCCGGCAGCTTCCATTTCAGTGCCTTGGATGCTGGCAGGTACACGCTTCAGGCCCAAGCAGACGGTTTCTACGTATCAATTTTCGATTTCGTGCTCCGGCCGCGGCAGCCTCTTTCATTCACGATCGAGTTGCAACCGAAGGAATCTGCGAAGCAAACGGTGGAAGTCAGCGCTCATTCTTTGCTAGTTGATCCCGAGAAAACCAGCAGCTCCTATACCTTCACGCAGCAAGATTTAGCAAAACTTCCCGATCCGTTGACGGACTCCACAAACGATCTGGTCAATAACCTAATGCCCGGCGCGAGCGACAGTCACGACAATTTTCTTGCTGTACGTGGCACTGAGTTCTCGCTACATGAATTCATCAATGGCGTCTCGTTCCTCGACAACACCCAGCCACAGTTCAGCCCTGGAATCAGCCCCCAGATTTTCGAAACCGTCGACTTGATGACGGGCGGCTTCACGCCCGAATATGGCAATCGTTTCGGAGGAGTGCTTGACATAGTTACGCGCTCGGGCGCGGACGTCGCCGGTCATGGCGACGTGAACTTCAGGGGAGCGACCGTCGATACCTACGATCTCAATGCGGATTACGGAGGACAATACCAAGGCGTTGGCTATTACTTCTTTGTGGACGGATTCACTTCTGGCCGGTTCCTTGATCCTCCGGAGCCGCGTGAACTGTATGACTTCGGTAAAGGCTCGCGCGCGACGGCTCAGTTCGATTGGCATCCGAGTTCACAGGATGCATTCAAGCTGCTGTTGATGGGAGGGGGCGACAATTTTCAGCAACCGAATATCTCGGACGATCAGGCTGTGGGCCGGGACGCTCAGCGTCACCTGCGGCAACAAACGGCGATTCTCGGTTGGCTGCATACGTTTTCGCCGCGCACACTGATCTCGACCTCCTTATATGAGCGAACGAGTTCGGACCGGGTGCTGCCCACGACCGACCAGGTCACGCCATTTTCTGAGGCTTCGCGGTCGCCGCTCACCTTGGGCATCAAGAGTGATCTCTCACACTTCTGGAGCGGGCATTTTCTTAAGGCTGGTGTGGATCTCGTCCGCTTGCGGGAGAACGAAAACTTCTTCTTTGATGGCCGCGGCGATCCCGATGTCTTCCCTGCTTTCACCGGCGGATTGCTTGGTGGACAGGCAAGTGCCTATGTTCAAGATCACTTCTCGCCAGTTCGTAATCTGACTCTCGATCTGGGCCTGCGCTACGACTACTTCGACCTGGTTGATACCGGCGTTCAAACCAGCCCACGCGCGGGACTGGCCTATCACTTCACCAAAACGAAGTCGGTGCTACATGCGGCCTATAACCGCTATTTTTCTCCGCCACCCATCGAATATTCAGTTCTTGCCAGCTTTATCGGACACAATGCTGTGGACCCGAGTCAGCGCGTTGGCAACGTGCGCGCTTATACGCAGAACTATTTCGAAGCAGGATGGGCGCAGGAACTGCGTCCGCACGTAAGCCTCGAACTGAACGCTTACTTGCACAGCGGTCACAACAGTTTCGAAAATCACGAAATCTCAATTAGCCGCATCTTTGTTCCCATCAACTTCCATACTGCTCGCTCCGAAGGCGCTGAACTGGTGCTAGATGTTCGGCAGCTCGAGCGCATCGGAATTAGCGGGCGCTTCCAATACGCCCTGCAGAAAACCTATTTTTATGGGCCGATCACGGGCGGGTTCGCGGGAGACGAACCCCTGACTGCGGGGGAACGAATTATTCCAGCCTTTGACCAGACCCATACCGGTACGGCTCAGGTCTTCTATCACCGTCGCTGGCGCGGCTTTTGGGCAGGCAGCGCGCTTCGCTATGGTAGCGGCACCATCATTGAGGGCGGCAGTCGACTGCCCCAGCATTTCACGGGCGATCTTGCTTCTGGAATGACACTGTGGAACCCGGAGCCAATGCGGCTGGATGTTGAATTTGATGTCACCAATGTGTCGGATAATGTCTACCAGATCGCAAAAGAGAGCGGAGAAATTCCAATTCAGTTTGCGCCGTCACGGACAGTAGGCGGCAGCCTGAAATTTCACTTTTAGGCGAATTCATGGAACGGGTTGCGACTTCATCTCAAACTCAGCGGCGATGTGATGCATTATTGCCGCGCCGATTTTCGTCAGCGCCGGGTATTTTGCCGCACCGGATATGGTGGTGCTAGACTGCGCGAATGGCTACCAGAAAGAAAACCCAAACAAATTCAACAAGATCGAAGAAAACTGGCGGGAGGAAGTCAGCCAAGCGCCTGGTAAATAGGCAGAGTACTCCTAAAAAATCGACGAAGAAGGCCGTTAAGAGCAAAGCAGCAGCCAAAAAGAAGGTGCTGACGAAAACGAGGCGGGAAGACCGCGAGGCGAATGAACAAGGTGTCTCGAAGAACTCAACCGCCGGGCAGGTCGGCAATCTCCCGAAAGTCCTCGGGATTGCAATCGGGAGATCTGCAGGGCTTATCCGACGTCGAAAGTGCCGATTCTGAAAGTGTTGACGAGTTGATCGAGGAAGGCAACGCGTTCGAGGCAGGGGTCGTATCCGGCGTCGAGGACTCCAGAGGACGCAACGAGCAGGAAGTTCGCACCCGTGAAGTGCCCGAAGACGACGTGCCCGGCGAATATCAGTACGAAGAGTAACGGGAGTCGCGCAATACTGCCAGCCACACGGCAAGCACGACCAGGCGCGGGGTCTGGCCGAACCGGCGCGGTGGTTACCACGGAATATCGTACACGGAGGGGTGCGGCGACCGGATAAAAATCAATCAGAAACCCCAGAACTCGTTTCGATGTTAGATAAGCCCCATGTCTCGAAAACCGCGAGACATGGGGCACCCCCGGCATCTCGCTGGGAAACATCGTGGAGTGGCTCTTGCCGGCTTGATACTTGCACGATGTTCAGCACATCGAAGGCTTCTGGATGTCACGGAACCGGTTTCTCAAATGCTGGTTCAGGTCGGCACGCAATCTGCACGGCATTATCACCGCGTGATAAATGACCGCGGCCTCATGGACAAAGAATTTTGGGACGCTTTCTTCTTCTTTGACCAACCGAGAGACAAGTTTCAACCATGCCGGACACCTGGTCGCGCAGCAGCGGTTCCGCGCAACTTTGTCACGGCAAGGTCACCTTCGCGTCACGCAAGCGCTCACACGCTGAAACGCTGGTCCGGGAAAACGCCGCGGCGCGACAAGGGCGGGGCAACCCAGGCTCTAGCGATACAAGAGTTGGCCTTTGACCGTATTAGGTATAACCGTTTTGCCAGGAGCCTCTCCATCTATTTCTTGGGCCGTAGGGACTGATGGATTACTCGGGTAAGTCTTGCCATCGAAAGAAAGTCTTGATTCATAGCCGGGCTGAATCCCTCCACCGGCTACGACGACGCCTAGGTCATGCCAGCGATTTGATTTCGTCGCTAGCATTCGGATTGGGAGTCGCGTAATCGTTGTTTCTGTGACTAGGCGATAGGATTGGCTTTCTCCAGTCAAGATCAACATCGAACAGCCACCGCTCCCGCACCAATCTCGACCTGTAAGGTAGACAATAACTTCCTTCCTGCCGTCGTCGTTAAGATCCACGAAAACAGAAGAGTACCGGGTAGCCCCCTCTTCTTCGAAAAAACGTATTTGGCTTTGGAAGATAGCCTTGAAGAAACTCTTTCAGAGAAGCTTCTCGGTTTGTGCTTTTTCGGTCTCCACTTTGTGTAAGACCGCTGGTTGCTAACAACATGAGTGCAATCAGAACACAAGTTCGTGCGGTCTTCGCTTGCACTCTCACGCCTCCTCCTGCTCCTTCAACTTCGCGATCACGCTGAAATCTTCGAGTGTCGTAGTGTCGCCTTTGACTTCACCATTGGTGGCAAGTTCACGAAGCAGGCGGCGCATGATTTTTCCGCTGCGGGTTTTGGGGAGTGAATCGGTAAAGCGGATGTCATCGGGACGGGCGAGTGCGCCGATTTCCTTGGTCACCCACTTCCGCAGCTCTTCTTTTAACTCCGGTGTTGGCTTGCGGCTGCCGTGGAGGGTCACAAATGCAGCGATTGCCTGGCCTTTCACCTCATCCGGACGAGCCACCACCGCGGCTTCGGCGACGTAGTCATGCGCAACCAGAGCGGACTCAACTTCCATTGTGCTCAGGCGATGGCCGCTAACGTTGATCACATCATCCACTCGGCCCATCACCCAGAAGTAGCCGTCTTTATCTTTACGCGCACCGTCGCCGGTGAAATAGTTTGGCGAAATCTGCGACCAGTACTGCTTCACGTAGCGATCGGGATCGCCATATATAGTCCGCAGCATCCCCGGCCACGGTTGCTTGAGCACAAGAAATCCGCCGGAGCCATCCGGAACCGGCTCGCCTTCCATGGTGACAATTTCGGGAACAATTCCGGGAAATGGTTTCGTCGCCGAGCCCGGCTTCGTCGCGATCGCGCCGGGAATGGGCGTGATCATGATGTGACCCGTTTCGGTCTGCCACCACGTGTCAACAATAGGGCAGTGATTGTGCCCAATGATTTCGCGATACCACATCCACGCCTCGGGATTGATCGGCTCGCCCACGGTACCGAGCAAGCGCAGGCTGTCCAGCTTGTGCTTCTTCGGCCATTCATCTCCCCAGCGCAGAAATGTACGGATCGCAGTCGGCGCGGTGTAGAAGATGTTCACCTTGTGGCGGTCAATGATTCGCCAGAAGCGGTCGGGTTCGGGAAAATTCGGCGCGCCTTCGTACATCAGGCTGGTGGCGCCGTTCATCAGCGGGCCATAGACGATGTAGCTGTGTCCGGTGACCCAGCCAATGTCGGCAGTGCACCAGTAAGTATCTTCCTCATGCAAATCGAAAACCCATTTCGTTGTGATGTAAGTGCCAACGGAATATCCGCCGGTGGTGTGCACTACGCCTTTGGGTTTGCCCGTCGTGCCCGACGTATAAAGGATATATAGAGGATGCTCGGCATCGAGCGGTTCAGCCGGGCATTCGTCTGAAGCCTTTTCCATCAGATCGTGCCACCAGTGATCGCGGCCGGATTGCATATTGACTGCGGTTCCGCTGCGCTTATAGATCACCACATTCTTCACTGACGGACATGACTTCAGCGCTTCTTCCACTGCTGGGAACAATTTCACTTCGCTGCCTCGCCGATATGCGCCGTCCTGCGTGATCACCAAAGCAGCCTGTGAGTCCTGGATTCGGTCCACCAGCGCATGCGATGAAAATCCGCCGAACACAACTGTATGCGGAGCGCCAATTCGCGCGCAGGCCAGCATGGCAATCGCCAGCTCCGGCGTCATGCCCATGTAGATCGCAATACGATCACCTTTTTTTGCTCCCAAGGACTTCAGCACATTCGCGAATTTCTGCACCTCACGATGAAGTTGCTGATAGGTAAGGGTCCGTACTTCGCCCGGTTCGCTCTCCCAGATCAGCGCGGCTTTGTTTTTGCGCGGCGTTTGCACGTGTCGGTCGAGGCAGTTGTAGGAAAGATTCAGCAGGCCGCCGTCGAACCATTTCGCCCACGGATGCTTCCATTCGAGGACCTTCTCCCACTTTTTAAACCAGTGCAGTTCTTCCGCAATGCGTCCCCAGAATTTTTCCGGCTGTTCAACCGACTCGCGATAGATGCGCTCATAGTCTTCGAGGCTTTTGATGTGCGCCTGCTGGCGAAAATGTTCCGGGCATTCGAACTTGCGCTGCTCCTGAAGGATGGAATCAATGTTTGGAGCAGGCATCGTGGCCTTGTCTGCCATTTTGTATCCTCGTCTATGGTTTTCGACTGACTTGCAGCATTCTAATCTGAGGAGCTGTCGTTGTGCCCTTACCGTCCGTCAGCGGCTAAAAGCCGGATGTCAAGCAAACGTGTCTCTGATCCAGCCTTCTACCGCTTCCCGCATTTCCCGCAACCTGCCTTCGAAGAAGTGATCAGCGCTATCAATGATGACCAATTTCTTCGGCTCCGGCAGCGAATTCACCAGACCCTCAAGCTTCGCACGGGGGCCAAACTGATCACGGCTGCCACTGACGAACAGCTTGGGTTTATTGCACGAGTGCAGGAAGTCGAGATCGTAAACGCGATCGTCCACCGCCTGAATTGGCACCCCGAGGCCAATTACGGCTTTTACGCGATCATCCGGACAGGCGACTCGCAGCCCTACGGCAGCTCCGAATGAGAACCCTGCAAAAATTAACGGGAGATGGAATTCGCGGTCGAGCCAGTCCAGCGCTGCTCGAACGTCATCGGCTTCTTCCACCCCGTGACCGTGTTCTCCCTCGCTCAGCCCGAAGCCGCGAAAATTGAAGCGCAACACCGGAAATCCAAAACTGTTCAGCGCTTTCATTGCATGAAACACAACCTTGTTGTGCATGGTGCCGCCGTAAACCGGATGCGGATGACAGATCAGAGCAGCATGACTCGCGTTCTCTGCGCCAGAGTTGAGCAGCGCTTCGAGGCGTCCGGCGGGGCCATCGATGAACAGCGAACGAATTGAGGAGCCGGAAGACGCCACGTTCTCAGATTACAAGAAGAATTGGATCATTGAATCATCGGATCATTGAGCGATTGACGTTTTTTGCTTCAATGATTCAATCCCCCGATGATTCAATGATTCAGTTTGCTATTCTCAATGCGACATGAACGTTGACATCGTCGCCCTTACGCGCCAGCTCGTGGACATCGAATCTATCACCGGAAACGAAGCCACGGTGGGGCATTTCCTCGAGCAGGAGCTCAGAAAACTCGGCTACGAATCGAGACGCATGCCGGTGGAAGGTGATCGCGCCAACGTCTATGCCACGTCATCGCAGCAGCCGAACCCCGCCATCGTCTTCTCCACCCACATGGACACCGTGCCTCCGTTCATTCCCTCTTCGGAAGACGATCAGAACATCTATGGTCGTGGTTCATGTGATGCCAAGGGAATCATCGCCACTCAGATTGCCGCAGCAGAACGCCTGAAGGAGCAAGGCATCTATGTCGGCCTACTGTTCCTGGTCGGCGAAGAACGCGACAGCGCAGGCGCGAAAGTCGCTAACCAGCAACCGAACGGATGCGAATTCCTCATTAACGGCGAGCCCACGGAGAACCGCGTCGCGATTGCTTCGAAAGGGTCGCTGCGCGTGCGGCTTACTGCGACTGGCCGCATGGCGCATTCCGCATACCCGGAACTTGGCGCCTCTGCAATCAACAAGCTGGTCGAAGCACTACATCGCCTGCAACAGATGAAACTGCCGTCTGATCCGGAGATCGGTCCGTGCACGATGAATATCGGCGTCATCGAAGGCGGCCGTGCGCCCAATGTAATCCCTGATCACGCTCGCGCGCAGTTGCTCTACCGGTTGGTTGGGCCTGCAGACAGCCTTCGGAAAGAGATCGTCACCACGGTCGGTGACCTGGCCAACGTCGAATTCACTCTAGAAATTCCCGCCGTCCGGTTGCGTACATTTGAAGGCCTGCCCACCATGGTCGCCGCCTTCACCACCGATATTCCCGCGCTCAGCAATTGGGGCCAGCCAATGCTCATCGGACCGGGATCAATTCATGTGGCGCACACGGAAGGCGAGTGCGTGGAAAAAAAGCAGTTGAACGAGGCGGTGCAGTTGTATAGCGCAATTGCGAAGACGCTCGCAGCTCTAAGATCAAGTTGAGCCGCTTACTTTTTGACGTTAGCGGTCCGTGCAACCGCCACGGCATTCACTTCAAACCGCGCGCCGAAGAGCAGCTTGTTGACACCGACAAATGTTCGAGCGGGAAAGTCTTCACGGAAATATTTGCTGTACACGCCGTTAAAGGCCTGGTAATTACCGAGATCAGTGCAGAACACCTGGACTGAGACAACGTCGTCCATGGTCATGCCGGCTTTCTCTACGTTCTGTTTAACCTGATCCATCAGATCAGTAGCTTCCTGCTCGAGGGAGAGCCCCGCAGCGAGCCTGTCCGGATCGGCCGTAGTCCCGGCGACATAGAGTGTGTTTCCAACAAGCACGGCGCTGCTGAACGGCAGATGGCGTTCGGCGGCGAGCTTCGACTTCACGAATGTTCGATCAGTTTGCGCGCTGGCGGTGACCGCAAGAAATAGATAAACAGCGAGAATGACGTGCTTCATGTGTCCTCCTGGGAAGTTGCGGTGCTAGAGATCATTTGGGACGGTAGACGCCCGGGACTCCCTACCTCAGGTGCTCCACCAGAAATAAGTCCGACAGGTCGCGGACGTATCCGAAGACATAATGCTGTTCGTCGGCGGCCAGGCGAGGGCACGAAACCCCCGTCACACCCGCAACGTCCGCCGGCGAGACAGTCTTCCAGGGGGTTCGAGCGCCGGTTTGCAGATCAAGCTTCCACACCGGACAAGAGGTTTCACCGCGCTGTCCCACGAGCAACGCATTTCCACCATTACTCCAGTGAATCGGCGCATCGCCGGGCTGGGAACCGCGGACGGGTTGTGGATCTCCGCCATCGGCTGAGACCAAAGCAACTCCATCGTTGCCAACAACCGCGACTCGCTTGCCATCCGGAGAGACCGCGCGGGGATACAATCCCACACTAAAACCCTCGGGAGTAATGGCGCGAGGCTGTCCACCGTCAAGGCTCATCACATAGACCCGCGATCCGTGCCCGGGTTCGCTGCCTTGAAAAACGACCCGCTTAGAATCGGCGAAGAATTGTCCGCCAGCAGGCACCACTTTGCCAGTCGAAACTGATCGCTGCTCTCCCACGCCCGTGGGCAGCAATATGAAGTCTGGAGGCGACACGTTCTGCCGCAAAACCAGCGCCCATTTGCCATCGGGCGAAAAGGCATTGCCAGATCCCTGCCCTAGCCGGACCGCCGACGTGCCGGTTGTGTCGCGGCTGAAAACGGCGTATTCACCGCCGCCGGCCTCGCCCGCCTCAATGAACAGGATCTGTTTACCGTCTTCTGAAATGTCGATGGGCACCGTCCAATCCTGCCAGCTGAGGTCGCGCTCTTTGTTCTCTCCTGGAGCCAGGCCGATTGCGCCTGCGCGCATCGCGTCTCGTGAAATCAAAGCGCGGCCGCCGGCGCCGACGTCATGCAGAGTCAGCGTTCCCGGCGCACTAAGTAGCTCGCGAAGTTTACCCGACAAAGTGACGCCGCGCAGCGACCGGCTGAATCCAGTGGCGGTCGCGGTGAACCAGATTTCATCCCCTGACGGCGACCAGGCGGCTCCTATGGCGCTCGCCCAGCGTTCGGTCAAGTCCGTCTTTTTGCCATTCAAGTCAACCACGCTGATGGTGCCGCCATCATCGCCCAAAAGATTATGGTCAATGAAGGCGATGTGATCGCCCTTGGCCGAAAAGCGCAAATTGCTGATCCATCCGGGAGTCTGATACAAAACTTTGCCAACCGGATACTCGATTCTGCTCTGGCCGTTCACGACGTGGACCGCCGTCAATTGTTCCCCTCCCGGCGCCCAATCTGCTGCTTCAACATTGTCCAGCAGATCGCGTGGAGCATCCGCGCCGATGGAAACCTGGGCCAGCGTACCGCGATGCGTAAAGTGATTGGGACTGACGCCGAAGCGCCGCAGCACCGCTATTTGCCCGCCAGAGGATACCGCCAGGACTTCAGTTGCCGGAAGGCTGAGGTCGCGAGACTCAGTTGAATTCGGCGAGCTGATATAAACGGCCTGAGGATCCCCTTCCCATCCGGCACTGTAAACTGCCGAGCGTGGGTCTGGAGCGAACCTGGCTGTGTACAACGCGCCCCGCCGGAAGCTCAATTCGCGAAATGTCGGCACCGGTGGAGTGGCAGAGCGCTGGCCGAGCCAGACGCCAGCGAGTGCGCCAACACATAATGCCGCCACAGCAGCGCCGGCAAGCAGCGGAATGTGACTGCGCTTGGCTCTGGTTTGAGTATGGGATTTTCCGAGTTGCAAGGTGTGCGTTCCGGATGCGTCCGATCCTGCTAATGCAATTGGGTGCCGCGAAGATGCCAGCCAGTCTCGTTGCAGCCGTTTGAGATCCGCGCGTACTTCGGCTGCGCTCTGGTAACGCAGATCGCGGTCCTTTTCCAGCGCCTTGTTGACGATGCGTTCCAGCTCCGGCGGAAGTTCGGGGTTCAACTGCACCGGTGCAATCGGCACCTTGTTGAGAATGGCATTGAAAATCGCCGCTGACGTGTTTCCTTCGAACGGCAGCCGCCCGGTACTCATTTCATACAGCACCACGCCAAAAGAAAACACATCGGTGCGCGCGTCCAGATCTTCGCCCAACGCCTGCTCCGGGCTCATATACGCCACTGTCCCCAGAGTAGAGCCAGGCGAAGTAAGTTGTTCAAAGCTGACTCCAGCGGTGGCGCCGACCGTGGCTGCTTCCGGTTCCAGGATCCTGCCGCGCTCCGCCATCACTTTCGCCAATCCAAAATCGAGGATCTTGGCATGATTGCGCTCGGTCACAAAAATGTTTGCCGGTTTAATGTCGCGATGAACTATGCCTTTGGAGTGCGCGGCGTCGAGCGCATCGGCAATTTCGATGGCCAGCGTGAGCAGGAGTCCAACATCGAGCGGCTTCGCGGTGATGCGGTGCTTGAGCGTTGTCCCGTCCAGAAACTCCATCGCGATGAACGACTGCGAATCGTTCTTGCCAATCTCGTAAATCGTGCAGATGTTGGGATGATTCAGTGCCGAAGCGGCACGCGCCTCACGGCGGAAGCGTTCCAGAGTTTGGGCGTCGCCGGCGACGTCCTCGGGCAGGAACTTCAGCGCCACAGAGCGGCCGAGGTCGGTGTCCTCGGCCTTGTACACCACTCCCATGCCGCCGCCACCGAGTTTGCTCGTGATTTTGTAGTGGGAAAGGGTCTGCCCGATCATCGGAAAAGCAATCTTAGGCCGGGCCAGAGGGGGAGTCAATTGCGGAGGCAAACCTTGGAACCGTCTTAGTGAAAACGAAAGGGATTACATGGCAATTTGCGTTATATACGCCACTGGCGTATAGTGTCACATAGGTACGCTGATAGCGTATGCCGCCGTATTTAGAGTTCATGGAGTCGTCGGGATTTACTCGTCGTTTGCCGGAATATTTGGGTGATGATGATTACAGGGGACTCCAAGCCGAACTCGGCAGCAACCCGGAAAGGGGGGACTTGATGCCGGGCACTGGCGGATTTCGCAAGATGCGTTGGGCGGATGCCCGGCGTGGTAAAGGACGAAGCGGTGGCTTGCGGGTGATTTATTACCACTTCGCATCCGATCACCAGATCTGGCTGATGACGCTCTACAGCAAAGGTGAGGCGACCGATCTAACGGGAACTGAGAAGAAGGCCTTGAAGGCAGCAATTGAAAACGAATTGACATTGCGCGCTGCCGGCAGACAGAAACGATCACGGAGAAAAAAGTAATGACTAAGCGAAACACTTTTGCTGAACTCATGGAAGGCGTATCCGAAATGAAGCAGCATCGCGAGGGCAAGCTGACACTTCGGAGCTACAAAGTCGAAGTCTCACCTCTTCCCAAAGTGGACTCGAAGATCATCCGGGATACCCGCAAAAAGCTGCGCTGCTCGCGCGCGGTGTTCGCGCGCAAACTGCGCATCAACGAGAGGACTTTGGAAAAATGGGAGCAGGGCCGCGCGAAACCCAATCCGCAAGCGGCCGCACTTGTTCTATTGGTGCGGCGATATCCGGATACGTTGGCACGACTGGATGCGGTCGCGGCCGGCTAGTCATTCTGGGACTCTCGACCGAGCAATTCCCTCTGATGAAATCTGCTGTTTCGCTGCGCGATTTGCTAGGGCATCACAGCAGAGATTGTCCTCGTCATCTGCATGCCCCTTTACCCACCTCCAATGGATCGTATGAGAAGCCAGACTCTTGTCCAATTGTTCCTAGAGGTCTTGGTTCAGAACGGCGCGACTCCCTTTCGTGGTTTTGCTTTTGCGCCAACCGTTCGCTTTCCACTTTGACAGCCATTCGGTGATTCCACGCTGCACATACTGCGAATCTGTTGCGACGGTCACTATGCACGGTTCTTTCAGTGCACTCAAGCCTTGAATGACTGCTTGCAGTTCCATTCTGTTGTTAGTTGTGTGGCCCTCCCACCCATAAATCTCACCGACATGATTTCCGAATCGCAGCAGACACGCCCACCCGCCGGGTCCTGGATTGCCGATGCACGCACCGTCAGTTGCGAGTTTGACTTTTTTCCCTGGAACCACGGCTTGTAATTCTAGCCGCCAGATTCTTATGTTTGCTAGTAACATTTGTTGGCAACAGGAGGTGGTAACGCATGACGGCAGACGAACTGCGGGATCTCCTTACTCAGCGTCAAGTTGACTTCACTGAGAAGGAGGTTCAGAGCGGACGCCAATTCAAGTGTGCAGGCGGTGAAATCTTCATTGCATATACGACAGGCAACGTTTAGTGCCAGGGCAAACAAACCGAACTTTCGAAGGCGGTAAAGTCGTATAAACCAGGGAAAACCCAAGGTGCAGCTGTGACTGAAGTCGTGGCGAGCAGCGCAGGGCCGGATAAACGAGTCTTCATCGTGTATGGGCATGATACGGTCGCACGCGATGGCTTGGAACTTGTGCTGCGAAGAATGGGACTCGAACCAATTGTGCTGGCTAACCTTCCTGCCAGTGGTGACACGATCATCGAAAAACTGGAGCATTACCTAAAAGAACACGGCAACGTCGGGTTCGCATGTGGGCTTCTTACGCCTGACGACCAGGGCCATAAGTCGGGCAAACCGGAGGACATTCAATATCGCGCGCGTCAGAATGTCATTTTGGAGTTGGGCATGGTATTGGGCAGACTCGGCCGGGGGCCGAGTTGCAATTTTGACGAAGGAATCAGTAGAGCATCCGAGTGACATTGCCGGATTGATTTACACACCCTTTAAGGAGAGGATTGAGGAAGTCAAAGGGAAGCTTTTCAAAGACCTTCAGGCGGCCGGATATAGGCCGAATGCCGACGGATTGTGAAACACGCGTCGAATCACAAGGTGCACCTGCAGTGTTCCTAAGCGAATTCCAATCGCTTTACTTTGATCCGATCCGCGCGGACTTGTGCGAGGTCGTAATGGGCCTGCTGCGTCAGCCAGGTCGCCGCGTTGCCACCGAAGACCTTGGACAGTCGTACCGCCATTTCGGGAGAGATACCGCGCTTGCCGTTTACCAGTTCGGACAAAGTGGTGCGCGTAACTCCGAGAGCATGGGCAGCCTGGGTGATGGTCAAGTCCTCGGCTCATGCACTGCCGCAGCACAAAGCCTCCAGAATGTGGCGGATTCTTCATCGACATATTCAGTCTCCTCACTGCCAAGCTCTTAACCTCCAAACAAGGCTTCCAGGTCGCGCCTGCCGTGGACCACGCGAAGAATCAACACGTCCTCGTTGTCGACGCAATAGACGATGACGTATTCCCCGACCGGAGAGCTTCGTGAACCAACGCCTAGGTCGTCGCGCCTGCGCCCAAGTGGGGGTAACTGGCGAGAGGGAAGAAACGATTGGTGATGGAATCGATCAGACGGTTAGCAATCTCTACATTCCCGCTTTCGGTGGCGACGTAGTACCAGATTTCGTCCAGGTCAATGGTCGCTCGGCGCGCTAAGCGGTGCGCCATGGGCGCTACGCTTTTCGCTCAGCGGTCAGGCGGGCGACTCCGCGCTGCTTTACTTCTTCGGCAAGTTCCCGCATGGATTGCTGCGTGATGACGCGCCCTTCGCCATGGGCAGTGGAGGCTTTGGCATCCTCTAGGCTTGCCAGGAATTCCGCCCGTTTGCGCTCCCGCTCCTCCCACAGAGAAAGAGCTTCCTGCACCGCTTCTTCCTCATGCTGAAGACGTCCGGTTTCGATCGCCTGCCGGATAAACGCCTTCTGGTCGGGCGTGAGGCTGACTTCCATAGCGCTAGCCTAGCCTTAGCCTAGACATCGGCCCCAGATTGTGTCAATCCGTATAAACTTGACTGATGAGCGTTGAAACCCTGAACTCCCTCGCCAATGCCTCATCCTCCTATCTTCGCTCGGCCATGCACCAGCCCATCAGCTGGCATGAGTGGGGAGAGGAAGCGTTCGAAGAGGCCAAGCGGGAGAACAAGCCGATCCTGCTCGACATTGGCGCGGTGTGGTGCCACTGGTGCCATGTGATGGACCGCGAGTCGTACGACGATCCGGAAATTGCACAGATAGTCAATGAACGCTTTGTGGCGATCAAGGTGGACCGCGACGAACGTCCCGACATTGATAGCCGCTATCAGGTCGCGGTGCAGGCCATCAGCGGACAAGGCGGCTGGCCGCTGACGGCGTTTCTCACGCCCGACGGAAAACCGTTCTACGGCGGAACCTACTTCCCTCCGGGTGACAATTATGGGCGGCCCAGCTTCCGCCGCGTACTGATCTCGATTTCCGATGCGTATCGCGAAAAGAATAAAGACGTCGTGGAACAAGCAGGGATGGTCGAAGGGGCAATTGCTCATTCAGAATCGTTCTCTGGAAAAACTGGAAATTTCTCGCCGCAGATTATTCAGGAAATCGTCGATTCCGCGCTGAAGATGTTTGACGAGACTCACGGCGGATTCGGAAGCGCGCCGAAATTTCCGCAAGCTTCGATGATTGATTTGATGATTGATCAGTATGTCAGAATCCGCGGCCGAGACCTGCTCAACCAAACGGGCGAGGGCGCCCGTCTCCACAAAACCTTTGCTATTACTCTGGAAAAAATGGCGCGCGGCGGGGTTTACGATCAGCTCGCCGGAGGCTTCCACCGCTACTCGATTGACGAGCGCTGGATTGTGCCGCACTTCGAGAAAATGTCTTACGACAATTCCGAGCTCCTGAAGAATTACGTGCATGCGTACCAGGCAACGGGTTCCGACTTCTTTAAAGATGTCGCCCGCGACATCATCCGCTGGATCGATGAAGTCCTCAGCGATCGCGAGCACAGTGGTTTTTACGCGTCGCAGGATGCCGACATCTCACTCGACGATGATGGCGATTACTTCACCTGGACGGTTGACGAAACCAAAGCAGTTCTCACGGAAGAAGAAGCTGACGTCGCGTGCTTGCACTATGACATCAATGAAATCGGCGAGATGCACCACTATCCCGCCAAGAACGTCCTCTATCAGCGGGCTTCAATCGAGGAAATTTCGACTCGCCTGAAACTCTCGCCGGAACGCGTCCACGAGCTTCTGAGCTCGGCGAAAGAAAAAATGTACGCCGCGCGCTTGCAACGCCAAGCCCCGTACACCGACAAAACAGTTTACGTGAATTGGAACGCGCTATGCATTTCGGCCTACCTGAAAGCGGCTGTAGTCTTGCAGTTCGGTGATGCTCGCCATTTCGCTTTGAAGTCCCTCGACCGAATTCTTGCAGAAGCGTGGAAACCCGATTTCGGTCTCAAGCACGTTGTTTCCTACTCTGACGCCAATGCGGCAAAGCGGGACAATCACGGCTTTCTCGATGACTACGCTTTCACTGCAATTGCCTGCCTCGATGCGTACGAATCCACAGCTGACGTGAGCTACTTCCGGATCGCACGCCAGGTCACCGACCAAATGATCGAACGCTTCTACGATTCGGTCTCAGGCGGATTCTTTGATGCCCCGCGCACCTCACAGTCCCTGGGAGTACTTGGCGCCCCGCGCAAACCGTTTCAGGACTCGCCTACGCCCGCGGGAAATCCCATGGCTGTGATTGCGCTGTTGCGAATGCACGCCTACACCGATGAAGCCGCGTACCGCGCCAAAGCGGAGCAGACATTGGAATTGCTGGCAGCGAGTGCCGGGCAATATGGATTGTTCGCCGCCACCTACGGAATTGCGGCGCAATACTTCGCGGCGCCTCACAGTCAAGTTGTAATTGTGGGAGAGGATGATACAGCCGAGCAACTTTACAGGCAGGCAGTCGCGGCGTCAGTCTACGGTCGCTCCGTGCTGAAACTGAAGTTCAGTCAGGCGGTGCCTCAGAATTTGCCGCCGTCACTCGCTGCGACGATTCCGCAACTGCCTTCACTGAAGGAGCGGAAAACCGTTGCCGTTCTCTGTTCTGACGGCACCTGCCAACCACCAACTCATAGTGCGTTCGAATTGGAACACCTTCTGAACGCGCACAAACCAGCAGCGTAGCCGCCGCCAAAAGATCCAGAAATTAAAAGAGGGCCCAGACTGCTTTCGCAATCCCGGGCCCATAAGTCAGGGGCCTTTCACCAGCGCCCCGTTGCTGCTTGTCCTACTTATCGCAATTGACTCTGCAGAAGGGCATGATTCCCCCGTGCACCGTTGTGGTGATTGGAGCGGCCATTGCCAAGCAAGTACAAGCGACGGCTACCACCAGGACCAAAGTCCTGACCGCACGTTTCATACACTTTCTCCTTACATTGCGGGTCCCCTGGGAGCGGAAACCCTTAGTGGCTCGAATTATATATCTACTGTCAAGTCTGTATTTTTTTGGGATAAAAAACGGTAGGAGGAACTCAGGTGTAAGGCGTGCGGAGTACGGGTTTAGGCTCCCTGGGTCTTGGAAAAAGCGCGGTCTACCATGTGCTCGAACATCGGAATCAGGGATTCCGAATTTCCATGCGGTTGAACATCCAAAAGGGCTTCGTCCCATCGCTGCGGGATAAGAATTGGAACCCGCGTTTCACGGCGATTCAGCACAACGTAGCCCAACCAGAGCATGACGCAAGTATTGAAAACGCAGAGATTTAAGACATTCATCTGATCTTGCGTAATGTGTCCGCCGGAAATGAGTGCGTTGGTGAGCAGCTCCGTTCCTGCAAAAATGCCGAAACCGAGTGCAATTCCGAAGCCCGGACGGCGCCACGACAGCCCTACGTGTTTGCAGAACGCCAGCAGAAATAACACCATCCCGCACTGCACCACCCGAACACAGCGGTGCGCCACGACAATCGTCTTGACCATCGGATCGTTCCAGCTTGGGCTGATAGAGATGAGCACAACTGAGACCAGAATCATGATCAACGCCGCCCACTTAAACAATGCCGTGCCCAGGTCCTGCAGGGCGTGATATGGCCGGAAGGCGTCTAGAAACACTTCATGGATAATTTTGAACTCGAATACCAGATTGATCGCGCAGGTGAGCCAAAATACGTCGAAATAGGTGGCATGACTTGCTAGGCGATAAACCGGAAAATTGATCGCAAAAAGCCCGATCTGGGCAAGGGTGAATGCAAAAAATACCCGAAAATCCTTATGAAGCCGTCGCCGAAACATCGCCACCGCGACTATGGTTTGCAGTATTGGCTGCGAAATCCAAAGAGCTAGCTGGATTTGTGGGCTGGACATAAGTCCCATCGGGGCTTTCAGGAACTAAAGCCTTACTTTCTGGATGGAACGTTAACAGCTTTCGGAATGGGTACCTATGAACGGAAGTAACCAAAGTCATGGTTACTCTTTTGAGTCAAAAACAAGCCTCATCTTGTGTCAATCCGCGAATACAAAGTACGCGGCCGCCCACATAGAAGCTGGAATCGTACCCCTCTTTTCCGCCGTGAAAACTACGCTGTAATCGGTTGAGCCGCGCAGGGTTTCCAGGAGTGAAGGTCCGGGTTTGATGGCGATCGTTGCCATGTGTTGCAGGAACCCGTAAACATCCCCTATTCCTTCGTATTCCTGGGAAACGAATGACAAAAACACGTGTTCCCGGCTCAGGCGCAGCGCCAGTGAACTCGCAAGTGAAACCATGCGCTCGTATCCTGCCGTGGAGACCGCTCCAGGCTCTGGATTATCAAAAACCAGGCGCAACCGCCGTTCGTCTTCTCGCGAAAACTCCCTTACCTTCGGCGAGCCGGACTTAGCTGTGGCCTTCCAGTCCACGAAACGGGCAGAATCCTCCGGCAGATACTCGCGAATCCGGTAAAGGTCTGCTCCACGGCCTCGTTGATAAGCCTCGAGCTTGCCGCTTAAAACGGGTAGTAGCTCAACCACATCTTCAGAGTCCGTCAATTCCGGATAAACCAGCACCTCCCGCGACAGCGCCATTCTGCGGGTCTTCGCGAGGAAAGCAAAAGGAAAACGTGTGGAGAGACTGAATCGCTCCTGATAGAGCCCACGGCGCCTGAATTTCAGTTTCACCTCAGCTTGCAACTGAGAGCCGGGGAAGACCAAGGGAAAATACGCAGCTTCGTGAAAGACCCCTGAAGGCTCGCCCACCGTTACACGACGCAACTTGCGATCAGGTAGCTGTAACCACTGCTTTTCCGGTGGTCGCCAAGGCGGGACCGGGAAAGTTGTTGCAACCCAGCGCCAGCGTAGGCGTTCCTTCTGCTTCTCAACCGGTACCGCCGAGACGGAGAGAGATGGAATCCAACGGCGAGGATTTCGAACACAAACCGTAGCCGCCACGTCTGTTCCGGCGAAAAGGTGTTCTGGTACTTTGAGTTCGAGTTCCAGCCCGCGCAAGCAGACTGAAGAAGCGATGCCGGAAACCACAATCGCCGCCAACATCGCCGCCACAATGATGTAAAGCAGGTTGTTGCCGGTATTTAGCGCGGCAATACCTATCAGCAGTACCACAATTGCGTAAAGTGCTCCCGCGCGCGTGACTTCGAAATCCAGGGCCTCCCGTACTCGCCGAGCCCCTACCCGCCGGACAAGGTGTGGCACTATTCCCAATCCCACGCCAGCAGCTAACAGCAGAGCCAACGATGCCAGCAGGACCGTGCCTATCACGTTGCCGGCGTCGCGCGCCGCAGTCGAAAAAATAGCCGCGCCAAACGCCAGAGTCAGGCCGACCGCAGCCAGTAAGAACCGCAACCAGGCACCGGAATTTTCCGCCCTGAACGCCTGCGCCAGGCTACGCATCTTCAGAAATTCTGCGGGTTGAGCAGCGGATGACATTTCTTGCTCGAGCCTAGCACTGAACCGAAATGCTGTCAGGTTACTTCCCGGGCGCCACCGAGACTCCTCGTCCCTACCAGGCCGGCCTGCAGAAAGGGTTCGACGATCGTCATAAATTCTTGCGGACATTCTTCGTAGGGGAGGTGCCCGACCCCCTCGAGGATTTTCATTTCCGCTGACTCGAATTGGCAGCTGAGCGGGAAGGCTGATGCCGGATCAACTGTCTTGTCTCGACTGCCCCAGATCAACAAAGTCGGGATTTTCGATATTTTTGGAAGGGTGGCTTCTAGTTCGGCCATGTCCTCCCACCACGTTTTGACAATACCTACGGCGTGCTCGAGCACTCCCGGACGACTCAAAGGTTTAAAGTGGCTCTGAAGAGTTTCGGCGGTCAGCCGCGTCGGATCTCCGTACATCCTGCGAACAAAATAACCCTGCAGAGGCCGAGACCATCGCGAAATAGTCGGAAAACACGCAGCGATAGCTGGAATCCGCAGGAGCCTCAGCCTCTTACGTCCAACTCCGGACCACGGATTGGCAGGAGAAACTAAGACCAGGCGGCGAACGCAGGATGGTTGCAGCGCGGCAGCTAGAATAGCGGTTGCGCCGCCATATGAGCTGCCTACGAGATCGCAGGAATCGATTCCAACCCCATCGAGGAATGCGAGCAACCTGCGCGCAGAAGCAGACAGGCGGCAATCCAATGCCGAACTGCATTCGGAGAAACCGGCGCCGGGCAAATCGGGAACGAAAACCTTGTGGCTCTTGGCCAAGTCAGGAATTACTCGCCGCCAGTTGAACGAATAACCAAGAAGTCCGTGCACCAAGACGATTGCATGGCCGGACCCCGCTTGCCAAAAACGAACGCGCAATCCCTCAACCTGGGTCCATTTTTCGCTAATGCCCTCGGGCGGGCTCACAACCTGATCGTCCCGTTTAAGCATTCTGTTCCCGCGCGGACAACTTTCTGCGTAAGTAAAGATTCTATCTGACCAGATATCGCCTCTGTCGCTTCTGTAAAGGGGAGCTTCGGCTCCCCGATTTTTTTAACTGTATTCGGGGTTACGGTCCTCGTAAACACTGGTTTGCCATCTACTTACCAAATACAGGAGATACCTTCCAAAAAACATAATGTTTCGAGAGCCATGCTTCTATAATCCTGAAAGAGCTTCTTAGCATGGGACTTACCCGATTCACTAATCCAAGAGCGTTGGCAGCGAACGTGCATCCTTTGCAGCGGGGGCCGTGCTGTGAATAACGCGCCGGTGTCTCCGTCGCCCATGAACCGCGATTTTCAAATCCGATTCGCTGCCGGGTTTCTGGCCCTGTTGACCATCGCTGCTGTAACGCTGGCTTGGATCAATTTCCGGAAGGCCGCGCAGTTCGTGGCTCCATATGATGGCGTTAGCTGGGTGGAACACGGCGGAAACGTCGTTGCCGATCGTGTAGCATCGAACGGCCCGGGAGCACGAGCGGGCGTTGAAGCTGGCGACCGTTTAGTCGCAGTCGAGGGTCGTCCGGTGAGCCGGGTTGACCAAGTTACCCGCCAGATGTACCAACGCGGTGCTTGGTTCAGCATTAGCTACTCGCTTGTACGGGGCGCGATACCCCTTGAAGTCAAGCCGATCCTCAGCGTGTATCACCGTGCCTCTGATGACTGGTTGCGCACCATCGCCCTTGTCTATCTGGGTATTGGTCTCTATGTTTTGTTTCGGCGTTGGACCGCTCCTGGATCCTCGCATTTCTATCTTTTCTGCCTGGTTTCGTTCGTCTCGCACTCGTTCCACTTCACCGGAAAACTTAACTCGTTTGATTGGACGATCTATTGGTGCAATGTTGCGGCTAATATCCTGCAGCCCGTCTTGCTACTCCATTTCGTATTGATCTTCCCCGAAGAGCACAGCGCGATTCGTCGCCACCGCGGGCTTGTCCCCTCGCTCTATGTTCCGGGGTTTTTGCTGTTGACGTACCAGGCCCTCGCGTTCGCGTTCGCGCAAGCCAGCCAAAATCTGCTGTGGCGTTTCGACCGTTTATTGATGGCCTACGTTGTGGTTTATTTCCTGGCTGCTGCCGCGGTTCTGTTGCGCAGCTATAACGCCGCGACCCGCCCGATTCTCCGACATCAGCTGAAATGGCTCACGCGTGGCACGGTCCTGGCTATTGCTCCGTTCACGCTGCTATATGCAATTCCCTTTGTTCTCGGGCGGCCCACGCTTGATGCGTCCGTTCTCTCGCTTGGCATCCTGCCGCTGACCTTCGGCTACGCCATCTTCCGCTACAAGCTGATGGACGTGGACCTGATCTTCAAGCGTGGCATGGCCTACACGCTGGCCGCAGTTGCTATTGCCGGAGCCTATTTCACAGTGGTGGCGCTCGCCGGCGTGCTCGTCCATAGCCGCTTGCCCAGTGCGGGTACCACCGGACTTGTGCTGGCAATCGTAATCACGGCAGTTTTGGCCGATCCGCTCCGTAAATGGATCCAGGATCGTATTGACCGTCTGTTTTACCGAACGCGCTACGACTATCGCCAAACCCTCGTCGAATTTGGACGCGAGCTGAGCGCTGAAACCGATCTCGATAAATTGCTGACCGCCGTGGTGGATCGCCTTTCCCGCACGCTACTCGTAGATCGCATGGCGATTTTCGTTGCAGCAAGTGAGGGCGCAGAAGGCTTTTCATTAGCAAAGTCGTTTGGTATGCAGCAGACCAGCGATCTTGATCTCAGCTTTCTCAGCGTGAAGCGGCCGGAAACTGGCGAGGGGCATCTCTTCCTTGAGAATACTCACTACGTCCCGCGTGAGACGCCCAGCGCACAGGAGACAATTGCGCGCCTCGACTTGAATTACTACATCCCTTGCCACGCGCAGAAGACCACCGTTGCCGTGCTTGGCCTGGGCAAGACGGTGGAAGGTGACTTCCTTTCCAGCGAAGACGTGGAACTGCTCGAAACCGTCGCCGGATACCTTGCCATCGCCATTCAGAACGGCCGCCTGTACGCATCGCTTGAGCAAAAAGTCTCTCAGTACGAGCGTCTCAAGGACTTCAACGAAAACATCGTGGAATCCATCAATGTGGGCGTTCTTGCGGTAGACCTCGCTGACCGCGTCGAATCGTGGAACTCCCAGATGGAAGTTATGTATGCCCTGCCACGCTGGCAAGCGCTCACTCGTCCGCTGGGCGAGATATTCCCTGCCGAATTCGTAGAGGAATTCTCCCGCGTCCGGCAGAGTCCCGGCATTCACAATCTGTACAAGTTCCGCATGGCCGTTCCCACGGGTGAAACCAGAACGGTGAACGTTGCCATTGCCCCGCTCGTGACCAAGAAGTTCAGTGTGGTCGGTCGGCTGATCATCATGGACGACATTACCGAGCGGGTGGAATTGGAAGCTCAGCTTTCCCAGGCCGACAAGCTCTCGTCTATCGGACTGCTGGCCGCCGGTGTCGCGCACGAGGTCAACACACCCTTGGCTGTGATTTCCTCTTACGCTCAAATGCTCTCAAAACAACTTCAGGGAGATGAGAAGAAGAGCACCGTGCTCGAGAAGATCACACGCCAGACATTCCGCGCCTCCGAGATTGTTAACAACCTGCTGAACTTCTCGCGCACCAGCGGCGCCGAGTTCACTGAAGTTGACGTGAACCGCATAATCCTAGATACCCTGAGCTTGCTGGAGCACCAGTTTAGGACTGCCAAGGTCCGCGTGCACGATGAGCTTGCTTCTCACCTTCCGTCTATTCAAGGCAATGCCGGACGCCTGCAACAGGTCTTCTTGAACCTTTTCCTGAATGCCAAAGACGCCATGCCTAACGGCGGAACGCTGCATATCGCTACTTCAAATGGCGATGGCGTGAGCGTAATGGTTTCTGACACCGGCAGCGGAATCGCGCAAGAGCACATCCAGCGCATTTACGATCCCTTCTTCACCACCAAGGCTGCACCTCAGGATGGTCAGAAACGTGGCACCGGCCTCGGTCTGTCTGTGACCTACGGAATCATCCAGGAGCATGCCGGCAAGATTCGCGTCGAGAGTTCCCCTGAAGAAGGAACAACTTTCTATCTGGATTTTCCTCTAATGAGAAAGGCGGTCAATGTCTGAGGCCGCCGTCATCCCGCGACGTTTGACCGATAGTCCCTCTTCCTCGCAGGGATGCATCCTGATCGTTGACGACGAAGCTGAAATCCGCGAATCGTTGCAGACCTTGCTCGAATTCGATCCTTCCCGAAATCCGCTCGCTCGACTCGCAAATCTCGGTAATCATGATTACCGCCTATGGCACCGTGGAAGACGCAGTGCGCGCCATGCAGCATGGCGCTGTAAATTTCCTGCAAAAGCCTTGGGACAACGAAAAGCTACTGGCAGATATTCGCGCCACTGTGGGCCGCCGCCGTGCCGAAGAAGAAAATATTCAGCTCAAGCGTGCTCTCAAACAGCGTTACAACTTCGAACACATCGTGGGCAAAAGCGAGCCCATGCTCAAGATTTTTGACCTCGTCGCTCAGGTAGCCCCCAGCCGCTCCACGGTGTTGCTGCAAGGAGAAAGCGGGACCGGCAAAGAACTGATTGCGAAGGCCCTGCATTTGAATTCGCCGCGCCGTGATCGTCCGTTTGTTCCCGTCAACACCGGCTCCATGCCTCCCGACCTGCTTGAATCCACGCTCTTCGGCCATCTCAAAGGCGCATTCACCAGCGCAATCGCATCGAAAAAAGGTCTGTTTGAAATTGCCGACCGGGGCACTCTGTTTCTCGATGAAATCGGCACCATGGGTCTTGATACGCAATCAAAAATCCTGCGCGTACTGCAAGATCGAAAATTCATGCACTTGGGCGGCGTTCACGAAGTGCAAGTGGACGTGCGAATCATTGCCGCCACCAACGTGGACCTTCGCCAGTTGGTACGGGAAGGCAAGTTTCGCGAAGACTTGTTTTATCGCCTGAATGTCATCACCATTGATCTCCCACCTCTGCGCCAGCGAAAAGAAGACATTCCGCTGCTCACCGAGTTCTTCCTGCGCAAGTACTCGGAGGAAAATCAGCGCCAGGGCCGCCGTGTCACTCCCGAAGGCCTGCGTCCATTGCTAAACTACGCCTGGCCCGGAAACGTGCGCGAACTGGAAAACGTGGTTGAACGCGCTGTGGTGCTTTCGTCCGGCCCTGACATTGGTCCCGAATTATTGCCGGACCACATCGTCGGACGGGGAACACCCCTGCCACTGATAGAAAGCCGTGCCGATGCTTCCCTGTTTGATGTAATGGAAGACTGCGAGCGGCACATAATCATGGACATGCTCGAAAAGTGCGGCTGGAACCAAACTGAGGCCGCTGAACGGTTCCACATTCCCCTCTCGACCCTCAATCAGAAAATCAAGCGCCTGAACATTGAGATTAAGAAGAAGACTAGAGAGCAGCTCTGAGCAGTAGGCCTTGAGCTGCGAGCGAACTGGGTTTGCTTGCTCGAAGCTCATCACTCGCAGCTTGTTCTCTCTGCTATATTCCTCTCAGACCCATGGAGCTCATTTCTCCCACAGATTTCGCCAAAGAGAAGGTCCAGTCGGTCCAGGAATATGCCATGCTCGCGGCGCGTTCCATCGGCAATCTGTTCAAGCGGCCCCTCTATCTGGCTGACATGATTCAACAGGCCGACCTCATCGGCTTCGGTTCCCTGCCCATCGTTGTCCTGACTGGGTTCTTCACCGGCGGCGCGCTTGCGCAGAACAGCGGCGACACCCTCCGAAGATTCGGCTCCCTGACTTTGATTGGCCAGTTAGTATCCCTCGGCATGGTGCGCGAGTTGGGTCCGGTCATCACTGGATTAATGGTTGCCGGTCGTAACGCATCCGGCATGGCTAGCGAACTTGGTTCCATGGTGGTCACTGAACAGATTGACGCAATGCGAGCTCTCGGCACGGACCCAATGAAGAAGCTGGTCACTCCGCGCGTCATCTCGACCGTGACCATGCTCTTTTTTCTCACCATTATTTCTGACGCCTTCGGCATCGCCGGCGGCGGAGTCGCCTCCTCCCTTTTCTTCGGCGTTGATGCGCACCAATATTGGAGCACCGCCTGGCAGATCCTTGTGTTTCAGGACGTCTTCACCGGACTGGCCAAACCAATCCTTTTCGGATTCATCATCTCCACCATCGGTTGTTATTACGGCATCTCAGCCCGCGGCGGGACGCAAGGCGTAGGCCGGGCCACCACTCAGGCAGTGGTTGCGGCGTCTATCCTTATCATCATGGTAGATTTCTTTGTCACTCGTTTCGCAATGACAATTTTTGCACGATGATCCATGGCGAGTCCTCCCGCAATCGCTGAACAACGGTCCCCTCACTCCCCGGAACTGGGGCCGATCGCGGTCGAATTCCAGGATGTATCAATCGCTTTCGAATCCAGGCAAGTGCTCGATGGCATCTCATTCCAGCTACGTCATGGCGAGACCAAAGCCATCTTCGGCGTGGCTGGTTCTGGCAAAAGCACGATCCTGAAACTGGCTCTCGGGCTGATCAAACCCGACTCGGGTCGCATCCAGGTCCTTGGCGAAGACATTACCAAGATGCACGAAGACGATCTCTTCGAATTGCGTCGGCGAATAGGAATCGTATTTCAGGAGAGCGCTCTTTTCGATTCTTTGAATGTCCGCGAGAACGTTGCCTTCCGGCTGCTGGAAGAAGGCACCGCTGCGGAAGATGAAGTCGAAAAACGTGTGCGCGAGGCGCTGAGCTTCGTCGAACTTGAGCACACCATGGATCTATTCCCGTCCGAGCTTTCCGGTGGAATGCGGCGGCGCGTCGCCATTGCACGCACGATCATCACTCATCCTGAGGTCCTGCTCTACGATTCGCCGACTGGAGGGCTCGATCCGGTCACGTCCAACACAATCATTGAATTGGTGGTCAAGCAGCGCGATGTATATCAGACCAGTTCCCTTCTCGTTACTCACAGGCTGCAAGATGCATTCACCATGGGCACGCATTACTTCGACCGCAGCGAAAACAAAATGAAGCCGCTGCCGCCGGGTTCGCGCGCCAAGGTCCCCATGTGCTTCCTCATCCTGCGCGACGGCCACATCATTTTCGATGGCGACTTGCCGAGATTGCGAGAGACCAAAGACGAGTACATACGCGAATACATTTCATAAGCAGCTCAGGATTTCTTTCGGATCAGGTCCTCGACATCACCGATTTTGTCGCCCAGCCAGTTGATCTTATTGGACAGCCCCTGAATCTCCGTCTCCGCGCGGCGGTTAACGTCGTAATCAAGTTCGCTGCGCAGCCGGTCTTTCTTGTCCTGCCGATTCTGGCTCATCATGATGATTGGCGCTTGAATGGCGGCCAGCATGGAGAGAAACAGGTTCAGCAAAATAAACGGATATGGGTCCCATGCGCGATGGCCCAGTACGATATTTGTAGAGGAATATGAAACTAAGATCACTCCAAACGTAATAATGAACGTCCACGACCCACCAAAGCTCGCGACTGCGTCCGCGATGCGCTCGCCAAACGTTTCCTCTTCTTCTATAACTTCGTTCGGATTGCGGCCCGCGCGCAGCCGAACCAGTTGCTGTGACGCGTGAAACTGTTTCCCTAACACTGTGAGCATGTCCATTCCAGCCAGCGGCTTCCGCTCGAGCAGGACCGAGATGTCATGGCGATCAACCTCCAGGCAAACGGTTTCCTCCTGCGCAACCGCCGTTGTCTGGTGCGGCGTCTGCTCCAGCATGGACGCAAATCCGAAGAATTCCCCCGGCGTGGGTTGATCAATGACAACCTCCTGATGGTCTTCGTCAACCGTAGTGACCCGGACCGAGCCAGACACAAGTACGTAGGCCCGTTCACCGGGATCACCCATTTTGTAAATGCGTTGCCGCGCGGCAAAGTTCTTAACTTCGACTTGGCCCGCCAAGACGGCGGTCTCTTCGTCGTCCAGCAAAGCAAATAACGGTACTTGTCGCAGGATTGTTGGATTGCACGCCATGGGGTTCCTCCGGCTTAAAATGCAAAAAGAGGATTTCATAAGTTGCGCGAGGAAGACAACCGAAAGCCAAAGTAACCGCAGCGGGCACGGAGGAAAAACACAGAGGGAGTTCGCGATGTAATACACCTTGGATAATGTGTTACAATGAGGTCATGCCTTCAACGATTCAAGCGCGCCTGGATGAGCCTTCACAAAAAGCACTTGCGAAGCTGGTGAAGCAAACGGGGTGGAGTCCTTCTAAAGTGGTGCGGGAGGGGCTGCGGTTGCTGGCGGCGTGTCATGTTGGAAACGGTTCCCGCAAGATTATCGGCCTGGGAAAGTTTGCCTCTGGACTTCCTGACCTCGGATCCAACAAGGAACACATGAAGGGCTTCGGAAAGTGAAGTCTGTTCTCCTGGACACAGGAGTAATTGTCGCTTCCCTCGACCGCAGCGAGCGGGTTCATAGGATTTGCGCGGAGACCATTGCCAGCCCCGGTCCGCCTCTAGTCACTACTGAAGCGGTCATTGTGGAAAGCTGCTATCTGCTACGAAGCGTCGCGGGAGCAGCGGAAGCGATTCTGGCGAATGTGGCCGCAGGGATTTTTCGGATTCCGGTTTCGTTATCGCAGTCGGCGGAGCAAGTAGGCCGGATCATGCACAAGTACGGCGATCGCAGGATCGATCTTGCGGATGCATCATTGATTCACTTGGCGACCGAACTTAACTCACCTGACATTCTGACCCTTGACCGCGATTTTGAGTTTTATCGCTGGGGACGAAGTAATCCGTTCCGGCTGCTGATCGCTCTCGACGCTTAAACCTCACCACAGAGGGCACAGACAATCTTTTTACTCGGTTTTTCTGTGATCCTGAGTGGCCGAAGCCTGCCCTGAGCAAAGCCGAAGGGTGGTTAGTCGTTTAGAATTGAACTTCCATCATGCTGACCGGTTCTGAAATTCGACGGAAGTTTCTGGACTTCTTTATCCAGAAGGGACATCGCGAGGTGCATTCGTCATCACTGGTACCGCACAACGATCCCACGTTGCTGTTCACAAATGCGGGGATGAACCAGTTCAAGGATGTCTTCCTTGGCCTGGAGAAACGCGACTACGCGCGGGCGACTTCTTCGCAGAAGTGTGTTCGGGCTGGCGGCAAGCACAACGACCTCGAAAATGTCGGATTCACCAACCGGCACCACACATTTTTTGAAATGCTCGGGAATTTCTCCTTTGGCGATTACTTTAAGAAAGATGCGATCGCCTACGCGTGGGAACTGATTACTTCGCCGGAGTGGTTTGGGATTCCGAAAGAAAAGCTCTATGCGACGATTTTTGAGGGTGCTGGGCCCGAACTCGGCCTTGTGCCGAGAGACGGAGAAGCTGAGGAAGCATGGATGGACGTAGGTGTTCCCAAAAGCCGGATTTTTGAGGGCGGAGTCAAAGACAATTTCTGGCAGATGGGCGACACCGGTCCCTGCGGCCCTTGCAGCGAGATTCATTACGATATGGGACCAGCGGCTTCTGATCAAGGGCACATGGATTGTGCGTTCGGATGTGACTGCGGCCGCTATGTCGAGATTTGGAATCTGGTGTTCATGCAGTTCGACCGGGATGCGTCGGGCAATCTGAATCCGCTGCCCAAACCGTCAATTGATACTGGCGCCGGATTAGAGCGCCTTGCGTCAGTAACGCTGAACGTTGAGGATCCGGCGAAGATCTCGAATTATGAGACAGATTTATTTGTCCCGTTGATTGCCAAAGCTGCAGAACTCACAGGCACCAGCATAGACCACGTGGGGACAGCCGCCTCGGCTGTCCTGGCCGAGCAAGGCTCGGCCAAATCCGAGACAACCGCTACTGTCCACGTAGGGGCGGAGCCTGCCCTGAGCGACCGACCGCAGGGAGGGAGTCGAATGGGTGCCCCCACCCGCCCAGCCGAGCAAGGTTCGCGGACGGACAGCACAGGCCGTGTGGGGACGGGCGTCCCCGCCCGTCCGGTCGAGCAAGGCTCGACAGAAACTAGCCACAAGTCTGCCGCCTCTCTTCGTGTCATCGCCGACCACTCCCGCGCTGCGACATTCCTGATCTCCGATGGTGTGCTGCCTTCGAACGAAGGGCGCGGGTATGTACTACGCAAAATTATTCGTCGTGCGATCACACACGGACGCTTACTCGGGCAAACGAAGCCATTTCTGCATGAGATAGTATTTACGGTTCGCGATCTGATGCAAGATGCGTACCCGGAGCTGGATGAGTCAGCGGAGAGAGTCTCTAGGACAGTCCGTGGAGAAGAAACGCGTTTTGCCAATACCGTTCAGGTCGGGCTCGAAAAACTCGAATTTGGCATCAGACTGCTTGCATTGAACGCACTGCCTCCGGATCCTGCCCACGATGGACTCGCCACACGCGATCTTGTTTCCAAAGCAAAGCTGCCTCTTGCTTCATTGACATACTCAGGCGACGAGGCTTTTCGCCTTTATGACACGTACGGCCTTCCGCAAGATTTTATCGAAGATACCTGCAGGGACTTCGGCATCGTACTAGACCAAGCTGGCTTCGACCGTGCCATGGCCGAACAACGCGAGCGTGCCCGCGCGTCCTGGAAAGGAGCGGCCAAGCAGACCGCGAATCCGGCGTATCAACAGCTTCCGAAGTCGGTGTTCGAAGGCTATCTCCAAACGCGGTCGGAAGACTGCGAAGTTCTGGCCATCATCAAGAATGGACAAGGCGTGCACGAGCTCAAGGCTGGCGAAGAAGGCGAGGTCATTCTCGATCACACGCCGTTTTATGCGGAATCAGGCGGGCAGGTTGGGGACCGCGGTTTTTTTTACAGTGATGAGCTGAATACGGTGGTCGCTGAAGTCAAGGGATGCTATTACCCGGTGCAAGGGGTCAGGGCGCATCAGGTGGTTGTGAAGTATCCAGGTAAGTCAAAATCCCCATCCTCCGCAAAGAACGCGGAAGGACGGGGCACCCAGTCCCCCCTTACCCCTGGGGTGCCCCACCCTTCCCCTTCACGGGAGGGTGGGTCTTTTGACTTCACGCTTCGAGTTGGCGACAAAGTGGACGCTGTCGTGGACACGTCGATTCGCGAAGCCACCATGCGCAATCACACCGCCACCCACTTGCTCCATGCCGGATTGCGCGAGGTCTTGGGTAAGCACGTGAAGCAGGCGGGATCACTGGTGGCGCCGAACCATCTGAGGTTTGATTTCTCGCATTTCACCGCCGTCGAAGACGAAGAACTCCAAGATATCGAATACCTGATTAATAAAGAAGTGCTGCGGAACCAAAAGGTCGAAGTCATCGAGAACGTGCCGATTGACGTTGCCGTCAACGAATATCATGCGATGGCGCTCTTCGGCGAGAAGTACGGCGACCGCGTTCGCGTGATCAAGATTGGCGACTTCTCCACCGAACTCTGTGGCGGCACTCACACCGGCGCAACCGGTGAAATCGGTCTGATCAAAATTCTGAAAGAAGGCAGCGTATCTTCGGGAGTGCGGCGGGTCGAGGCGATTACCGGCGAAGGATCCCTCCAGCATTTTCGTAAAGATCACGAATTGGAAAATGTTGTGTCCAGGTTTGTGGTTCCCGCCGCTCGCCAAAATCAACCGAAAGATGGATCACCCTCAGATAATGATTTGGGGGCACGGGCGTCGTCGCCCGTGCTATCCCCGGCCGAAGCACTCAGGTTCGAACTTGAGAAAAAAGACGCCGAAATCAAACGCCTCACCCGCGAACTCGATCAGGCCCGAATGAAGTCGGCTTCGTCTTCCACTGCGAACATCGCCGAGAAGATCAAAGACGTCCGCGGGATCAGAGTCCTGACGCATCGCGTGGACAACCTCGAACGTCCGCAGATGCGCACTCTCGTTGATCAGCTTCGCGACAAAATCGGCTCCGGCGTGGTCGTCCTCGGATCGGCGACGAATGGAAACGTGTCACTGATCGTCGGCGTCACCAAAGATCTCACATCGAAGATTCAGGCTGGCAAAGTCATCGGCCCGGTCGCACAGAAAGTCGGCGGCAAAGGTGGCGGCCGTCCCGACCTGGCCGAAGCGGGCGGAAAAAATCCTGAGGCTCTGGATGCCGCGCTGGGCGAGGCATACGGGGTAGTCGAAGGATTGCTCGCGTAGAGACGTAGCTTGCTACGTCTGAGACGTTACCAATGCTACCGGACCATCACGACAAGGACGGAAGAATGAAAACTGTGAAGTACTTGATCGTTGGAATCATTTTGGTTCTTCCGGGCTTGGCGCAAGACGCGGCAAAAGTGATTTACGTTCCCGCCAAGCAGATGGACGTTGACCTTCACAAACTCCCGCTCAACAACATTGGAGAGTCGGAGATCAACCTGATTGAACGCACGCCCGAACACGCCGCCATTCTTCTTCGTCGCACCGCACCTGGGCTGGCCGAGGTCCACGAGCATCAAGCGGACGCTTGGTATGTGATCGACGGCGGATGCCTCTTCGTGACCGGTGGGATCGTTGCGGATGCCAAGGCAAGCGGGGCGGGAGAAATTCGTGGGACCAGCATTTCAGGAGGAACGGATCATCACCTTGGAAAAGGGGATTTCATCCGAGTCCCGGCCGGCGTTCCGCACTGGGTGAAGAAAATCGAAGGCAAAGAAATTGTATACATTGTGGTGAAGTACCAGGAGAAGTGAAGCGCGCCTGTCCAATCTGCCTAACCTAAGCTCGTAAATTGTCGGCCCTGCTAATCGCTCGCGGAACCTCCAATTTACCGGCGGCTTTCCTTGGAGTGCGTTTCTAAAAGACCCTTGGTCAGGATCACGATGCCGAGAATCTGCGTCCATTCTGAAACGATATTGCCGATCACCTGTCCCCACTTTGAAGTTGGATCCGAATGCACGAACGCCGCGACCCATCCGGTCCCGGTTATCAACAGGAATAATGTCAGCGAGTGGTCTTGCAGTTTTTGCCAGACTGAGTGAAACCAGCGACGGGGCGGCTGACGGCTCTCTGTCGAGCCTTTTTCGTACATGAATTTGGTGGCAAGCACCATGACGACAAGACCGGTCCAGTCGGCAATGGCGTTGCCGAAGAAAGACCCAACGTGAGTGTCCGGGTTGGATCGGCTGTAGAGAATGATCCAGCCGCCGAGAATGGAACCCGAAACGATGCTTAGCGAGTGGCGACGAAGAAACGATGGTTTTTGCTTGGAAGTCACGCATGTTCGATGACGGATGGGGCTATGGGGTAAACCGAGCGACGGCACTGTCTGAAGACGTGCCCTGATACAATCTCGCGACCGCAGGCTCCGCAATACGCCCAAAGGCGCTAGTCCACGCGGAATGAGCCATGTTTGAACGCTATACAGAAAAGGCCCGGCGCGTAGTCTTCTTCGCGCGGTATGAGGCGAGCCAGTTCGGATCTCCATACATCGAGACCGAGCACCTGCTGTTGGGACTATTGCGTGAAAGCAGAGCCGTAACCTCCAAGCTGTTGAAGCCTGACTCTGACTTCGTTATACGAAAGAAGATTGAGTCGCACTACGGACAACGGAAAACCATACCCACTTCTGTTGATCTGCCGCTCAACAACGAATCCAAACGAGTTCTGGCCTATGCAGCCGAAGAAGCGGAGCGGCTTGCGCACAAGCACATCGGTACTGAACACCTATTGCTGGGATTGCTACGCGAGAAGAAGAGCGCTGCTGCTCTATTGCTGAACAAAGAAGGACTGACTATCGAGTCAGCACAGCAAGAGATCGGCTCGTGGCCAACTGAAGGCGCGCTCGGCGGCCATCCCTCCGGTGCGCCTCCGGTTCAAATCCATGGGCGGACATTCAGCCAGACGCATATTCGAATGGTGGCCAAGGATGTGAGGGACTTCGTCTGGGTGAGGCGAAAATGGCAGCCGATCGACATCGTAATTGATAAGGAGCAGGGCGGCATTTGCTTCGACGTGAGTGTGGCTGATGGAAAACGCTTTCAATTACAACCCGGAGGATGGACAAAAGAGCCGTGCACAATCTGTGGTTGGGAGTTGCAGGCTGAAGGTGGATCTGAGCGAAGCGAAGGCTTCACCGACAGCCGGCGATGGATTTGCGCCGAGTGCTATCGCAGATTTGTGGAGCGACAGAAGCTGCCGGAAATGATCCGACCGCGGGCTCGACATAGCGCGGTCCTGATAACAGCAGTTACAGGGACGGCTACGTACGGTCCCTCTTCCGTCCGCCTGTGGCGAACGGATTCGGGATGACAATCATAATGAGCAAAGATAAAAAAGCCCGGCTGGTTGGCCGAGCTTTTTCGTCTGATCAGAAACTACTTTGTTTCATTACCAGGTGAGGCGGTAAACTCTTTCGGTTTCGCAATCGGACGCACGGCACGACTAGCCAGGCTTGGCGCAGCGGCGGCAGCGCCGTAGCGCTCCATCAGCATTGGAACCATAGCGCCTTCGGCTTCCTTCACGAACGTGAGCGAGCCTTCGGGGCTGAGATCAACTCGGACGAAGTCTCCCAGACGGATTTGGCCGGTTGCGACCAGGTTAGCCATCGGGAAGACAAGATGCCGTTCAATGGCACGTTTCAGGTGACGAGCCCCATAGCGGTGATCGGTTCCTTCACTCAGCAGGAAATTCTTCACCTTTGGAGTGCACGAGAACACAAACTGGTTCGCGGCCGAAGCCATTAAGACGCGCTGCTGTACCATGCCCAGTTCGATTTCCAGAATCTGCTCCAGGTGCTCCGATCGCAGCGTCTTGAAGACCACGACCTTGTCAATGCGGTTCATGAACTCCGGCGTGAACTTGCGACGGGCGGCTTCGACCGCGGTGCGGTTAATCTTGTCGTCGAAGCCGTCATCTACCACGTTGGGTTTCGGGGCAAATCCGAATCCACCCCCGACCAGGTTGCTCATCTCGCCTGCCCCCAGGTTTGAGGTCATGATAATGATGCATTGCGAGAGGTCCACGCGGCGGTTGTCGCCGAGTGTGAGCGTAGCCTTGTCGAGGATGCCTAACAAAAGCTGCCAGAGGGCGTCAGATGCTTTTTCGATCTCGTCAAACAGAAGGATAGAGAGCTTGAGCTTGTCCGTATGCCATTGATTGAGCGCTTCCTGGGTCAGAAGCGGGTGCGTCTCGCGGTGGCCGAGATAGCCCGGAGGCGAGCCAATCAATTTGGCGATCTCGTGGGAGTGCTGGAACTCAGCACAGTCAATCTTGATGCAGGCACGGGCATCGCCGAACAGCGACTCGGCCAAAGCTTCGACCACGCGGGTCTTGCCTGATCCCGTGGGCCCCAGGAAGAGCAAGTTCCCAACCGGACGTCCCGGCGGATTCAACCCGGCCAGGAACATCTGATAGATTTCTACGACCTTTTCTACGGCCGCGTCCTGACCAACAATCTTGCGGCGGAGTCCAGTTTCAAAGTCGCGAGCATCGCTGCTCCGGCGAGTGGGATCTAGAACAGTGCTGGCTATCGTCTTCATGATGGGGGCGCCTGGCTCTCCTTTTCGGGCCTGCACGGCGTGGCCGCTATTCTCAACGGAATGACAAATTTTGTCATGCCAAAAATTGCTTCCACTACCACTACAGCAAGCGCCTAGCCAACCCAACCAAACTTGCAAGCCTGCCTTCTACAAGCGATTAGATGCTACAGGTGCGTCAAGGGAGTCACGTACATCCACAAGTGAAATCGTGTAATGGGAAATGTTTTGCGCAGGAAGGAGAAAACCTGCCGTTTGGAATTGGGCCTACGACATTCAAGGCTGACCTGTGCAAACGTCGGACTCCTTTGCCCGCAACCGGGTAGGACTTCAGCGGGTGCGGAGCCAAGCTAGATGCTGTTTTTCCAACAGCCAGCAGCCAACGTAACTGGCGACCAGAATTGCGCATCATTAGCATCAGAAAAAACGATCCACAGGAGAAAGTCTTGCGCAGGCAGGGGATGAATCTGTTTCTGGTCTTAGGAGCCGGGGCCATTGGGCTCGGTGCGCTTCATTTGCGCACTGTCAAGGCGGCGGCAGAACCTCAGTCAGCGCAACTGATTGCCGCAAAAGCGACAATTCCCAGCGCTCCAACCGCCTCACCTAAACTTCCTGCTCCTGGAACGGCGCTGTACGAGACGCACCGTGGAGATACAGTCATTTCTGTAGCCCGCCGCTATCTTTCGCAAAGTTCCTATCTCACTTCCTCGGAGCTGGCGCAGGCCGTCCGCGCAGCAAATTTGGACATTCACGGGACCTTCTTGAAAGCCGGGCAGCAACTTACAATTCCAGGGATTCTGGACGCCCCGATTGTGGAAAAATCCGTCGCGGTTCCAAAAGACTTTGAGGTACGCGCCATCTATCTGACGGGATTGATGGCTGGAAGCGACCGCGGAATCAAGATTGTCCAGCGTTGGCACGAAGCCGGCGGAAATGCCGTGGTCTTTGATATTAAGGACAGCGACGGCACCGTGAACATCCCGTTTGAACATCCGCTGATCGGAGCCCATAAGACCTATATCCGGGATCTTCCGAAATACACCCACTTTTTGCATTCGCAGGGCATGCACGCAATCGCCAGGATCGCCATGTTTCGGGATGAACGGCTAGTGGTTTCGCATCCCGAGCTGGCGGTGAGGTCCAAGAAAACGGCTCAGCCGTGGCGTGAAAACGGTAAGTTGGTCTGGACGGACCCTTCGCGCGTCGAAGTCCAGGAATATGACATAGCTCTCGCTCATGCCGCCGCCGAAGCCGGGGCAGATGAAATCCAATTCGATTACGTCCGCTTCCCTGCCGAAGGCGACCAGAAAGACGCGAGCTTTGTATTCCAGAAATCGCATCCCGAGTGGCAGCGGTCGGACGTGATTGCCGACTTTCTCCGCCGCGCTTACACCAGCCTTCATCCCAAGGGCGTCCTGCTGTCGCTGGATGTTTTCGGAGTGATGGCCTGGCAGCGCCCAGTTGACTTGGCGCACACCGGGCAGGACATCGTGCGCATGGCGAAATATTGCGACGTGCTCTCTCCCATGATCTATCCCTCCCACTTCTTCGGGATGGACGGCGACGACAAGCCTGGCGACGCGCCCGAGCACTTTATTGGCGAATCCATGGAGCGGTTTGAATTGATTACAAAATCCAGCGGCGCCGTGATTCGTCCATGGCTGCAGGCGTTTGCCTGGCGAACCAAGACCTACTCACCGAAATACATTGAAGTCCAGGTGCTGACTGCCAAGAACAAGGGTGGCATAGGGTTCCTCTTCTGGAACGCGAACAACGACTATTCCAAGCCCTACACAGCGATGCCGGAGATGAAGGCGGCGAAGGGGCAGTACTTCAGGGGAGACGAACTGTCGCAGATATTAAAGGCTGATCTGACTTCTCCAGCCCGCTAATCCAATTCACATTCTAAATCTTGTCATTCCGAACTCCCGAGCTGAGCTCGGGGGTGAGGAAACCGCTGTTCCCTTGCCCCTGACAAATGGCTGTACCTGGGAAAAGCGGGTTCATGTTTCTTTCGCTCGCGCTCAACACATTTGGAATGACGAATGGGGGATTTCTGCCGAGGGCGCCCGCCCCACACCGACCAACTTACTTGCCCAGCTTGCCCGTCCAGTTCAACGTCAGGGTTATGGGCGCAGCCGCCACTTCAGGTTGGACGGGAATCAGGAACCGGCGACCATCGGGAGAGACCTCGAAGTTCGCGTTGCCGCCCGCGAGAACATGATTTAAGGGGAAAAGCTTGCGATAGTTCCGCGTTTCCAGCTGCTCGCCCTTGGCAATCACCTCCACCGCGTTGATCTGCGACTGGCTTCCGGAAAATTCATAGAAATATAGCTCCTTGCCGTCGGCACGCCAGGCTGGAGCGGTCCCGCCGTTCTGGGAAATTTGCCAACGCCCGCTAGCTCGAGGAAAGGGTGTGATGTACAGCTCCTCGCGGCCCGACTCCGTAGAAGTGTAAGCCAGCCATTTGCTGTCGGGGGAAAGTCTGGAAAACTGAATCGTGCCTTGCTGACTCTGGGGCTGCACAACCAGGAATGCCTTCTTCTCGCCGCTGGTTTGAACAGCCCAGATTGAGCCGCCAGAAGGCCCACTTGCCTTGTTGTAAACAAGATATTTCCCGTCGGAAGACCACTGAGGCCAACCAACCGTAACCGGAACGGTATTATTTTCAGGGCCTACCAGCACTTCGTCTTGACCACCGCCATTTGCCGGTCGGCTATGAATAGTAGAGCCGGCGGAAATTCTCGATCCAGCCAATTCGGAAAAAACAAGTCGCTGCCCATCCGGAGACCACGATGGTTCGATGTTTTGCGCGGGATTAAAAGTGATACGAGTCTTCGTTCCCTGTACCAGGTCATAAACAAAGATGTCGGCCTTAGGCTGTCCGACCGTAATCGCCAGACGCTTGCCGTCTGGAGAAAGTCGCATCCCCGCCAGGGGTCCACCTAAGTCGACGAAGCGTTCTTTGATTGCGTAGCCGACATCTTTGCCCGTGCGATCCACCCACACCAATTCAGTATTCGCGGTGGACTCGCCTGACACAGTAATCAGCGTGCCATCGTCGCTTGCACTAAACGTGGTCCGCCACACGCTTGGGTCGAATTGAACGTGGTCTGCAATGGGAACAGGATCACCCGACAAGGTTGCCGTCGCCGGAGCAAATTTTTGCGCGACGAGAGCGGTTTGCAGACGGTAGAGCAAGTATCCCGATGCGTATTGCGCATCCGAGTCTGAGGGCAGTACCAATTTCATGGTGTGACTGTCCACTGAGCCCAAGTAGATTCCGTTCTGGTCCGGGCTGCTGCCTGAGTGATTCGTAGCAAAGAACAGAAAGTGCCTGCCATCGGGAAGGAACGAAGGCCAGCGATGAGTGGTGTGCCTCGATGGGTCGAGCGTGGTCAGCCGCTCCGGCGTGCCTCCGCTGGCGCCGATCTTCCAAAGGGATTCCCGAAAGTCCGGGGTATAAACGATTACGTTTTCCGGGCTCCAGGCCCCGCCTCTCCCGCCGGGAGCATCGGCGAGCACGGTGACGGGTCCGCCAGTGGCAGGGATCTTTCTGAGTTTGCCATCGGCGAAGAACGCGACAAACCTTCCATCTGCCGACCAGAACGCAAAATCACCGTTTTTCGTGCCATCCAGTTTCGTAGCAACCGAGCCGTCCAACGCCTGCACGTACAGCGAGGTCGGCTCCTTCCCAAGGCGCGCTGAAAAGACGATCCGTGTGCCGTCGTGCGAGAGCACCGGCGGACCGGAATAGTCACCGTTGAACTCGAACGTCGCCCCAGGCGGAGGAGTCAGAACCGCTTGAACGACACGTGCCGTGGTTTGCGGACGCAGCGCAAACCACGCGAGCAATGCCAGTAGGACAGCCGCAAGAGCCATCCAGGCAAATCGTTCCCAACGGTGCGCCGAACGACGCGCAAGCGCAGGAAGATTTGTCTGTGACGACCCGCCGCTCGCAATCCAGCGCAGCTGCCGCGCTATGTCTCCTGCACTCTGCCAACGCTCATCAGGATTCTTTGCCAGACAACCGCGGATGACGTGATCCAATGCCGGCGGCGCCAATGGCTGAATTGTTGTAATTGGCTCGGGCTCTTTCTCCAGAATTGCGGATGCCACCGATAAATTGCTCTTACCTTCAAAGGCGCGCTTGCCGGTCGCCATCTCATAGAGGACCGACCCTAATGCAAAGATGTCGCTGCGAGCGTCGGCTTCTTTCCCCTCCACCTGCTCTGGAGACATGTACTGAAATGTGCCAACCACGAAGCCCTGGCCGGTGAGCGGATGGGTCGCCACCGGGGTAGTCACCTCCATCGTCAGACTTGAGGATGAAACCGCCGCCATTGTCGGTGTTTCCTTGGCCAGGCCGAAGTCCATCAGCTTGGCACCCGTCCTCGTGAGCATGATATTGCCGGGCTTCAAGTCGCGGTGGACCACGCCGTTCCTGTGAGCGCGGTCAAGACCTTCGCAGATATCAGCTCCATATTTGAGAAGTTGCGCAATCGGCAAGGGACTTTTAATCAGGCGATCGGCGAGGGTTTCACCTTCCAGGAACTCCATAACCAGGTAGTCCGTGCCATTTTGATGGCCGACGTCGTGCAGCGTGCAAATATTGGGATGATTGAGAGAAGAAATGGCGCGGGCTTCGCGATCGAAGCGCTGTTTCGCCTCAGGGCTTTGAGAAAGATGCTCAGGAAGAATCTTTATCGCGACAATTCGATCGAGCCTCGTGTCCACCGCGCGATAGACTTCGCCCATCCCACCGGCGCCGAGCGGGGACTGAACTTCATACGGGCCAAGTTTTGTGCCGGAGGCCAGCGACATCTGCGGGCTGAATTATAAACGCTCTGGGAGGTGTCTTCCTCCTCGATCTTTGCGGTTCTTCCCGCCGTTTGCGGTTAAAATCTTGGCACTGGATAAGCGATGCCCTGTCGTATATTCCTGCGCTTCATAATCTCGATGGTCGTATTTTGCGGACTGGCCAAGTTCGCCGCCGCTGCCGATCAGCAGTGGCTGCGGGTGAGTTCGGATCACTTTATCGTGATTACCGATGCGGGAGACAAGAAAGGGCACGAAGTGGCCGCGCGTTTCGAGCAAATGCGCGCCGCGTTTGGTCAGTTGCTCATGCGCCAGAAGCTCCGCTTGGCCGAGCCCATCGAGATCATCGCGCTCCGCAGCGACAAGGATTACGCTCAAGTCGCGCCATTAGTTAACGGAGATCCCACGCAGGCCCCGGCCTTCTTTCTTGCCGGAGAAGACCGCGTCTTCATTGTCCTCAATCTGTATTTTCCTGACAGCTATCGCGCGATTGAGCACCCGTTTGCCCATTATCTGTTGAACTACAACTATCCGCCGACGCAGCCCTGGTTTGACGAAGGCTTCGCGGAATATTTCTCTTCTTTGTATCTGACACCGAAGGTCGCGCAACTGGGCAGCGATCCCGAGCTGAATCCTGGTTACGAAACTGATCTGCTTGGCAATCAAATTCAGGGCAATGGATTGAAGTCCTTCACCGAAATCCTAAGCAATCCCGTGTGGCTCACCTGGCCGGATCTTTTCAACATGAAGAACCGCGTGGTGAGTGGGCAGGAAGGAACGCACCACACGCTCTTCTACGCCCAGTCATGGATACTCGTGCACTATTTGCTGAGCCAGAATAAGCTGCAGGAACTGGGCACGTACTTCGATTTGGTCGAGAACCAGAAAGTGCCAACCGATCAAGCAATCCAGCAGGCATTTGGAATGAGCCTGCCGCAGTTCGATAAGGCGGTGAAGGACTACTTTCGTTCCTTGACCGCGCTGAAAGATGCTTTGGAAGCATCGAAGCAGCCGAACCCGGCGCCCTTTCCCGCGTCACTCTCTCAGGTTTCGCTTCCATTTTCTGTGGACGACGTTGCGACCAGCTCGAAATCAGTCTCGCCCGCCGAGGGTGAATCCCTGATCAACGAGATGGCCGTACGAATCCCCGAACGGCGAGCAAAGGCCATCGAAAAGCTCGAAGCACTTGTGGCAGATGAAAAAACCGAAACTGCAGTTGCGCATCGGGCCCTGGCATGGGCCCACGTTCAGAAAGGTGAAACCGACCGCGCCTTTGAAGAGCTCACTGACGCCATGCGCCTGAATTCAGCCGATCCCTGGGTGCGCATGGGCCTCGCCCTTGCTGCGTATCACTCCGGCGAGCGAGGCGCGAAGGTCCAAGGCCTCGCAAATATGATGGAGAGCCTTCACATAGTGGTCGAGCAGTTTCCTGATTTCGCCGAAGCTTACGACATGCTGGGCTGGGCGAGATTGACCGGGGGCGGAGCGAATGCCGCAGTCGAAGCCCTGAAGAAGGCAGTTGAGCTGAGTCCGCGCAACGAGGAATATCAATTGCGCCTGGCGCGGGCCTATCTGGCGGCGAAGAAGTTCGACGAGGCCAGATCCACCCTGGAGCGGCTGAAGCAGAGCCAGAACCCTGCAATTTCCCAAACCGCGAAAAAGAGCCTCATCGATTTGCCGTTCCTCGAAAAATACGGCGTTCCGCCGGTGGAGGAATCGCCGCCGCAGCAAGCCGCCAAAGCTGCTCCGAAGAAGCCGGCTTCAAACACAGAAGAAGACGAAGATGAAAGCCCCGGCAAGCCGGCTGTAAAAGAGCCCGAGGCTGACAGGCGTCCAGTAAAGTTCTTGAAAACGACCCTGCTGTCCGTGGATTGCAGCAAGCCGCCAGCAGCTGTGCTCACAGTTTCGCAGGAGGGGAAGACGTTGCGGTTGCGAGCTGCCGATTACCAGTCAGTGCCGGTGATCGGCGCGGCTGAGTTCTCCTGCGCGTGGAAGACTGTCCCGGTCAACGTCAATTACAAGCCGCGCGGCGGTCTGGACGGTGACTTGGTCTCAATTGAGCTGCACTGAGCGGTTTTGAATCAAATCTCGCTGCATCCGCATGTCACTTCTCAATCCTGGTAATCCACGCCGGAAAACGACCCACCTCGCTTGTTATATGAGTAGAGGCGCGATGCCGAATACCCTATGAGTGGCAATTCCGTACCGTTAGCGATGCCGCTTCCGCGGCTTGCCGCCCGCAACTGTGAGGCTACGACTCTGTTTCGCGAAATGCGCAAACCTCTACTTCGCTATCTGGTATGTCTCGGACTCTCGATGGATGAAGCGCAGGATGTGGTTCAAGACGCGTTCCTTGGTCTTCACCGCCATTTGTCGGCAGGCGGATCGAAGGAGAACATTCGCGGCTGGCTGTTTCGCGTTGCGCATAATCGGGCCAGAAATCGCCAGAATAGTTATGACCGGCGTTTCGGCGCATCGCTTGATCCTGAATTTGACTCGCTGTTGGACGAAGCTACGCCGGAGCGGGTCGTGCTGGAAAAGGAAAAGTTTCGGCAAATGGGAAAGGCCATTCGCGCTTTGACCGATTGCGAACGCGAGTGCCTGCTGCTGCGGGCTGAAGGCCTGCGTTATCGAGAAATAGGTGAGGTCCTAGAAATTCCAACTTCGACTGTAGGCGACACCGTAGATCGCGCCATCAAGAAGTTGGCGGAGAAATGCAATGTGTAACGATTCAGCAAAACTGATTGCCTGGCTCGATCACGAGCTTCCGGGGAGCGCGGCCTCCGATCTTGAACAGCACGTTCAAGGCTGTGCGGAGTGCCGGAGCCTCGCCAGTTCGTACGAAGCCGCCAGTGCTCTGTTCAATGGATATTGCGAAGCGGTCCTGGCGTCGGAACAGCCAAGCAAGATGCCCGTGTGGACGCCGGTTGCCGTGGGCGCGGCAGCAATTGCTGCCATGCTGGCAATTCTCTTTGTCTTCTTGCCTGCGCACGTGGAGCAGATTCCGCCGCGGTCGCCAATAGCCGCAGCTCCACCGGCCATCGTTCATAGCGCAGAAGCCCTTGCGGCCAAGCGGAGTCAAAGGCGACAGCACGCCATCGCACCCATCCAGAACCCACAGCACAACGAGCAAACGAGTTGGACGACTGAGCCGGCGATCCAGGTCACAATCCCCGCGGATGCGATGTTCCCGCCGGGTGCCGTCCCTGACGGACTCAATTTTGTTGCGGACATAAGTATTGCTGCAGATGGATTGCCCGACCGGCTTCAATTGCAACCGTAAGTTTTTTAGAAGGAGATCACCATGAAACGCGCATTGGTTCTAATTCTCGTCACCTCATCCTTCGTATTTGCGCAAGATACCGTGAAACTGAGTGTCCACACCGGCGGCCCGGGCGCAGGAGTAGCTGGTTTCCGGGCGTTTGAAACCTCTTCCGGCACACCCGTGGTAGGTGCACCGTATTCCGCCACCATTTCCAATGAATTGGTCCAAACCTTGGCGGACGGCAATCGCATCATCGAAAGCAGCACCGGAACCACTGCACGCGATTCGCAGGGCCGTACCCGCCGCGATGCCGTGCTACCGGCAATCGGCAATCTGGGAGCAGCCAATGCGCCTCGCTTGGTCTTTATCCAGGATCCAGTCGCGCAGACCTCCTACACACTAGATTTGACCGACAAGACCGCTCAGAAGATCTCCATGCCCCCGGCGGGAGCACCAAGACCCGAGCAGGGCCCTCACGAGGAGAAATTCTTCGTGCAAATGCGGGCTCCGGGAAACGATCCTTTGCCGCCCCCGGGAATTGCCATGCAGAAGACTGTGATTGAGGCCGACGAACACTCTCCAGCGGCTACAGAAGACCTTGGTTCTCAGACA
>WNFY01001409.1_pt1 | contig 59786 bp, 74 predicted proteins | sample 5400091 | NCBI WGS metagenome assembly WNFY01 (sample SAMN13153364, study PRJNA577476) | soil metagenome | isolation source: 60 cm soil or saprolite under grassland replicate 1 | place: USA:California | collected 2016-06-15
GGCTGTACGTCTTGCCGGTGCGTCTTGCCCAGAAGCAGGAACGAGAGAGGACCGAGCAGCACAGGCCGCGTATGAACGCCAAGCTCTCTGGCCTCCACAAACTCGTCCAGTGGTTTGGTCGAGGCCAGGTGGAACTGGTACTGCTGTGAGAATTCAGGACTCAGATTGACGGTCTCGCTCATCCACGAGAATGGGTGAGGCGCGGATACCTCGCCAAGAGTTGCTGGCCCTTCCCCACTTTCGATGAAACCTAAAGAGTTTGCATACACTATCGTATCTCAAGAAGCATGAATACAGCGGATAAGAGAGATTCCGGCCGCTCGTTTTCCTCCTGCATCATCGAATATGACGAAGAGCCGAGTTGCTTGACCTCGACGAACCTCTGAAACCAGGTCGGCATACGCCACCAGTTCCGGAGGAGCATATCGCCCGGTGACCACCACATGCATCCCCGCTGGGCGCTGATCCAATGTGTCTCGTACTTCCTCCCAGGATAGCCAGCCATACTTGAGCACGTAGGTCATCTCGTCCAGCACGATCAGGTCATAGTTGCCAGATAGAATCTTCTGACGACAGATATCCTACCCCTGACGAGCCAGCGCTGTATCGTGCTCGATGTTTTAGGAAAGCCAGGTAAAACCATCCCCCTGGGGGATCATCTCCATGCCCATTTTGCGAGCCGCTTTCTCTTCCCCCCAGTTGGCTGTCCTGGCTTTGATGTACTGCAGCATGCACATGCGCAGTCCCTGTCCCCAGGCGCGCAGGAGCAATCCCATGGGCGCCGTTGTTTTGCCCTTGCCGGTATTGATGATCACCAAGCCTTTTTTGACCGTCGTTTTGGCTCGCCTGCGGCGTGCTTCATGGCTGGCGCGTTGGCGTACAAGCCGTTCCTCTTCGCTGAGCTCCAGGTCCTCTTCGGGGTCACCTCCATCGGTGTCCTCCTCACGTTCCTCATTCGGCTCACCTGCCAGGTCTTGCCCTTGAGTGTTCTCTTTATCCGACATAGGATGTCCCTTTCTCTCTTTTGGGATTTGGTCTACTCAGATCATGGAAGCCACGCTATCTACACGTACTTCGCCCGCTTCACGTACAGTTTGGATCGAAAACTACTCACGTTCCGAGTGCAGCTGCCATACTCTGGCAGCGGTCACAAACCGTTGAGCAGCCAGGGGAAACCCACTAAATGACAGGTGCACATAGGTTGCAAAGAGGTTGCCGTGAGCAAATCCCTCCACTTGCCCATAGGCAGCGAATTCATAGGCAGCCTCTTCTCGTGCCAATGGAGCATTCAGACAAGAGTAGTGAAACTCATGCCCGCGCACCACTTCACCCTGGCGTGTCAGTAGCGTATCGCACAAAGCAGTGGCCTCGCGGTACCCGATCACTAATGCGCCACGATCATTGCTCATGACGCTTTGTCTGGCAATGGCTCCTATCATTGGAAGCTCTTCTCCCGACGCATTACGAATGGATTGGCAGAGGTACATCAATCCTCCACATTCCGCATAACAGGGTATGTCTTTCAGCAGGAGCCGTGCAAGAGCAGAGCGCATACTCTCATTTGCGGAGAGGCAATGCGCGAATTCCTCTGGAAACCCACCACCGATATAGATACCAGCTATATGCTCAGGTAACACGCTGTCATGCACAGGGCTAAAGGGAACCAATTCCGCACCAGCCAGCCGAAGTAAGTCCAGTGTATCGGGGTAGTAAAAGTTGAACGCTTCATCCTGGGCAATGGCAATTCTTACGTGTTCGCCCGTCATTTCTATCGATGAAAACGGTTCCTTGGAGTTCCTTTCGATAGGGGGAGCTTCCAGGGCAAGGGCGAAGAGTTTTTCGCTGTCACACGTTTGGGCAAACTGCTGTCCAAGCAAGGTAAGCTGCTCAGTGCTGACAACACGTTCGGCAGCCGGCACCAGGCCTAGATGCCGCTCGGGCGCCAGCTTGTCCGGGGCATCCTTAAAATATCCCATGAAAGGGATGCCCGTTTCTGTCTCGATTGCTTCTTGTAACAGGCGAGCATGACCCGCTCCCCCAACGCGGTTGGCAATCACTCCGCTGATGTGTACCTCTGGATCGAGCTGCTGAAATCCCAGCACTACTGCGGCTGCACTTCGCGCCATGGCACCTGCATCGATGACCAACACGACCGGTGCCTGGAGGATCTTGGCAACCTGGGCAGTACTTCCCACGTCGCTGGTGCTTCGCTCGCCATCATAGAGTCCCATCATCCCCTCGATCACGGCGATCTCAGCAGAGGCAGCAGCCATACAAAAAACGTCCAGCATCCGGCTGGGTGGCATCATCCAGGTATCCAGGTTATAGCAGGGTCGGGCCGCAGCCAAGGCGAGATGGGACGGATCGATATAGTCTGGTCCAACTTTGAAGGGTTGGACTGCTATGCCGCGCGTGCGTACATGCGCAATGAAAGCCGTCGTCATGGTTGTTTTGCCTACCCCACTGGACACACCAGCGAGCACAATTCTGGGAAGAGTCAACAGCATGTCAACCCACCTTTCTCATCGATGGTGAATGTCGTGATGTACGAGCTTCAATTCGTGGGAGCCGCATTATTCGTGCTTCCTCGTCTCTAACTAGACGGTCCCTGAACAGTAAGAGGGCAAAGCATCAGAGAATTTCTCGGGATGAATCAGCTGTGCCAGGCAGCGTAGCCCCTCAACCAGGCGCTGACTGGGATGCTGCATGATGTTGACATTGATATGGTACACCTGGTGCAATGTGAGCGCGTTAATGCTGCCCCAGTTGGGCCGCTTATACACCAGGGCAGGATTCCCACCATAGGTGGGATCTTCCGTCAGGATGACAAACTGCGGATTGGCAGCGATGATCGCTTCGTCCGTGACCTGTGGGTAGCCACCGCCACTGGTATTGTCATGGAAGATGTTGATGCCATTGGCGTCCTGCAAAAGTTGGTCGCCAAAGGAACCACCGCCAAAGACATAGGGTTTTCCCGGCGTGCTATCGTCTACTTCCAGCAACACCCTGGGCGCAGTCGTCCCTGTTACCGCTGCCTTTATCGCATTGATTTGCTGCTGCAGTTGGTTCACCAGCGATACAGCAGTGGTTTCCGTGAAGGTCAGACGCCCTACGAGCGAGATTTGCTGGAGGACCCCTGAGAAATTCGTGATGGGAAGATCGACGACACGCAAGCCCAGGGTTGTGAGCTGTTGATCATACTGTTTCGTCTCCCCGCCCCAGCTCAGGATCAGGTCAGGCTTCAATGCCACGATCTGCTCAACATTGTACTTGCCATTGACATCCGAAACCTTTGGTACAGATGCCAGCTCAAGTGGGTAGCTCGTGTAATAATCAACAGCGACGACCCGACCCTGGAGATGCAATGCCCCCAGCATTTCACTTGTGTTTGGAAGGAGTGAGATGATACGTCGCGGAGCAGTGGTCGGAAAGACAATGGGCGTTCCATAAAAATCGAATGCTACGGTGGGAGTCGGCTTTGCTCCCGTCGCCGGTGATGAGCTTTGCCCGCACGCTGTGAGCAGGACGAAGCAAGTCAAAAGCAGAACAAGAGCGAGACGAGAAAGGATGATATAGGAGCGCATATGGTCGTAACCTCCGGGTTCAGTTCAACGCCCGCTGTCACCCCGCGGAAAATGGAGGTCAACCAAGAACAAGTCTGCACACAGCCTGTGAAGCGTCCATTCGCTTCGTTCGTCAATGTCTCGGTGGCTCGCTCCTCTTATCGCGAAGGATGGTGAGCATCCCTCATTGGGCAGGTCTCCTGGCTCCTGGTTCCAAACGCTCCTCATCTTGCCTTCCCATTCAATGCAGAACAGTGGCTGGCTCTCTTTATCATGAGAGGATGAGTTACTCACCAGTTACAGTAGCGCGACTGCGCCGGATTTGCACCGGCTTCCCTATCTGCCCGATCCGTTGAAACAGGCCACCCAATGAGAACAATAGTGACGGATAGTTTTCCTGCATGTAGTATATACAACGACGGTTCACGCTGTCAAACGCATCTCTACCAGACCCTCCTACAAGGAAGCCTCTTCGTGCAAACGTTTGATATCGACCGCCATTCCTGCCACCATCAAGTACACGCGCTCTGCTACCTGTGCAAGACGCTGGTTAACATATCCCAGCGTATCTCGGTAGAGCCGACCAAGAGGATAGGCTGGAACAATACCAAAGCCAACTTCGTTGGTGACCACAATCAACGTCTTGTTTGGACCCAGTGAATTCACCACAGCAAGCAGTGCCTCGATCTCTTTCGAAGCCCTTTCATCAAAAAGCCTGCTCCTTGGATGAAACTCCACCTCCCCCTCGTCATCTTTTTCCTGCTGCCCGGACTCTTGCAACAACACGTTCCCTAACCAGAGCGTCACGCAGTCTAACAGCAACACATCTGCAAGCGCAGCCGCCTGGCGCACTGCTCTGGCCAGGTCGAGCGGTTCCTCCAGCGTATGCCACCCTTTGGGGCGAGATGCACGATGACGAGCAATGCGTTCGCGCATTTCATCGTCGCCTGCTGTAGCTGTCGCGATAAAGGCGACAGACTCTCCTCTGCTGGCGGCCAATCGTTCCGCGAAGGCGCTCTTTCCGCTCCGAGCACCTCCCAGTATCACGATCAGCCGTGAGGTAACTGTTTGCTCTGAAGACGTTCTGTGGTTCTCGCTCACAAGGGGAAACTCCTTCTCTTCATCGTATCGATTGCGTACTCAGTACATCCATGGAAGAGCAGACCGCATGCCTCACGCTCATGCTCGTACCAGCACCAACACCAGCAGTGCCACTACCTCCACTACTTCTGCAATGGCTCCATAGCTATCACCCGTTAGCCCTCCAATGCTCCTGGTGATCCACAATCCAAGCACCAATGCTGTCAGGGTCACTGTCACCCAGACGATGAGACCAAGCAACAGCCCTGCGACCAGCACGATTGCTAACGCGACGATGCCTGCCAGCACCAACTGTTCAGTCGTGACAGCCTGGTGAAACGCAGCCCCTAAACCCGTTGGACGCGCACTGGGAAAGACGCGCAACGCCAGTACCATGGCCCAACGGGCAGAGGGCAGCACTACCAGTAAGGCAAGTGGGAGCACACGTACGCTGACACTGGCGAACAGCGCGAACTTGAGCAACAAGATGCATGCCCCGCCGAGCATACCGAAACTGCCTACACGGCTATCGCGCATGATCTCCAGCTTGCGTTCGCGCGTGCTGCCGCCGAAGAGTCCATCGCAGGTATCCATGAGTCCATCGAGATGGAGTCCCCCCGTGAGTATGACCAGCCCGACGACGAGCAGAGCCGCTAAAGCGAGTTGGGGAACGAGAGGCATGAGGAGCAGCACTAGCAACCAGAGCAGACATGCCAGCAGCAGGCCCACCAGCGGAAAATAGGCACCGCCGACCACGAGGCGCGGCGCGGCCTCATCTTTCTCAAAGAGCTGCGTCCTCCCTGGCACAGGCAGTACGGAGAGGAAACGCACCGCTGCCACCAGTTCCATATATTGGCTCAGGAACACACTCCTCACGCTCGCAAGAAGATTGCGCACTCCCCTGGAAGACTTGCGTGCATGCCGCTTCTGCTCTCCAGCCATCTCACAGCGCTCCTTCTTCTCGCAAGCCCTCAGAAGCTGCTCCCGCCTTTGTTCCCCTGGTGGCTCTTGTGGAGACCGGACTTTTTGCAGCATGACCCGCACGAGTGGAACGCTGCACATTCAGCAATGCAAGTATCGCCCGGGGGGCCCCTGGCTCGCCGATTGGGAGGAGATCGATAGCACTGAGTGAACCAGGATCGAGCCGTAGTTGCCACTGGCGCTCTAGCGGCATCCCCAATATACTGCACAACAGGATGCGCAGGGGACCACCGTGGCTCACAATCACCACGTCACCATCCATTGGCGAATTACCGCTACACGCAATCGCTGCTAGCTCAGCCCCTAATCGCTGCAGCATCTGTGCCAGGGGTTCACCACCCGGCGGTGAACACTGCTCAGGATCGGTAAAAAAGCCCAGCTGGCCTTTGAACTGCTCTGCAATCTCCGCGTAGGTCAGTCCTTCCCAGGCACCAAAGTCTATCTCGCGCCACCCTGCCGATACCTTCACCTGTAGCCCTGGTGCGCTTTGGCTGGCAATGATCTCCGCCGTCTCGCGCGCTCTCACCAGGTCGCTCGTGTACAAGGTGGAAATCGCCTCTTCCTGTAACTGCCGTGCAAGCCAGCGAGCTTGTACACGTCCCTGCGCTGAGAGCGGAATATCACTGTGTCCACAGAAGCGTTGCTGCGCGTTCCACTCGGTCAGCCCATGCCGCACCAGCCAGAGACGCCTGGTGTTTTGCCCTTCGCTGTTTTTCGCTGTGGTGACTCCTGTCTTTGCTTCAACCATGAATCGCTGCTTTTCATATCGAAGGAACATATCACAAACCAGGCGGCCCGGCAACAAGAGAGCGACCTGCTGTTGCACGACTGGACTCGTATGACCTTGCCAGTATAGAATGCACCATGAGATGCACGCGTGTCATTGACACGTCTCATCTCTGGCCTTGCTCCTTCCCTTACAGCATACAACAGAAAAAGGACAACCACATGCAACAGATCCTCGAGAGAGTGGCAAGCATCGCGCCCCTCGATACAGGTGCGATAGAGTTGGCGAGAACGCGCCAGCAACAGTTGACAAAACCAGCCGGCAGCCTCGGGAGGCTCGAAGACATTGCCGTACAGATTGCAGGTATCACCGGGCACCCTGTACCGAGGATACAACACAAAGCGGTTATCATCATGGCAGGGGATCACGGTGTCACCAGCGAGGGCGTCAGCGCCTATCCTGCCGCCGTGACTGCACAGATGGTCCACAATTTCCTCCAGGGTGGAGCAGCGATCAATGCGCTCGCTCAGTACGTCGGGGCAAAAGTCATCGTGGTCGATGTCGGAGTAGCAGCCGATATCGCTCACCCTGACTTACTCTCGCGGAAAGTAGCTTTTGGCACAGCCAACATGGTGCTAGCACCAGCGATGACCCATGCGCACATGTTGGAGGCGATCCAGGTCGGCATCGATGTCTGTGATGCTTTGCTAGAGCAGGGAGTTGACCTTGTAGCAACCGGAGACATGGGTATCGGCAACACTACGGCTTCGAGCGCCATGACGGCCGCATTGCTGCGAACACCAGCCGCACCCGTCACCGGGCGTGGCACGGGGATCGATGATGAGCAGCTAACCCATAAGATACAGGTGATCGAACAAGCGCTCGCACATCATGCCCCCAACCCTCAAGCCCCCCTCGACGTGCTGATGAAAGTAGGTGGCTTAGAGATTGCCGGGCTGGTCGGCGTCATTGTAGCCGCTGCCTCTCGCCGCGTTCCCGTCGTCATCGATGGCTTCATTTCAGGCGCTGCGGCGCTGATGGCAGTCGAGCTCAATCCGCGTATCCGCGAGTATCTCCTTGCCGGGCATGCCTCAGTGGAACGAGGACATCGCCTGATCCTCGAGCGGCTTAGACTCTCCCCGCTGCTCGATCTTCAGCTACGGCTCGGAGAGGGAACAGGAGCCGTACTGGCAATGAGTATCATTGAGGCCGCGTTACATGCACACAGCGAGATGGCTACTTTTGAGGAAGCAGGTGTCAGTACACGCGAGGAAAAGTAGCTCACTACATGGGGAAAGGAATGGTCTGTACCCCGCGCCCAGCGCATACAATCCAATCCAAAGAAAAGATAGTGCAAAAGTACCCGATCAGAGATTCGGCTACCATTTTCAGTCACATCTGTCCTATGCTATAAACATAGGAGCAGAGACATGCACAAAATGACACGTTCGCCATTATTCTTAATGGCACTGACTATTTTTATTGACTTCGCAGGCTTTGGCATCATCCTCCCCCTGCTACCATTCTGGGCTCAGAGGTTTGGGGCAGGTCCTGTGGGTGTCGGCCTGGTTCTCACCATCTATGCCCTGGCACAGTTTCTCTTTACGCCAGCCCTCGGAACCCTTTCTGATCGGTACGGTCGCCGACCAATCATCCTCGCTGCTCTCCTTATCGAAGCGCTCTCACTGGCGCTCTCCGCACTGTCCGGTTCACTGCTCATTTTGTTGATGGCGCGTTTCATTGGCGGCCTGGGTGCCTCGAATATCGGCTCGGCACAGGCAGTCGTCGCCGACGTGACACCTGCCGAGGGACGAGCCAGGGGTATGGGACTCATCGGCGCAGCTATTGGATTGGGTTTCGTTGTTGGACCAGCACTGGGAGGGGTACTCGCACCTCTTGGAACGGCTGTCCCCTTCTGGGCTGCCATGCTCGTGGCGCTCGCCAACGCACTGCTCGTGCTGCGCTTCCTCCCGGAAACGCGCTGGATAGGAACCACCCGTGCTCCAGTGTCTCCCGCCGCCCATGGTACGGGGGTGATACTCGCGGGATGGCGGCAGGTGCTGCGCCATCCGGTGGTGGCTCGATTAGTAGCCGTGAATTTCCTCTTCACGGGGGCCTTTACCGCCATGGAGACAGTCTTCGTGCTCTTTACGCAGCATACCTTTGGCTGGACGGCCATGCAAAATGGGTACATCTTTACGTATATAGGCGTGCTTATTGTTCTTATGCAGGGAGGTTTGGTCGGGCAACTCGCCAGGCGCTGGAGTGAACGTCGTCTGCTGCTTGCTGGCTTAGGGGTGTTAGCTACCGGGCTTGCATTCATCCCATGGAGTGCGCACCTGCCACAGCTACTGATCGCATTGGGTATCGTAAGCATAGGCGATGGAGCCGTGACGCCGATGGTATCGGCACTCCTCTCGTTTGCTAGTCCACCCGAGGCACGAGGCGAAACACTGGGTCTTTCCCAGGCTGTCGCAGCCCTGGCACGAGTCATTGGCCCACTGGCCGCAGGAAGCGCCTTCGTGGTCGGAGGTCCAGGAGCGCCCTTTCTAGCAGGCAGTGCATTCGTACTACTGGCTGCATTGATCGCGTTACCTGCACATTCGAGCAAGCAGAAGAGATGCCTGGCTCATTCCACGCCCGCTGTTCAATCAACCTCTTCAGAGAAGACGCCTGCTATGGTACGGGAGGATTAGCGCTCGTTTAAGAGAAGTAAAAACGGGTCTCCCGTGACTTGATACCGCTATCCTCAAAGCAGATGGATACGGGGGAAAACCATTTTGCTACCGCTAGTTTGTTGACAAGGATCAGAAGGTGGCATAGAGATAGAGAGGGACCCCCTGATACAGCTGCTCCTTGAGCAGCTGGAGAGGGTGGGGTGGGGGCAGTGCCGACCACGCCTGCCAGATCGCCGCAACAAGATCCAGGGCTCCAGCTAGGCTCTGAGCAAAAGCGCCAGGCGGCATTGACGGCTTTGGCTCAGTTTCAGCGCGAAAAGCGAATCATCACCAAAGCAGCAGTAGCTCGGCAGGCCGGGGTCTCACTGGTTTTTCTCCGCAGCCACCCCGACCTGGTGCAGGCGGTTGAGGAAGCAGCGAGCACACGATCGGCGTTGGTATCCTCAATCTCCCCGGTTCATCGGCGTCGGACCAGGTAATCGCCGCACTGCGTCGGCGGTTGGATGAGATGAAGCAGCAGCTCGCCGCCAAAGATCAGGAGTTGCCCGGAAAGCAGCGCGAGATCGATCTGCTCTAAGGGAAGCTGGCCGCCGCAAGCCCGCTCACAGATGCGGAACTACGGCGCGCACTCGTTGATGCGACTTCCCGCCTGGCCCAGCAGGAAATGCATACAGGAGATTAAAATCACAGAGATGTTTCGTGCATACGTGGTTGCTCTGCTGGCGCAGATGTGGAGCGGGTGCTTTCTGTCCTGCCGGGATTATCGGCCAGCAGGACAGAAAGCATTGCAGCGGCTGCCTTTCACCTACCCGAGATAGCTGGTCAGGTCAAAGGCCAGCTTGAGGATCTCGCCCGGTTTATTGTCTTGGTTCGGATCCTGGATGACCGCCCGGACATCATCGGCGATGACCAGGGCGTGATAGGCCAGCACGGCCATCGCTACGATGACCAGTAGGGCGCTCTTTGATGAATTTTTCATACATTGATCCTTGTATCTGAAAAAAAGCCAGCTCGACTCGACAGGCTTGCGGTGGGTACGCCTCCGCCCGTTGTGTAGCCCTATTTTCTCATGAGGAGCCTGGAGAACCTGACAAGTTTCGCGGCCTGGTGTAAACTGGTGACTATGAAAAGAGAGAAGCAAAAACCACCCGCACCGGACGAATGGACGGCGGAGCAATTGCTTGCGGCGGCTACCAGCGTTTCGCTGCGCCAGTTGGAGCGCTGGCGGAAGCAGGATCTGGTCCCGCGTCCACGAACGATCCATCTGGGACAGGGGCCAGGAACTTGTTCAGTGTATCCGCCTGGAACGGATGAGCAGCTCCTGGCCGTATATCGGCTGTATGCCAAGAAGCGCAATGCTCACTATGTCCGTTGGTATTTGTGGATGGAAGGCTATCCCATTCCACTCCCGGCGATCCGCAAAACGCTGGATGCGCTGGTTCTGGCACCCATACGGGAGCTACAGACGGCGAGCGGACAAGCAGATGGGTTTGACGCGACTGAGGTGGTTGTTCAGCAGGCGCTCCCGTCACTTGAGCGATCGAGGCGAGGAAGAGCACTGCGGAAGCGGTTGAACTACAATGAAGCGGATGTGCAATCGGCGATGACCTTGTTCTTCGGACTGCTGTTTGGGGCAGAAGATCTCTCGTTCCATTCTGACCTGCTAGATGAGGAAGTAGGGGAGCTTTCCCCGGCACAGATCCTGATTCGTACGCTGGGAGTAGAGCGAGCGCAGACGGACCGGATCGGAGACGGAGAGCCATGGCTACAGTCGGATGTGGCTGAGAATTTCCAGGACGCGTCCGAGATGGGGTTGTTTTCGCTGGAGAACCTGAGTCTAGCATTAGAACGGGTGGGCCGAGAGGAGTTAGATCAAGCACGCGAGATGAGCGATCTGTTTTTGTGGGGACTCCAGATGGTGGTTCCCTATCTCGAAGCGCAGTTTGGTCCGGGAGCATTTGGATTGGCGATGGTGCATGAGATATCCTTTGATGACCCTGCTTGGAGAGCTTTTCAACTCCTTGGGTTCTTGTGCTGGCGGAACAAGGGTCTGAGTTCGGGGATCGATCAAGTGCTTGCTGCGTTTCGTACTCTGAGGGATGCTAGCGCGGACAACACACAAGCCGGAGTGGTGAACTCAGGAGTAACCTTAGCATGATTCATGAGTATACTTTGTCACTCATGAATCATACTGGATCTCCTAACTTCACCTATTCCCTTTCTGCGTGCTTTTGTCTGCCGCGCTCTGCGCGCGAGAAGCAAACCCACTTTTTGCAGTCTCACTCTTTGGATGGCGATCACCCGCGCTTTGAATGCGCGCAGCATCTTTGGGAGTCATGCTCGTTTTTGATGAGCCTCCCGATTTTCCTGATCCACCTTTTCCCATGATACTTTCTACCTCCTTTCTTATCGATATTCTGGTGTCCTCGCTCTTTGTCACTGTTGCTTCTGTCAACGTGATTAGTTCCAGTAACTTGGTGCTAGGAACTCGTCAGGGACATAACCATCCTCCTCTTCTTCAATATCGGGTCCGAAGATTTGGGTGAGAAGCAGTTGATGCGAGGGATGGGGCCTCTGGCATAGGCGCTCCCATCGGCTATACGTCACAGGAGAAACCTCGAAGAGTTCGGCAGCCCCCTCAATCGTGAGTCCTTTTGCCTTTCGCGCGTTGCGTAGTTTCAGCCAGATGGCAAGGAAAATAGCAAAGAGGGCGGCGAGCATCTGATTGAAGAAGTTCACGAGGTGTTGTAAAGGGTGCATGGTTCTTTTTCCTCCGTATTGTCGCTCTTTGTAGAGCTTGTTTTCTCTTTGTTGGTGTTATCATAGCAGAATTTCCATCCTATGAACATGTCGTTTTGCTGGAATGTTTACGCTCTCCCCAAGTGGAGTTTGATGGCAAAACACCTCTGGTGGTTTTTACGTTCTTTCAGAGAGTAACAACCATCAGCCTTCGTATGAAGCGGGAGCGACGTTTTTTTCTCTATAGAAGAGAGTCGCATCCGTTTACCTACTCCTACTATGCTTTAGGCTCATCTTTTTAGGCTACCTCTCCATGATGAAGACCTTATGACGCAAAAATGAGGTGAATTCCTCCCAAAAGAGTGGCAGAATGTCACGCAAAAAGTCGGTAAAGTCCTATCACATTTTTTGCTCCGTTTCTAGTACACTCGTTCTAGTGTAATGATCGTTGCGTGAAAACTCAACTACATGAATCTTATAGAAAGGAGCATGTTCATCGAAGATACTCACTGGCCCGGTAGCTGGTGTACTCACATTTGTCGGCACGCTTTGCTGGCCGACGTTGATGAGTCAGGCAAGCCAGAGAACACCACCTTCCTGAGCCAGATGAGTTGAAAGGATGACATGATGGAGACAGATGACAACACGAAAGAACATACAGGGAAAATTCAACCTGGAGGCACTCAAGCTCACGGAGGGTCCGCACCTTGCCGAATACGTCATACAGCACAGCGATACCTATCGCTTGCTCATCATTGATGGCGCGATTGTGCGCTTCACTCCTACTGAGTACGCCCTCTTACTCCGTCTGCTCCAACACAGTGAACGCCATCTTTCTTTTGCAGTCCTGGAGCAATGCCTCTTCCTGCGTTCCTTGAACTCCAATCCTCGCAGTGCCTTAATCCGGCATATGCGGCGCATACGCCCCAAGTTGTGGCCGTTTGGATTGGATATTCTCAGTATCACCGGCTACGGCTATATGCTGCATGCAACGCGTCAGGAATTGGCAACAGTGCAAGCGTTGGAAACGGTGAACCTGCCAGCATGAAGCACATCTGCTGCGAGTGCCTGCTTATGTAGGACGAGGAATATCCAATGATGAAAAAAGCAGAAACCATGGAAGATTTCAAGAGAACGCCAGCACAACCGCTGTTGTTGAGCATCCCAGACGTGGCAGCATCTCTGGGATTGGGCCGCAGCAAGGTCTATGAACTGATCGCAAAAGAGGGTTTGCCGGTGATCCGTTTTGGCCGATCGGTACGGGTCTCGGCTGCATCCTTGCAGAAGTGGGTGGAGCAACGAGAGCAGCAGCATCTTCCTGGGTAGAGATACCTACGCGTTGGGCAAAACGAGAATACCAGCAGCTGGCACTGCTGGCATCTCTCTTACGTATTCATGCGCCGAGTTGATAGGTCGACATCGCTCTCAGCAACCGCTTTTGTTGCCTTGATGATACCACGAGTATGCTCGGCTTATGCAACTTTTTCTGAACCAGCACAGTGTTGGCCTGCCTGGCGCGCTCTTGACCTTTTCAAGAAGTGAGGATACCGTTATGGTCCTATCCCCTGTTTCATTACCTGATGCCCCGGTAGAGACGATTCTGGCTCGACTGAAAGGGGTGCGAAAATCGTTGCATGGCTGGGTGGCATGCTGTCAGGCACACAGCGACCGGGAACCCAGTCTCAGTATCGGTCTGGGTGATGAAGGACAGGTCTTACTCACCTGTTTCGCGGGCTGCTCTCTTGATAGCATCGTGGAAGCCATGGAAATCACCCTGGCCGACTTGTTTCCCAAGGCTGCTTCTGAATCTGAGTCACAACCAGAGCAGACACAGCGCAACGTCCTTTCACTCGTTGATCTCGCATCGGACAAGCTGCTGCATTGGAAGTACCTCCTGCACCTGGGGGTCACCGAGCAACGAGCGGGATGCCTCCAGATCCCCTATCACCTGCCCGATGGTACACCAGCGCCTCGCCACCGGCTGCGCACGGCCCTGGTCGCTAAAGAGGGATCGCACTGGAGCAAAGGGTCAGGCGAGATTGTTCCCTATGGACTGGAACGCCTGGAAGAAGCCAGAAAGGCTGGCTATCTCGTCCTCGTGGAGGGCGAGTCCGACTGCTGGACGCTCTGGTACCACCACTTTCCAGCCCTTGGTCTCCCCGGCGTAGAGATGGTACGCACGCTCAAAGAAGCCTATCTTGTTGGCATCGACACGCTGTATATCGTGCGGGAGCCTGATGCGGCAGGAGCCAGGTTCGTTCAACACCTTCAGCAGCGGCTTCACGCATGGAAATGGCCGGGGAAAACATACATGATCTCCCTGGCTAATGCCAAAGATCCCAATGAGCTACATAAAAAGAACTGGAGGGACTTCAAAACAACCTTTCAGCAGGCACTGGATCGGGCTCAACCACTTGACGGTGCATATGCACAACCAGCGCCCTCCTCATATGAATACACACCTTCTCCCTTTACGCTCCAGGAGTTGCTCACCAGGCAACTGCCTCCCATCCAGTGGGCCATCCCTGACATCCTACCAGAGGGATTGACGCTCTTAGCTGGCAAGCCCAAACTGGGAAAAAGCTGGCTGGCATTAGCCATGGCGCTCGCAGTTGCCGCAGGTGGCGTTGCGCTCGGTTCATACCCCGTGTCGCAAGGAGAGGTGCTCTACCTGGCTTTAGAGGACAACGAACGTCGTTTGCAGTCGCGTGCGCAACAACTCCTCGCTTCTATGACGACGGTTCCCACCTCCATTGCGTTTGAACTGCGCTGGCCGAGATTGGACCAGGGAGGCCTCACCTATTTGGAGGAGTACATGCAGACCCATCCTGACGTGCGACTGGTGGTGATCGATACCTGGGCCAGGGTATCGCCGAAGGCGCAGCATCGCCAGCGTTCCCAGTATGAAGACGAGTATGCGGCGCTGACACCCCTCAAATACCTGGCCGATACCTATCGCGTCTCCATCCTGGCGATCCACCACCTGCGCAAGATGCGTGGAGAGGATGTCTTGGATGAGATCACCGGCTCGATTGGCCTGACCGGAGCGGTGGATGGCGCACTGATCCTCAAACGCGAGCGTGGCCAGCATGATGCCAGCCTGTTTGTGACCGGCCGTGATATCGAGCACGAGCAGCAGTTAGCACTCAGATTCGATGCGCAGACCGCCATGTGGACGATGGTGGGAAATGCCGAGGAGGTCAGACGCACGAAAGAACGCCAGGACATCCTGGACCTGCTCAGCGAACAGTTTCCCGAAGGCATGACTCCACGGCAGGTAGCAGAGGCGCTTGACAAGAATTATCACACCACGCGCTGCCTGCTGCGTAAGATGGAGGCGGTAGGTGAAATACAGCACGCCGATAGTCAGTATGTTGCCATTCCTGTGGAGAACTCTCGTAATCAATCTGATTACAGTCATCAGTGTAATCAGCGTAATCACTGTAATCAATCAGTGCCTTCAACACTGCAACGTGACGATCAGGTAGCACGCGGTGAGGAGTCTTGTCTCCCTGCCAGTGATTACGTTGATTACACTGATTACGCAACTGAAAGTGTTTCGGAAAACACGTTCCAGACACACAGCATTCCTCCTCCATTTGGGGGGTGTTCTTCGCGGTTCCCATCAGCATCAGAAGATGTGCTCTCTCAAAAAGAAGATGTACAAGATACTCAAGATCTTTGGGATGATGCCGTAATCAGTGCAATCAATCGTAATCAATCGATGTCTGTAAGAACACAAGCAGGAGATCACAGTGAGCAGCCTTCCCCAACATATATTGATTACGCTGATTACGGTGATGGCGTAATCAACTGTAATCAGCGTAATCAATCGCAATCTGCAACAACTCAAGTGAGCGATCAGGTTGGGCAATCTTCTGCACCATGGACTGATTACGGTGATTACGCTAATGATATTGATTACAGTGATTACACTGATTACGCAACTGAAAGTGTTTCAGCATACTTGTCTCAGACATATGAACCTGATTCTTCACTGGCAGGCTCTTCTATACAATACCTACCAGAAGCAGGAGATGTACTCACTGAGAAAGAAGATATACAAAACGCTCAAGATCACCAAGTTGATTACGATGATGGCGTAATCAATCGTAATCACCGTAATCAATCTAACCTCCAACATTCACAGGCAACGCTACGGTTTGAGCAGAGTGAAAATGATAGTGCTCTTCATACCAACGATTCGTCTCCTGGAAAAGCACGGGCAAGCCCAAATGCCTCAAACAAGAAGCATTGTCCCCATCATCCACATGCACGATGGATCCGCTTTGATCCATCCGGTCAGGCATGGTGCGACAAAATGGACTGCTGGGATTGTTACAGGCTCATGAAGATTGGCGAGACACTAGACTACCGGCTCCTCGCGGAATATACCAGAGGCATTGTCAAGCTTGAGCAAGGCATGGAAGCCTGGTCTTCTTTCGTGACCTTCCAGGGATCCTTCGGGGTGCTTACAGCGACACAGTATGCCATCGACTTGTGCAAAGCTCTGGCGGTTGAGGTGCCAGATCTCTCAGGTGAAGTGAAGCGTCTGGTGTCAGCAAATTAAGAGGAAGGATACGTCTTATCGTGTTATATGGGATCGGCACAAATCTTACTCGATAGGACATATGTTCACAGCGCGCTGAAGATATGGTACGATACAAAATGTGGTCACCCTAAACCCGGAGGGTTGAATTCAACCAGCCATCTGGATCGGGAGGCACAAGACGGAGATAGAGCGAGAGAAGACGAAGAACAACCCGGAGCTAGTAGGATCAGAAACCAGGGAGGGCTCTGTGAAGATCCCCTCCACGCTGGTTCACTAGCAAGTAATGACAAAGGAAAGGAAAAAACGGAACACTATGGGCAAACGAGCCAATGGTGAAGGCACAGTCTACCGCCGTAACGACGGCAGATGGGTTGCTTCGATCTCTCTTGACAATGGAAAACGAAAATCAATCTACTGTAAGACGCAACGTGAGGCGATCAGGGAGGCCCAGCGCGCGAATCAGGCCAAGGAGCAGGGGATGCTCAGCGTCAGAGAAGATGAGACGCTGGGCACGTTCCTGACCTCCTGGCTACAGGATACGGCGAAGCCCAACCTGCGCCCCCGCACCTACATTCGCTACCGCGAACTCATGGAGTTGCACGTCATACCGACGCTGGGCAGCGTCAAACTGCACAAGGTGACTCCGCAGCAACTACAGAAACTCTACAACAAGAAGCTGGAAGAGGGCTACGCGCCTCAGACGGTGAAGCATATTCATCGCGTTCTTCACCGCGCGCTCCGCGATGCCCTGCGCTGGAATCTCGTTGCTCGCAATGTCTGCGATGCTGTGGATGCACCCCGCGTACCAAAGCAGGAAATGAGGGCACTGAGCGGTGAACAGGCACAGCAATTCCTTGCAGCAGCAAAGGACGATTCGCTCGAAGCCCTGTATGTCCTCGCGCTCACCACGGGCATGAGAGAGGGGGAACTCCTGGGACTCAAGTGGGAAGATGTGGATTTCGCGCATAAAACGGTGCAGGTGCGCCGATCGATCTCGCGCATCCCGCGTGAGGGTTTCAAGGTGGCTGAACCGAAGACTCCGAAGAGCCGCAGAAGCATCCACCTGACGGACCTCGCACTCGAGTCGTTGAAGCGTCACCGGGTGCGCCAGCGCGAAGCACGGCTCTCCGTGGGGCCGCTCTGGGATGAGCAGGGCTGGATCTTTTGCAACGCGGTGGGTCATCCGATCGAGGTCACCAATATGCTCAAACGATCGTTCCGCCCGCTGCTGGTCAAAGCGGGAGTACCATCGATCACATTCCACTGCCTGCGGCACAGCACGGCCAGCCTCCTGCTCTCGCTTGGGATCCATCCCAAGATCGTCCAGGAGCTGCTGGGGCACAGCCAGATCACGCTGACCCTCGACACCTACTCCCACGTCCTGCCATCGCTGCAGGGGGAGGCACTCGACCGCCTGGGCGCTTTGCTCACGACCGCAGAGGGTCCGGTTGCTGTCACGGTTGCTGTCAAAGCGGTTGAGGTACAGGGGGCATAAAAAACGAACCCAGGCCTGGACCGGGTTCGCGAGGAGCCGATGGTCGGACTCGAACCGACGACCAGCGGTTTACAAAACCGCTGCTCTACCACTGAGCTACATCGGCCTGAAAACAGTAACATTATAACATAGCCCGTCAATATTTCCTCCAATAATTACAATTCTTTCATAATCGCCAGGTTCATTGACAGTGGTTGTGCTTGTTCAGTATACTTGGACTGAACATAGGCCCGGCCTAAGCCTGGTCTGTGTACCTTTAGAAACGTTATATCTTTTGTCAACCTGGGGATCAGCCATTGCCAAAGGCATGAGACCGGGGAAAGGGGTTACGTATGATACCAGTCGGTGAAGACAAACCCACCCCCATATCAACAACGGAGGCCGACCGCAAGGGGGGAAGCGCGGTCCGCAACAAGTATGGTGAAGATTATTATCGACGCATCGGAAAAAAGGGAGGCACTGTACTCAAAGAGAAACGTGGCACCGAATATTACCGCACTATCGCCAAAAAAGGTGGCAATGCCAATATGGCAAAGAATGGCATAGACCACTTCTCGGAAATGGGCAAAAAAGGCGGAAAAACTACCAAAGAGCGATTGGGTACAGACTTCTACAGTCGCATAGGGAAAATGGGGGGAGCCGCCAGAAAACAGAAAAAGGTGGAATAATAAGAGAGTGGGACAGGAACTGTAAGCTTCTGTCCCACTCTCTTATTATTCCACCTATCAAACACAATCACGGGTTGCTAGATTCCGTTTGTAACTTAGCCAGTCCTCCAGCAATGGCACCTACGACATTGGTTTCCGTGGTTTGCTGTGCAACGCGCAGGGCATTCTTGATCGCTTTAGCATTCGAGCGACCATGCGAGACGATAGCTGAACCATTGATCCCTAAAAGTGGTACACCACCATACTCCGCATAATCCATGCGCCTGAATACTTTACGCAAACCAGGCTGAAGGACAGCCGCCGCCAGTTTATTTGGGAGCGAGCTGGTCATTTGCGTTCGTAACATTCCCAGGAGTGTTTCCGCCAGTCCTTCGCCGAGTTTCAGTACAACATTGCCCACAAAACCATCGCAAACCACGACATCTGCTCCCCCTGCCGGTATTTCACGACCCTCGACATTGCCGATAAAATTGATACCCAATGTCTCTGCATGAGCTTTCAGCAATTGATGGGTTTGTTGTACCAGTTCATTGCCCTTGGTTTCTTCTTCTCCATTGGCAAGCAGGCCAACACAGGGAGATGAAACAGAAAAAATGCGTTCCATATAAATGGAACCCATCAGCGCAAATTGCTGCAAATATTCAGGCTTACAGTCGGTATTTGCTCCTACATCGAGTACAAAACTAACGCCATCTCTGGTTGGAAATACGGCACCTAGAGCAGGCCGATCTACACCTTCAATACGTTTGAGCGTAAAAAGGGAAGCAGCCATCATTGCGCCACTATTGCCTGCAGAGACCGCGCCAAGTGCTGAACCATCGCGCACTAACTGCAGCGCCAGCGTCATCGAGGCATTTTTCTTCCGCCGCACAGCCGAGGCAGGATGCTCGTCCATTTCGATAACCTCATCAGTATGGACGATAGGCAGATCAAGCCCACTGGTATCATGTTTGGCAAGCTCTGCGCGTATCGCCTCTTCACGTCCAACCAGGTACACACCCATACTATATTCACGAGCCGCCTGTATCGCACCCAGCACTACTTCTCCTGGCGCGTTGTCACCCCCCATTGCATCCAGGGCAACTCGGACAGCAGCGCTCATGCATTTTTCCCTTCGGGTTCGCCTATCGTCGTTCTCACCAGTTCTACAAGATCATCCAGGTCAAATGGCTTGTAAACGATTTGCACTACGCCCGCTTTGCGAAATGCTTCTTCTTCTTTCCCGGCATCCAGGTAGGCAGTGACGACGATCACCGGGATCTTAAAATCTGTCATTTCCAGAAGCTTGAGTTCGTCGCGCCCATCCAGATATTGCATCATCAGGTCAAGCAAAATCAGATCAGGCTTGTATTCATGCACAGCGTCATAGAAACGCAGGCTCTGCGTGGTCATGTATGTTTCATAGCCTTCGTCGGCCAGCGCCTCTCGTAGTAGATCTGCAATTGTTGGGTCATCGTCCATGACCAGGATTTTTTTCGCCATCGGCAGCCCCCCTTTTTAACAGCTTTGATTTGCCAGGCAGCACTTTACTCTCTCACATAGATTGCCGTATGTAACATCATGCCATATATAATAGACGTTGACAATAGTTTCAATGGAAACGGTGTAGGACTATGAGATAATCCTACACCGCTCACATCAACTAAAGACAGCAACTAAACTTGAGCTTTCTCGCTTTCAATTTCCTCTAACGTCAACGTTTCCCTACTGCTTACCGTATTCCTGGTAGACCCTGCACTTTCGCTCAGACCTACCTTTCGCCAAATCGCGCGTAGAGGCGCTGGCGCCCACCAGTTCCACTCACCAAGCAGACGCATTGTCGCGGGTACCAGCAACATGCGCACCAACGTCGCATCGATAATCACGGCAATTGCCAGGCCGATACCAATTTCCTGTATAAAGATGATTTTTGACGTACCAAATGCACTGAACACCACCGCCATGAGCATTGCTGCACTCGTGATGAGCCAGCCGGTCCGTTGCAAACCCGAAGAGACTGCAGCGCGATTATCGCCTGTCTCATCGAATCTCTCCTTGATGCGACTAAGCAAGAATACCTCGTAGTCCATTGATAGACCAAAAGCAATGGCGAAAATCAGAATAGGTTGTGTCGCGTCGATACTGCCGGTAGACTGGAAGCCCAACAGATTCTGCAAGTGACCATCCTGGAAAATCCATACCAATGCACCAAAGGTCGCTGAAAGCGAGAGTATGTTAAGAACAATAGCCTTGATCGGCATTAACAGTGAACCTGTCATTAAGAAGAGAAGCACCGAGACTGCCACAAACATTACGAGCAGCGCGTAAGGCAATGTCGCTCGCAGGCTTGCCAGTAAATCAATCTGGTATGCTGTAACACCATCAACTAATGGCATAAGTCCGCCAGGCGCATGAATTGCGCGTACCTGGCTTACAATGTTTTCAGCAGCCGTGGTATGATCAGCCGGCTGCATCGCTACCGTAATTTTTGTGGTATCGCCATTCGCGAGCTGTGTTGCAATCGCAGTTAACTGTGGATTGGTGTCAGGATGTGCATACAGTTGCTGGTAATCGGCAAGTGAAAGCTGTGGATTAACCGTCACCAGGCTCTCAACACTAACAACTCCTGGTATAGCCTTAATCGCATCTACATAGGTATCTAGTCTGGCCAGGTTCGCAGAGGACAATGCATTGCCAGGCGTGTGCATCACAATCACCAGTTGAGAGTTCCCTTGTTGTGCGAAATCTCGCGAGAGTCTATCAGAGACTATGCGTGCCTCTTGATTAGATGCTAACACTTTAACATCTGGCGTCGAAAATGCAACACGCCAGAAAGGTAGTCCTAGCGTCACGAGAATAGCCAGCACTGCCAGTCCTACTACTACAGGTCGTCGCATGACCATTTCAGCGATGCGATACCATGCCCCCTGTGTCTCATTGGATGAGACTTGACGCTGAGACGATGATTTGCGCCGGAATAAGCGTTGAATCGAGAGTGCGTTGATGCGATGGCCAAGCACTGCCAATAGTGCAGGTAGGATCGTCAGCGCTGCCAGCATTGCAACTAGTGTGGCTGCTATTGCACCCATACTCATACTTCGCAAAAACATTTCTGGGAAGAGCATCAGACCCAGCAGGCTTGTGCTGACTGTGAGCCCTGAGAAGGCAACCGTTCTTCCGGCCGTTGCCATCGTTCTCTCTAATGCTACTTTCACATCTCCTTTGCCATACCCCAATTCCTCGCGGAAGCGAGTCACGATGAATAGTGCATAGTCGATTGCCAGACCTAATCCCAGCATGGTCACAACATTTACTGCATAGACCGAAACATCCGTCCAGCCTGCCATAGAGCGCAAAATTGCGAATGCGCCCATGATCGCTATTCCCCCAATTAGCAGTGGCAGCGATGCGGCGACAAGACTACCGAATACAATTAGCAGCAGAATAGCCACAATGGGAAATGTGATCAGCTCAGCTCGTTCCAGGTCAGAACTTACTTGCTTATTGATTGCGATGTTGACAGCGACATTACCGCCAACCATCGTGTGAAGCACAGGCGAGGTGATGAGAGGCTCAATTGTTTTGAAGTCTTTCTCTTTCGTTGCCTCATCTTTCGCGGTCAACTGCACTACTGCAAGGGTCTCTTGATCATCACGCGACACTAAACTGGCGCTATGCGTCGAATAGTAGGAAGTGACAGAAGCAACTTCTGGACGCGCTTTGAGTTTTGCCAACAACTGTGTAGCTGCATCCATAAACGTAGAATCAGTCGCCTTAATTGAGGTATTGCTCATCAGGATGATGATATCGGCTGTTGAGCCTCCCAATTTTGCATCGAGCAGTGCTTGTGCCCTCGAAGATTCACTCGCTGGATCGTTAAACCCACCACTTTTCAATGCACCAAAGAGTCCTGTACCAAAAATCGCGGCTCCAGCTACGATCAGAAGCGCCAAGAAGAGAACTAACCACCGTGTACGATAGATCATTCTGCCAAGTCTTGCTAACATGAGTTGATCCCCCCGCGCCGCCAGCCGCCAGCCGCCTGTAAGCTCAACTATTCAATGGGTCTGACAGACCTATCTTGTAGAGCTTACCCCCGCCCCTCTGCTGGCTATCCTCAAGCAAGCTTTCGGGGACGCCCTGCGGGGTTCCTTGCGCATTCATGGGAACACATATCCGCTATATCTTCGTCAGTAAACATCGAGGGTATCACCAGAGCGTTACAATAGATGTTAGGGATAACCACGGATAAAATTAAAATGGTTATTCCGCTTCTGAACTTGCCAGGATAACACATCAAAAGTATCTGCATTGCTTCACCTATTTGGGTAAATAGAAATGGAAGAATAACCAGAAGAGACTCGCTACAATAAGCGCGGCTATAGCTAATGCTATCATTTTATGAGTCATAACCCACGGTCGTACTATATCAGTGATTAAGGGAAAGTTTGGTGTAAAGCTGATGTGTTGATTGATAATAGCTAATGTCTCATAAGCTCCTGCCAGGAAGAGACCTAAGAGTAAAAGAGTGGCGGCTATGTCAAGTAGAATGGATGGGTTAAACTTCATGATACTTCCCTGCTTTCTAGTGACCTGTGATAGATCGAAACACGTCTATAATTCCTAAGATACCGCCGCTCGTTAATGCACCGATTAAGGTCATAGCGACTAGCTTCCATTTGTCAGTAGATACCTTTGCAATCTCAATTCGCAGCTCCTGAGTATCCTCACTGAACTTTTCTTCTATTTTGTCTAAGGTCTCGCTGAACTTCTCAAATTTGCGGTCAGTCTCCTTTTTGATTGACTCATGTTCAGTTATTGCCCATGCGTTCTTTTGCGCTACTTCCAAAGAGATTTTAGCTATTTCGGCTTGCAGCGTTGCATGTCGAGCTTCGTACTCTGTTCGAGTTAAATATCTATCCCCTTGAGAGTCTATCTTCTGTTCAAGTCTCTCAAGGGCTTTCTCTATCCTTTGAATATCTTCTTCCTCTACTACCATAGTTATGTTTCACTTATTGTTTTTCGTATCGGTTTACTATCATCGTTGGTCATGGCTTGCAATAGTTGGCTTTGTACGCTTAATTGTTGAACTTGCTGTGAGAGTTGGTCTATTCTCTGCAATTGGTTTACTAGCCATATAGCCGTTAAGTTATTCATATCAATAGATGACAATGAACCTTTTACCGCTATGGACTCGCTCGCCTGGATTTCAATTATCACACCGTCAAGCGAAACGGTGATATGTGTTTTAGGGAATGTTTCATGCTCGTTTGCCATTATAAACCGACCTTGTTTCGATGATATTTTAACAATGGTTGCATATGCTCATCTATACAGGCATGAGCAACGGCACGCCAGCATTCGACAGAACAGGCCCAATGTTCCTCATGTACACATTGAAAAGGTAAAAGATCGGGATGACCAGGACTCCCAATAACTATAATACAGTTGATCGCATCATGCCCTGTTGGAACGATTTTTCCGCAAGCCTCACACGTTCGCGGGGGTGGTGGTGGATACGTTACTCTTTGGTTCTTATTAACCGCTTCCTCTGGATTGATCGGCTTTAACATCTGATAATTCCTTTCTAGCCTAGACACAAAACGCCTTGAAGTTTAATGCTGCACCTAGCGTGATATGTACCTGGGTAGTCGTTACACTATCATAGCCTTGTGTTGCGCTTCCTGCCTCGTTTACAATAGGTATTACATGAAATGGTGAAATGGACTCACCCGCGCCATTGAAACCGTGATTATAGGTTCCTGAACCATTGCCAGTAAAGAATGAGATTTCAGGAAGAAAGTTATTGTTATACCACTCGAACCCATTCCCTTTTACCTGTTGGGCTATTGTCCCTGATGAAATATCAGTCCACAAGGTGTTACCGCCGTCTTTGAGTTGCGTGTGTCCTGTACTTGCAGCATGAATTGCTGTGTTTCCTAACGAGTCTACGGATATGAGAATACGTTTTGTTGCTCCATCAGTATCTAAAGCAGTAAAATATACATTATTTGGTATGGTGATGTCGCCGCTAGAACTCGTAACAATTTTACCGTTTTCAAGTTGTGTTCTTCCAAGGACGTGCAGGTCATTTGTAACTTGTACGCCAGTGCCAGCACCGTTAAACGTAGCATCGCCTGTTACAATGAGCGTCCCATTATCAACGAGATTGGCAACGCTCAATGTACCTGAGCCATTAGAGCTAATAGTATTGTTATCAAATTTAACTGAACCGTGGTGTGCAGCATCGCCTATCACCAGGTTTCCATCGTTGGTAAGAGTAACACAGCTTCCAACGTCGCCCGAAACGGTTGACTCTATAATTTGCGTATCGGCTGCATTTCCATCATTGACTATATTCGTTGCTGTTCCACCCACAAAATTTACACTCCCTCCTATGTTTACCAGGCGCGGTAAAGGCATGGGATAACTATTTTCGTTAATAGTATCTTGTATCCCTACTGCGTCTAACTGTAAGAATGCGCTAGGCCAACTAGACAAATTGCTCAGTTTAGAAGTAACGATAAAGTTAATTGTTCCTGTAAAGTTTTCCCCTGTCTCAAATAGATCGACACAACCAGGATAGAGGGTCTTACTGTGTCCCGTTCCTTGCATATCAACGACTACTGTAAAACCTGACTCATTCCCAATGATATAGCCTAGTAACCCGCTCTGTACGCCTTGAAAGGATTGGTTTTTTCCCGATGAAAGATCAACAATGCCAGCAAAATATGTCACTCTGTACTAGCCTTTCTTCAATCAATCAATGTCCATAGGTCAATGGATATCCCCATGTCTGAATTTGATATTGTGGGAAGTGCGTCTGTAGCGTAGCTATATTGTTCTGTATGGTTGTCTGGAATGTAGAAGTACAGAATACCGTTAGTTCATAGACGCTATTTCCTGTATAGACACCATTTGAGAGTGTTTGGAAAAACCAAAGCTTTTCAACAATGGCATTATCAACAGAGTTACTCACCATTGTTTGTATCAGGCTATCCGCTAGAATAGCGTTGTTATCAATTGAGTGGTTAGCACTTATGAATATGACTGATTGTGCTACTAAATTTTGTACTGCCATGAGTATTATGTCCCTATCATAAGAAGTGAACCATTATGAGCCGCTTGTGTATCGCCGCCCACATATTGCAATTGCGCGAAACTACTGTTAGAACCTGCTATTTCGTTATTGCCCATGATAGATTGAGGTGAGGTTGTGCCTCCTGTTAAACCAACACCTAACCCGTTTAATTGTCCCATTGTGATACCAGTGCCACTATTGGCATATGCAACAGGTGCTATATCTGTAGAAAAAGCGAAAGCTAAACGGTTCCAGGTAGCGATTAAGGTAACATTGGTGTTTCCAGCTACACCAAATTTACAATTAGAGAACTGTACAAGGGCAAGTTTAAAGCCCGTTCCTGACACCATTTCATAAAGTGTTGCCGTTCCTGATGTCGTCCCATTGGTAGTAGTGACTTTGCCGTGAAGTGATAGATAGCTGAGAAGTGTCAGGAAGTTATTGAATGTAACGCCTGCTGTTGCTAAGTCTATTTGATCGACCCCTGTGACATTATCGCGTATCATGTTTGTTTTTACGTCTGTATTAAATGTCGCCTCACCTGTAAAGACTGAGGTTACATCAGCCAGGAACGTACCAAGGACTTCAACTTGTCTTGCAGCATCTCCTAATTTTACAGAACTGGCTCCCGCTCCCGCGCCCGGTATCAATTGCAATAAGGTTGTTAAGACGTTTGCAACATCGCCTTTTATGGTAAGGGTTCCGTCATTGTTCATGACAATGGTACTTGAAGCTGCGCCGCTCGGTGTCACTTCTATGATAGAAGTACCATTGATTGAGCCATCATTTTGAATATTGCCCGCCGTTGCTCCGACCGTTGTTAGAGTATTGCCTACACTCATTTGACGTGGTAAAGGCATAGGATACGCTGAGGTATTTACTCGCTCATGTACTCCTATAGCGTCAATTTGTAAAAATGCGCTAGGCCATGTAGAAATATTATTGAGTTTCGATAAGAGTTTGAACAAGATTGTACCGGAAAAGCCCTCGTATGTTGGAAAAAAATCAACAGTTCCTGGGTATAAGCTCTTGCTATGGCCCGTTCCGTCCATCGTCACAATGACAGAAAAACCTGATTCATTCCCGATGGTAAAACCGCCATAGCCTGATGATTGCCCTATCTGCTTAGAAGTATCTTTTCCCGCCGATACATCAACAATTCCGATAAATTGTGTCATGCTATGCCGCTTCCTGATACTGTTCATAGTAAAAGCTGTCAGGATGGACAAAGTACAGTTTTAGACCGCAAAAACGTACAATACAGATCACGTCTCGCTTGAACGCTTCCTCTCTCGAGACCTGGATGTATCCCCGCTCTTTGACTTGCTGAACTGTCTTTAATCCCTCGCTGAACTCATGAACAATGTAGCTTAGAGGTACACATGTTTCATAAGGATGATCGATGCAACAGATAGCAGGTACTTTGTACTGTCTGATATACCGTCTCATGGTCTGTACTTTGATGCCTCGCAATTGCGACGCTTTCTCGATTGATAGAAGTATCTCATTCATTGTTGTTGACCTCCATTGAAAAGCTTTTCTAAACTTGTAAGTATACCGTCTGAGATACCATTGAAAAAGTTATTTGCTCTTATCATGGCTTGTAGCAATTTCGCAATGAGAAAAGCTATGTAACTGAGTATCGACATGATGTTATCCCTTAAGTAGTAAGAAACCTATCACTACCAGAATGAGAGCAAACAGGAAGAGTGCGATACGTGGAACTGCTGACGTTACAAATGCTTCAACCTGTGAAAGTATTTGCCCTGGTAAATTGGCCGCGTTCTGAACAGCCCCGACAACAGCCCCGACAACTGGTATGTTTCTATTCTGTGCATCGGTTTCTAGTTGCTTCAAATTATCGGGAATGGTGACACCTGCCATGTTAGCAATAGATGAGAGATACGCGGCATAGCTTTTATTTTTGTAGGTTGTCCAGGGTGAAAAATCGCTTCCATTTTTTGAGATTGCATACGCCGCTTTCATCGCACAATAGATGTTATAAGCGCAAGCATCGCTCACTTCTGGATGCCAATAGTTATTTATCTGGACTATTCCACGGTCGCACGTTCCACCTGGATTGTTACAATTGACCGCTTTCGGGTCAAGTCCACTTTCGGCCCTGGCTATGGCTACAATGATAACGAGATTAAGCCCGCTAAAACCCGCGCTCCTGGCCGCGCTGATTGCTGCGGCTGTTTGCGCTCCTATAGATTGTAAAGGACTACCAGACGGCCCCGCCATTAGTTTACCCTCACTTTTCTCCGCACGATTTGACCGCCGCGCTTTCTGAATAATCTCATTTCGTACTTTGCTTCTGGCTGTTCTGGTATCACATCGGTAACTTCCTCTTTCACATCCTTTTGTGTCTCATCTGGTATCACGTCTTCTATCATCTTTTCAGTGTTCGCCGCTTGTTTCTCATCGGACTTATTCATCTGAGTTTTGATGCTCCAAACATCGGCCCTTAATTCTGATACCGTATCGCGTAGATCGCTAACGGTCTTGATAAGTTCCTTTTCTTCTTCCGGTTCCATCTCTTCACCTATTCGCCTATTCCCTCATTCACACGATACTTGACAGCATTAATGTGACCGTTCTGTTTCACTTCGTAGCGCGTTATCACACCGCCGCCCATACCTCTTGATCTCATAGGTCCGCCGCCCTTGCCAGCATACAAGACTTGTTTTCCTCCTGGCTGTATAGGCGTATTGAGTGCTGTTTGTGTGCTGACTCGCCCTGGCACACCATACAGCACAGGATTAGATGGTGTACCTCCTGGCACTAGGGTAAACAATTGTCCGTTTACGTTAGCAGTATTTCCTAGTACCCATTTAGGAAAGTTGCTCGGCAAACTAGAAAGCAATGGTGTTCGAGGGTTAGGTGTAGTTGTACCAGTAGATGTACTGGTTGGTGTAGATGTTGGAGCCGGATTAACGAACGCGAACGGTGTCCCTGATGCATCGGTTAATGCGGTACTTCCATAGGGCAAGAATGGTAACTGTGATTGTTGAGCCGCTTGTGTATCGGTGCTAGGACTAGCTGTACTGGCAGTAGTCGAGAGACCGCTAGAAGTAGATTGGCTCTTGCGATACTCATAGAAACCTACGCCAGCAACAAGTAAAAATACACCTGCTACTGCTACCTTGCCACCTGTAGGCAACTTCTTAAATTCTTCAATTCCATCTTGAGCAAAACCCATGATTGTTATTCCTTTCTTATCTGTTCTGATACCAATAGATCGCATAGGCGACTATTCCAACGAGCAACGCGATTTTTATAACAGTTCGTTCCATCGGTGAAAATGTAGGGCTTCCCTGGCTAGAAGTGACACCATACCATTTCTGGACATTCAGCCCATGATAGGAGGGTGTATCATTTGGCCCTGTATTCTTGCTCGTCTCGGAAAAGTTTCCTTTGAGCATATCTAAGGTAGTCCAATTTTTCACGGCTATTATCTACCTTGCAGCGTTTTAGAGACGTTGACTATGCCAGATGCACCAGCGTTGAAAATCTGCGCTACTCCTGGCCCATTCTTGAAAGCTAAATAGGCTAAGATTAACATGCCGATACCGAACGCTATAGCGTGAATGAGTTCCATGTGCTATACTCCTTATCCTTTGCCATAAAAAAAGCGGTTGAATTTTCATCCAACCGCTTTTCATTTCAATGGGTCAATGTGCTACAGGTGACTACCTACCAGCGTACACTTTGTTACCAGAAAGTAACTTTTCAAGTTGTCGTTCTACCTGAGTAAGTCTATCTTCAATGGTTGTGTTTTGCTTTTGTGCTGATATGTCCAGGGGTAACAATTTACCCATTGCGTCTATCTCTGACTCTCGTACATATTTCTCTCTGCCAAAGCCAAAAGAGTAGCCAGTGATCTTACCTCTACTTACCCAAACGGCTATGGTGTCCTTGGAAACGTCTAAACGATTTGTAGCCTCTTTATAAGTAAGATACCGGATGCCTTGAATATCTAACATTGAAATTCCTTTCTGCTTTCATCAGCACAAAAAGCATATCTATATGGTATTATTATAACATACATGGAACCGCTTGACAAGCCAGTGTAAGCGGTGTTATAATAGTAAGAGAAGAGTATATTAAAGCGCGACCATAACGCAAGAAATGAATGAACAACGGCTGTGGTTATCGACACTCAACAAATGACGTTACCGATGATATCAGATGAACACAAGGAAAGAATAGCTGAGATAGATCGGGAAACAGAACGCCTTACTGCTTTAGAAGAGACTCGTCAAATTGAGAGCAGAATGGAAAAGCTCACTAACCTCAAAATGAGGAATAGTGATACTATCGTATTGTCCGGTCATGGCTGTTACATCAAGGTACGTAACGATGGTCTAGCTGTTGAATATTCAGTATCAGGCAGTCAAGAGAATGTTAGAGTCTTAACGATGCATAGGGGAGTACATAGGATAAAACAAATTATCGTTGTGGCGAAATCTGGCTATATCTCTCTGGATGCCATAGAATGGACAGCCAATCAAGGGATTACGGTTATTATGCTGAACTTCAAAGGAGAGTTGATTACCGTTCTTACGCCCCAACAATCCCGTAATGCAAAGTTATCTTACTTGCAAATCCAGGCCAGTGAGTCCCCGCTAAGTCTTACCATTTCTAAAGAACTGATACGTCAAAAGACGCTTGCCCAAATTGAGACATTAAAGAGTATTGATGAGTATAAGCACACACGCGTATTTAAGAAGTATCGTGCTGCAAGAGTATGGAGCGGCCCGCCTTGGATACTTCTTGAGAATGAAGTATCTACACTTCAACAGTTGGATAGTGTTGAGGCTGTACGTGTGTTTGAAGCTAATTTAGCTATGTACTATTGGTCAGAACTAAACGGAATACCCATAAAGTTTGATAGAGTCGCCAGGAAAAGTATTCCCCCTCACTGGCTGTCTATTTCACAGCGTATCAGTGATGTCTCATACTTCCATAATGCACATCAGGCAAGCAATCCCTATCATTCCGCGCTCAACTTTGCCTATGCGCTTTTAGAAGCGCAATGCCTGGAAGCTATCACCCTATCCGGTTTAGACCCTAGCATACCGTTTCTTCATAGCTATCAAGAGAATAAACACGCGCTAGTATGGGATGTCATGGAATGTTGGAGAGCTTCTATTGACTATCTAGTCATTGAGTTATTTCAAAGAACAACATTCAGCAAAGGTGATTTTTACCAGGAACTGACAGGAGAAGTAAGACTGAGCGAAGAGTTAAGGCGTTACATCATAGCCAGTTGTCGAGTAGACAACATAAGCATAGACCGTCAAGTACGTTGGTTGCGTTCAACATTGCTTGAACAGTAACATAGCACTCTTAAAACTGAATAAAGGTTTGTAGCTCCCCTCTAAAACTACAGCGATTGATCCGGTTGGAAACCTGCTACACAGAACACTATCTTTGTTCTCATGCAGACGTACAACCGGATTTTTTTAGGAGTGTAGTAAAAAGTGGTTGGATAGAAAGCAAGAGATTTTATCATGGCAAAGACAGCACATGAAAAGATCACATCGACACAAGACCTTGTTCACTATTATCCTGTACTTTCACCTGTAGAAAACCATGGCAATGGGAACGGATACGCTAAAGTTGATCTTCTCAAATATGAGGCAGACGACAACGGCAATGCTTTAACCATGCGTGATTTGTACGGTGAAATGTTCCTCTATTCCCCCGCGCTCGGATGGCTACAGTATACAGGTACACATCACGAACAGGTATCAGATAAAACTGTGAAATTTTACGCATCGGAAACATTGAGATTAAGACGGCATGCAGCAATTGACGCAAAAAATGAAACACTTGTGAAAGCTGCGAAACAAAGTAGTTACAATATTCACGGTTGCATTGAAATGTTCAGTGTGTACGTTCTTTCCAAAGATATAAACGAATTTGACAGTGATCCCGATTTACTAAATTGCCTCAACGGTGTAGTAAACTTGCGAACTGGAAGCGTTACACCTCATTTACCTTGTCAACGGTTTACTTATTGTGTGCCAGTAGAGTATAAACCTGATGCCGATATGTCCCTATGGAATACATTTATTCATGATGTGATAGGCAATGAGAGCATTGTACACTACTTGCAGAAATGTGTAGGGTATTCACTCACTGGACATACCAGAGAAGAAAAACTCTTCTACTTTCATGGTCCTCAACGAGCGGGCAAAGGAACATTTACAGAAACAATGTTAACATTGCTTCCTAAGCCCATGGGAACTGAAGTTGATTTTAATAGTTTTACCGCTCGACGTGATGCAGACTCACAAAACTTTGACCTTGCTTCCCTCAAAACTACTCGTTTTCTAGTAGCATCTGAGAGTAACCGTTTTCAGTCTCTTAATCCTGCTAAGGTAAAACAAATAACGGGCGGCAACTGGATAAGATGCGCTTTCAAGCATAAAGACATGTTTGAATATCGCCCACAATTTAAGGTATGGTTAACGAGCAATCATCCTGTAAATGCAGATGCAGACGATGATGCACTTTGGGGACGTGTGCAAGTATTCAACTTTCCCCATTCCTATATAGGACAAGAGGATACCACACTAAAGACTCATTTGAAGTCACCCGAAAACTTAGAGGGTGTTTTGAGATGGGCAATTGATGGGGCTATGCTCTGGTATAAAGATGTAAGATTGACACCTCCTCAAGCAATTATCGACGCTACTCAGCAACAAAGAGACAGCCAGGACTACATAAAACTATGGCTAGCTGATTGCTGCGCACTTGAAAATGAGCAAGATTTTACCCCAAGCGTAGCCTTAATGACTTCTTATCAGGCATGGTGCAAAGAAAGCAACGTAAAAGCCGAACGAGTTCAAGATTTTTCAGGTTCTCTTACCAGACGTTTTCACTGTATTCCTTGTAAGAAAGATCGAAACACAAGAGGGTATAAGGGTATACGTTTGACATTTCTAGAGACACATGAGACACAAGAGACACATGAAAATACCCATTTCCACGCGACCAAAAACGATACAGAAAATACCCCAAATGACGTGTCTCACGTGTCTCATGTGTCTCTAGAATATAGAGCAGATGGAAGCCCAATATGTCCACTTTGCCCGCCTGGGCATGAACGTATGCACTTCACGAAACAGAACGGCTGGTATTGTATCACCCATCCACAAGCCATAGCAGAAGTGTTGAGCCAGGGAAGTGAGCAATGAGTATGAACGCTTGCCAGATATCCCCACATGCGACCCTTGTAAATAATCCGCTCGCGCAAGATTGGAATCATACCCTTGAACGTCGCCACGCCTGGAAAGGTAAGGATGTAAAAGTATTCTGGTACAATCCTTTTACGCATGTGCTGATGCTTCCTAATGATCTTACCTGGGATATGCCAGCGACCGCAACCCTAGATTTTCTACTCGACAAAATAGCCGTTCATACCTCGACAAAGTATCACAAGGCAGAAGCTATCTTGTACCTTGTCTCTGGTAAGACGAATAAAAACCGACCTCCAAGAGAATGGTTTTTTGAAGAGGCAGACGGATGGAGCCGGACATACTTTGCATGGCATAGCTTGCAGATTGATTATACCCACGTTGGGTTTAAGGTCAATATCTATGGGACATGTGCATTTTTCGATGATTGCCTGGATATGGAAGTGATGCATGAAGCAAGGGCAGAACTTGACGAGCGTTTACAAAATACGTTCGCTATGAGAGATTACCCCGCTTTACGTCCGACGCCAGCACAAACAGGAAAAGAATTATTACTTGTCTCACTTCCTAAAGGCAAAGTTTACCCGCGCTTACCGGATGCCTTGATAGACGTGATAAACCATAACTTTGGTCAGGCCAGGATTGAAACATTTACCCCAAAGCAAGAGATAGTAAGAGACGGTTGTTATATTCTTGATGGACGATGGATGTACGCCGCTTGTCTCTCTCAATTGCCAGCAGGTGAAGTATATCGTGATAACGTCAATGAGTTTGTAGGAGCTATAAACGCAAAGGGTACACTTGCGCCGTATTGCCCCGCTCTCTATAAAGTGGCTGTTACCGTTCCTGATGGATGGAAGCACATCGGTTTACTAAAATCCTCTAAAGCAGAAAACTTTATGGATGAAACCGGACACTACCCTAACACGCCAGGAGCCACGTTCACCAACTGGACGACATGCGATGAACTGGCATTAGCTTTACATCATGGCTGGCATGTGGAAATCTTGGAACGTATCATCTGGCCCCATAAGGAAACCGACCAGCTAGCAACGTGGAAAACAAAACTTAAAACCTTGCGTGAACAGATAGAGCATGAGTTAAGAGTAAGGGAATTAACCGACCATGATCGACAGGTGCTTGAACTGGTAAAAGGTGCTATCCGGTCTATACTACTTTTCACCATTGGAAGCTTCCACAAGTTTTATACATGGTCGCAGCCAATATATACCCCTCGCTCAGAGCTTCCCATCATGCCAGCGTTAGAAGACATATTAGGAAAAAGATCATACCGTGTATTGAGTCAAAAGGGTAATACTCTCATATGGGAAGAAGCTATTCCCCTGTCAGAGAACAAGCAACGCTTTATACATCCTGAGTATAGCGCGATTGTTTGGGGACGTGCCAGAGCGCGACTAGCTGAGTTTGCTCTAAAGCTTCCCTATGAGAGCATCGTATCACTCATGACAGATTGTGTATGGAGCGTATCATACCCCAATTGGATAGCAGAAGAGGATACAAAAAAGCCTGGAGCTTTTCGGCTAAAGGATAGAACAGCCAATGATTTTATATGGCCCGTTGATAGCGGCAAGATGAGAGACGCAGCCATTAAACAGAACCTTGAATACAAGTATCCACCTAAAGACGAGGAAAGGTAAAGCCATGACGTACACGGATGATACCGGACAAGATGAGTATGAGGAAAGTTTAGATAACTTGTATGATAGGGAATTTGAAACACACATGGCGAACGGCTGGACACAATACAATACCCTAGATCAAGATGAGGTTAGAGGTATTATTAGGGAAGCTAGAGATGAAAACGCCAGGGTTCAAATTTCTGTGTATGACTCCAATAGTGGAGAGATGAAACGGTTCTTTTCAAACGAACGTGGAAGCCCTGGAATAAATGCAAGTTACCTACTCTCTGAAATGGGCAATAAATCACCGGAAGCGTACATACAATCGCTGTCAAAACAGCCGCTTGAAATCGAGTGGTATGTCATCGACGTACACGAAAAGGAGTAAAAATCATGGCTAAATTTTGTGTGACCTGTCAAATATGGGAGACTGAAAAACATTTCAAAGAAACCTATCACACCGGAGGAATACCAAACTATAAAAAGCTGAACCTGGAATATGCTGTGAGAGCACAACGGAAAAAGATCGCAGCACACGACCAGGAGATAGAGGAATTACAGGCAGATATAGACTACCTGACCGAACAATTAGAAGCATCGAGGAAACAGGTAAAGGAAGCAAGCGAAATCATAGACGAGCTTCAAGAGACTATCCGAAGACTGAAAAGAGGATGAGGTAAGAAGCTATGACCTATTGTACGCTCTGCAATCGACGTGTGTTCAAGCATAACACCATTAGCCACGCAGAGGAGATTGTAAATATTTCAGGGGATACTATCCATCATGAAAATATTTGCATCTCTTGCAATACCGAAATTTACCGATGGAACAAGCTCTGCCAGGAGTTGATAGAGTTCTTCACCCTCTATCCTGATAAGTTTTTCCGCTTAGAACAATCACACTTATCCAGTGAAACGATAGTGTGGCAATGTGAATAAAACACTATTCCCACGTTATACTAGTGAGATGTGAACAGATGAGTTACATAAATGAAAGCCCTACTAACAAGATGCCAGCGATAGAACCAACGCAACCCGCAAATAATCCCTATGAATACACGCTTCCTTATTATGGCTTGCCTGATATTCCTCCGCCTCCGCCTCCAATGAAAAAGAAGCACCATACTTTTCTATGGATAGTATTTGGCCTGCTGTTAGTTCTCATACTTGCGTCAATGTCGTTTATTGGAGTGCAACAATACGAACGTTCATCCAGTAACGCCAGGACAGCCGTTCCTACTACTCTACCAACCCAACCAACTATGCAACCTGCATCACAGCCAACGAAAAATGTTAGTTATACAGCACAAAGTATCATAGCTGATTTTCAAACACATGGCTTACCTACAGATAACCTTAGTTATGGCATGACCTTAAACCAATTCTTGGGCAATGGCGATATAAATGTAGATGAGCAAAGCTCGGCTGAATTTGTGGATCCGTCTTTTTGTACCGGCCCTTGCGGGGCTGGAAGTGTTTGGATGGGAGTATATCCAACCGCTAACGATGCAGAAATTGCAGAAAAAGATATTGCAGCGTATGTAGCATGGCAATCACAAATTCCAGGGCCAGGACTAGGAGCGGCAAGCGTAAGTAATCAATTCGGTAGATGCATCATGCTAGGTGAGGCTCTCACATCTGCTTATGTTCAGATAATAAAACAAGACTGCACATAGGAAGCAAGATCAAACATCAGGGTTTATCATCTATTTCTTCTGTCAGGTCTGAAATTGAGACACCTAGAACTTTCGCTATTTTTGAGAGTGTGTTAATATTTGCGCCGCTCGTTGGTTTCGTCCATAACCTCTTGATCGTTGTAAATGAAATATCCGTAGCGCGTGATAGTGAAGACATATTATACCCCTTGCTTTCTGCTACCTCTTTGACCCGCAACCTTATCATATAGGTGTACTCCAACCGCTTTACATTTTCCAAGCATTGTACAGGATAACACCCCTTGACTGAATTAAGCATTTTAGAGTAAGCTATAATGAGTGAGTATTTTAGAATAAGTATTTTCAGGCAAGGAGACGGTATTCTCATGAGTGCATTATACGATAGTGGACTTTTGCCCGATGACCCGATACTAACAACCATCATGCCAGGGATGATACTAGCATATCGCCTCACACCGGAAGATTTACCCCAAGAACCTCACAAAGTTTGGAGGGGTACAGTAGTGCAATGTGATACTGATACACTACTCATTGAGATGCTAGAGCCTGGATACCATAACCTACAAGAGACAATCACATACGCGCAAATTGTATCCATAGAGCCACGATAGAAGAAAATTCCCTCGATATTCAAATAAGCTCTACAATACCATATAAGCGAGAATAAACACAACAATACACCTATCCTGATATACGTTCACACGGCCCCCATTGCGCCTTGACTATCTCATGCCGATGTGGTAAAGTATATTAGACGCCATTAGACACCGTTAGAAGTAATTGGAAAATGTAGGTAAAAAATTTGTGAATAGCAGGGTACATACACTCAGTATGCAAACGGTTATGTTAGACGCGAAGTTAACGCCCTCTATGTTGTTAGACCGGATAAACAGCGTAGCATATGGGCAATTGTTAGCCAGTATCAAGGAGCGTAACTATAGCGTCAAAGCTAGAAAGGAATATATTGATAAACACCTAAAGCAGTATCAGATGAGTAGAGCAACCTTGTATAACATCCTTAAAACTAAAAAAGCGTCAAGGAGAAAAGCTATTTTGATACGTCAAACATTTGAGACCATTATCAAAGAGCAGAAATTGTATGAGGGTATGATAGTTGAAATAGACATTCAAGAATACGAGAGGTAAATAATGAAGAAGAGAATTAACCCTTACTTTGTCCTGTATGTAGTTGGAATGGCAATAATCATTGCGTTATGTATGTTCGTTTCTATGCCCTGGCCTGTTGCAATCATTCTAGGGGATATAGGATTATTCACAGTGATTGTTTATGGTGTGACATACACCCCCTATCAAGAGAGTAAAATCACATGGCACAATCACACATCACCGATGAAATGATAGCAATAGCTATACAACAAACAGGAGATAAGAACCCGTATAGAATATGTTCCTATCCCATTGCAATGTATGATGTATCGCCTTACTTTCTCATGCCAAAAGTACGCGCCTATCTTGGAGAGAGAACAGTAAATCTTGATGTATTGGAGCATATATCCCTCTCTGATATATCGCTGGACTTTCTACCGATAGAGCCATCTAAACCAATGCCAAAGACTAGAAAAAATGTAGCACGTAAACCAAAGCCAAATCAACGTATCTTTTTCAAGAGAGACCAGGAAAGCGCAGGATAGAGAACGATGGAAGAGAACAATAACCCTGTATACCTTATACTGACCTATTTTGTATGTACCATATTAGGGATATGTTTACTTGTGTTCTTCTTTCAAAATCCCTCACTATTCAAGCCCTTTTGTATTGCGCTCTTTATCATTGCCGGAGTGATAGTCCTCGACTTTGTGATACGCCGTGTTACTCGTTTGACCTATCGGGATATAGGCGAGTTTGGTACAACCGCCCAAACCATGCTAGGCAAAATCAAAGAGTATACACCGCTTGCACCTGGAAATCTTGCGCCTGGACGTACAGCCATTGAAGAAGCAAAGCCCATAGTACCACGGCTAGGGAAGTTAATACAAGACAGTTCATTAACCAATCAAAGCATAGACGGAGCGCGAATACTTGTAGGCTTTAGGGAAGATCAAAGCCCACGCTATGAGCGGATGCCAGGAGTAACCGCCATCACTGGTATGCAGAATGTAGGCAAATCGGTTACTATGTTAATGCTTGTGCTTATTGCCCTACTACAAGGCGCGAATGTAGTAGTATGCGACACTCATTTTAACAAGGCCCGTTCCTTATATAAAAAGATAGCTGGACTCTCTGACTATCTGACTTTCGCCCTAACAGAAGAAGAGGTACTACAAGAGACGCGCAACTTTTCCCAGGAGCTTCTAAACCGGAAGAGAGGAAGTCGCCCCTATCCCTATGTGATCTTCTATGATGAATTGAACTCCCTGGTAAGAAGCAAGCAATTAAAAGAGCAGATTGTAACGACGATGGAAGAAGCTAGCCAGGAAGGACTAGGATTTAATTTACACCTCGTTTGCGCTATTCATAATCTCTCAAACGATGGAATAGGAGACGCTACACTACGCAGCTTTTTTAACATGATCTTCTGTCATAAGATGCTAGCCGACCAGTCAAAATTTATTGAAGCATTCAATACGCGCAAGATCAGAAGCACAATAGCCAGCTTACCGCAAGGTCAGGCAATGGTAAAGGATGAATACAACGAAATCGAAAAGCTTACTATTCCCTATGGTGATAGCACCGATGTACTCACAGCAAAAAGCCAGCTCGACAGATTACAAACGCCTACCATAAAAGAACTGGTATCACCGACTCAAGTAACAGAAGAAATCAAAGAGCAAGCCACAAGTACCTATGCTGAAATGGAGTCGTTGCCAGCAAAGCGACCGGAATTATCAGGTGATTTACTGACCGTGTATAATGCTGTAAACACTCTCAGAGCGCAAGGAAAAAATATTAGCTCTCGAAACGTGGGGGAGCTAGTAGGGATAGGACACGACAAGGCAAACGGGTTATTAAATCGGCTTGCGGAAACTGGCATACTAACCAGATAGGAGCAACGAACATGTATAAAGCAACGCCTGTTGAAATGTTGGAAGAAGCACAGAAATTAGCAGATGATGAATATTTATTATGTGAACGCAAGTTCGCAAGTAAAATTTATGTGGAAATTGAAATAAATAATGAGGGTCTAGTCACAGGAGCGCGGTTAAAGTCACCTGGATACCCAGGCGTTACAATAAGTGAATTGTTAAAAGCTCTCATAATTGGGAAAAACGAACCCTGGGAAGTTCTGAGAACCATACGGATTGGAATAGACCCTCGCTACCCCTAGGCCAGACAGACAGACAGACAGACAGCCCCCCAAAACGCTGTATTTCGGACACCCCTTTTTCAGACAGACACCCGACAGACAGACAGAGGAAGCCATTCCAAGAGATACACCCCCCAAACCACTAACCCGCCGAGCGTAAGCCAGGAAGGAAGGAACCCCGCAGGGCGTCCCCGAAAGCTTGCTTGAGGATAGCCAGCAGAGGGGCGGGGGTAAGCTCTACAAGATAGGTCTGTCAGACCCATTGATACTTTACGACAAACAAACTACCTGTAAAATTGGTCGATGTGGAAACTCTAAATCGAGTTTAGCCTATTCAGGTGACAGATTCGATAGCAATGTAGACTAAATTAATTTGAGGCTTACGTTGGACTGCACTTATGGTATTTAGTATGAAATAATAAAGGCTGCGTGTTAGTCCATATTTCTTTGACATTGCCGCTTGAGCCGCTTGAATCTCCTGTGGCTCGCTGAGTATTCGAGATCTCCCCTCCATTTCTGGTCCTGTTACTTTGCCACTCATAGTACACGCGGCCAGCGTAACTTGCTCTGCATGACGAATACGCTTGAGCTTCCCTGTATTTACCCCCCTATTTCTGCATAGATAGTTCCCTTACTCTCAGCGAACCACACAGGTGTAATAACTGCTTCCCCTGTCTTTCGAAAAGTCGTCAATCTCATATATCTTTCTTTGTCTAGATTGGTAAACGTGTATGATTCAACAACCAACTTTCTTACCTCATTTTTATACTACAAATTTTCTATAATGAATGAACTTCATTCATCTCCTTCACGAAAACGATCTTTGCTCATTAAAAACAGACCTATCCCTCTGTAGGGGCCGATTGATCGCACCCATCGCTGATTTATCGACCCTCAAGAACCCTCACGATACTTACCCTTGCCATCCTATGCACCATCAATCTCATCCTACATACTTCAGTTGTCATGCTGAGCAAAGCGAAGCATCTGGCTCAGGCGTCGAGATGCTTCGCTATGCTCAGCATGACAAGGCTGCGTGTTAGACGCACTGAGTGAAGTTCATTCACGTCTGGGTCCACTAAACTATGTATGTGCTCAAGATGGAATTAACCGTTACCTACAGCAGATCCTACGTTTATATCAGTGTTCTTTTTCGTACCCTCGCGTAGCGACGGGCCAAAGAATAAACGTTCGATAATTTCTATGGTACGTTCTCGATAGAGTTCCTCGCGCTCCCCCCCCTCCACACAGAAGCATTCAAACAAGACGGAGTGAACCATGCCAAAAATGACTTTCGTATACACCTCTGTGTCGAATGGTGCGAGTTGACCTTGCGCAATCGCCTGGCGGAAAAAGTTGTCAAGAATCCCGGTGATCAATTCATCTGCGGCCTTATGCTTCTGGATCTCCGCTTCAGATTGAATGTCTACTTGAAAAAGCGACATCATATCACTATCTTTATGGCAGATCCGAAAAGTAGCCTCAATCATTGCACGTGGAACCTGTTCGATTGGTAGCGCAGCAATGGTAGGATCCTCAAAAACTGCGGCAAGCGACACCGCCCAATCTAGTGAGACACTTGTATAAATGTCACGTTTATTGCCGAAATAGAGATAGACCGTTCCAACTGCAATGCCTGCATCTTCCGCTATTTCAGCAATAGTGGTATCTTCATATCCTTTCATCGCAAAGATTTTGCGTGCTGCCTCAATAATAGCCTGTCGTTTTGATCGTGTATCTTCTTTGACCATTTCCACCCTCTATCCTCTAAATGAATGATGTTCATTCATTTTATAGCATGAAAAAAGTGAAAAGTCAATGCTTTTTCCCACCAATACATGATTTCGGAGTTGAATTTGCCAGGCGTGCCTGGCAAATTCAACTCCGAAATCATCCCAATTTCCTTGACATTTTGTTCTAACCTATGCTACCATGCACCCGGTATTATTGGAACAAAAAGGGATAATCGGAGCAGCATGCATGGCAATTTCTTCCCCCTTTTTCTGTGATTCCTGTGGCGCAGCCAATAGGCCACAGGCTGTATTTTGCTATGCATGCGGTCAGCCTCTCCAAGCCCACGGAGGGAAAGTTTCAAGCCAAACTACAGGACTGCTCGCTTATAATCACCTGCTCAAACAGCGTTACCGCATAATCAGCCAGGTCGGTAAAGGCGGCTTCGGCGCCGTCTATAAAGCTGCTGATCTCCAGTTTGGTAATCGCCAGGTGGCCATTAAAGAGATGAGCCAGAGCAGCCTTAGCCAGCAAGAACTCATCGAGGCTACCGAATCTTTCAAACGTGAAGCGCTGCTGCTAGCCGGACTGACACATCCCAACTTGCCGCGCATCTACGAACAATTTACAGACATAGGGCGCTGGTATCTTGTGATGGACTTTATCGAGGGCGAAACCCTGGAAGACCATCTCGGCAAAATCAAGGGTGGCAAGTTACCAGTTGAGCAAGTGCTTGAAATAGGTATCCAGCTTTGCATGGTGCTCGAATACCTCCACATGCGCCAACCTCCAATCATCTTTCGCGACCTCAAGCCTGCTAATGTGATGTTGACCATGTACGGACATGTCTATTTGATCGACTTCGGCATCGCTCGCCACTTCAAACCTGGACAGGCAAAAGATACAACCGCGCTTGGCTCAACCGGCTATGCCGCGCCTGAACAATATGGCAAGGCCCAAACCACGCCTCGCGCCGATATCTATGCTCTGGGAGTAACACTCCACCAGTTATTATCAGGAAACGATCCAGCAGACACCCCTTTTCAATTCGCCTCCTTGCAATTATCTGGCCATCCTACACTTTCACATCTCGAGAAATTGATTATGCAGATGATAGAGATGGACACTAGCAAAAGGCCGGCAAGTATCGCAGCCATCAAACAAGAACTACAAAGTATTGCTACGCAGCATCTTGTCGGCAAGACAAATCCCCTGCAAGCTGGACTACCCCACGGTTACCAGCCACCTGCAAAATCCCGGTTTCTTCAGCGCTCCAATGCGCCAAAGCCACAACCACAAAAAACGACACGCTATATCTGTAGCGGTCACACCAGTCGTGTGACAGCAGTAGCATGGTCACCCAGAGGTACACACATCGCTACAGCCAGCTTTGATAGAACGGTACGTATATGGGATACCGCTCACGGATTTAGCATCATTACCTATCGAGGCCATTGGGATAGAGTACAGGCCTTGACATGGTCGCCCGATGGCACACGCGTAGCCTCGGCAAGCGACGATGGCACAGTCCAGGTATGGGACGCTACAACTGGGAAACAGGTGCTCATCTATCGCGGTCATAGCAATGCAGTCAGCGCCGTGGCATGGTCCCCCGATGGCAAACGTATCGCCTCGGCAAGCGATGACAAAAGCATTCAAGTGTGGGATACATCTAACGGCGGACTTATCTTTGTTAATCGCAGCCACACCCAAAAAGTGCTGGCCGTAGCATGGTCTCCTGACGGCAGGCGCATCGCCTCAGGCAGCGAAGATAAGAGCGTGCAGGTGTGGAGTCCAAACAAAGATAAAAGCAGCTTCTTTGGCACACTGCGTCTGACAGTACGCGGTCAATTTAGCTACAAGGGCCATTCCGGTCGAGTAAACGGACTCATCTGGTCACCCAACGGCCAACGTATTGCCTCAGTGAGCAATGATAAAAGCATGCAAGTATGGGACCCTTCTACCGGCAAGAAATTCATCATTCATCGCAATACTTCAGCCGGTATCAATGGCGTGACCTGGTCTCCTGATGGCAGGTTTATCGCTGCATGTGGCAACGATAAGATGGTGCAGGTGTGGGACGCTGTCACCAGAAATAATGTCTTCACCTACCGCGGTCACACAGGCTACGTAATGTCTGTGGCATGGTCGCCAGACGGAAAGTTGCTTGCCTCTGCCGGTGTAGACCATACGATGCAGGTGTGGGCAACAAGTTAACAATATACCTATTACAACCGCAACAACTGATACAAACGATACAACTGCAACAATTGATACAAACGAACTAAATCACAAACGACATCAAATCTCGCCCCACCAGAATAGTTCCCTCATACCCCGCCTTCTCAGCTAGCATTTGCAGATTTGGCGCATTGATTTCCCTATAAAGATGCGAGCAGACAATCGTTTTCGCCTGAGATGCCGCCGCGAGTTGCACAATCTCATCATCCTCAAGATGACCCGAGTCTATAATGGCAAGATCAACCTTAGTAAGGAAGGTTATCTCGTGTTCGTGGAAATACGAATCGCCTGTAATTGCATATCGTCTGTCCCGCCACACGAAGCGCAATCCATGATTACCAGCAGGCGGAAGGCTGATAAAGTCGAATTCATACGAACCTATTGAGAACTGCTCTCCGGCTACTTCGTGCACAAGAATGTCATACATAGGCTGTTGCATGCCAGATACCCCAAAGATATCCCGAAAGCCATCGATGATCCGTTGTATGCCTGTTGGTCCATAAATATGCAAATCGGTAGTACGCGGATTACGTCTCGACCACGCACCAGCATGCAAAAAAGGAATGAGATCTGAAACATGGTCTGGATGAAAATGAGACACAACGATATGATTCAGCTCATTATGCTGAATACCAACCTCAAGAAGTCGTTGAACTACTCCATGCCCACAATCAAAAAGCACTAGCATACCATCCAGTTGTATCAGCACACTTGATGCCCGTCGCTCATATTCAATCTGGCAGGTCCCGGTTCCGAGAAGGGTGATGCTGCTCATAGGTAAGACTTTCCCATATACAGATAAGTAGCGATGATTCGAGATATTTAACTGAGTGAAGTATGCCCTGGAAGCGGTGAGACTGCAAGAGTTTCCTGACAGAATACTCCTGGCGGCCGCTTGCCCCAGCCAAATATCTTTACTAGAACTTTTGTACTATTTTTATTGACATCCCCTACTTTACGTGCTACCATGCAATGAACATTACATAACGTAGCAATATTTGCGTCAAGAAACAAACAGCAGGCTTATTTTCGCTTTGTCCCAATGGCAAAGAGGCGGATTATGATTTCTTCTTCTATGTACTGTACCAACTGTGGCACAGCAAATGTACAACAGGCAAAGTTCTGTTTTGGCTGCGGCCATGCTCTACACAGCGGCGCACTAGCCACTTCAGGTTCGCTCACTGGCTTGCTTACTCACAACCAGGAGCTTAATCGGCGCTATCGCATTATCAAACAGGTCGGTAAAGGCGGTTTCGGTGCTGTCTACATGGCTGCCGATCTCCCATTTGGTAATCGGCTTGTAGCCATCAAGGAAATGAGCCAGAGCGGTTTGAGCCAGCAGGATCTTATTGAAGCAACAAATGCTTTCACACGCGAAGCATTGATGCTGGCCAGCCTATCTCATCCCAACCTGCCGCGCATCTATGAACAATTCACCGAGATGGGACGCTGGTACCTGGTGATGGATTTCATCGAAGGCGAAACCCTGGAAGAGTTCTCCAATAAAGCCCCCCGTGGCTATCTTCCTCTTGACGAGACCCTTGATATTGGAATACAACTATGTACTGTGCTTGACTACCTGCACACGCGTTTCCCTCCCATTATCTTCCGCGATCTCAAGCCTGCCAACGTAATGCGAACTCCCAGCGGGCACCTCTATCTGATCGATTTTGGCATTGCGCGTCACTTCAAACCCGGGCAAACTGCGGATACAATTGCGCTTGGCTCTCCAGGATACGCAGCCAGAGAACAGTATTCGAAAGCACAAACCCAGACCACACCGCGCTCGGATATTTATAGTCTAGGCGCAACGCTTCATCAACTGTTGACTGGAGATGATCCATCACTAATGCCTTTCCAATTCGCGCCTCTACAGCACCAAACTGTACCAGCTGGGCTTGAAACGCTCATCATGCAGATGGTCGAATTAGATGCCAGGGATAGGCCATCCAGTATGTCTTACATTAAACAAGAACTACAACGCTTTGCGACTCCATCAATAGTGAGGCCTGCATATATCGCGCCGCCCAAAAGTCAACCTTTGTCTTCGTCAACACCTCTACCGATGAAACCAGTAAGGGCGCCAGTGGCGTACCTGAAAGCCGTGCAGCCTCCTATCACTCGTCTTGCAACCTATCGTGGTCACTCTAAAGAAGTATACACGGTGAGTTGGTCGCCTGATGGGAAGTTCATCGCTTCTGGTAGTGGTGACGAGACGGTGCAGATCTGGGATTTTGCCAGGGGAACAAACGTCCTGACGTACTGCGGCCATCGCCATAAGGTTGGGAAAGGCCTTATACAGGCAATAATGTGGTCTCCCGGTGGGAAACACATCGTTTCCGGCTCCTGGGACAAAACCGTACGTATTTGGGATGCCTATACGGGACATACAATCTCCACCTACCGCAGTTATTATGAAGTGGTAGAAGCTGTAGCCTGGTCACCTGACGGCAAGTATATCGCCTCCGGGAATCGCAACGGTACCGCGCATGTCTGGAACGTAACAAGCGGGAAAAAAGTCCGCAATTTTCTCGGACATTGCGTTAAAGAGGCCAATCTCGATATCGTGTCATTAGCCTGGTCACCCGACGGTAAACGTATTGCCTCTGCTTCCTGGGACAAGACTGTGAAGATCTGGAACTCGATTAAAAATACTGGCAAGAACAATGACTACCTGATCTATCGTGGACACTCTGCAGAGGTAAATACCCTGGCATGGTCACCTGACGGCTCTCGTATCGCCTCTGGTGGTAGAGACAACATAGTACATGTATGGGACGCTTCAAAGGGAGAACTCCTCCTGACCTATCGCCTTCATAAAGGCTACGTTGTAGGAGCAGCATGGTCGCCCGATGGCACGCGCATCGCCTCCGCCGGAGCAGACCAGACAGTACACATCTGGGATGCTGCCACCGCTAAACACATCTCTACCTATACCGGCCATACTGCCCGGGTAAACACAGTGACCTGGTCACCTGACAGCAAATACATCGCCTCAGCAAGTAACGATAAGACCGTGCAAATCTGGCAGTCTCCATAGGATAAATCTTGAACGCTGCAAAGATCCACCGAAGGAGTACACCATGCAATTTGACCTCAACGAAGAGCAAAAAGAAATCCGCGACATAGTACAACGCTTCACAGAACAAGAAATCACACCACACGCCGAAGCATGGGATGAAACAAACCACTTCCCACGTGAAATCTACCATAAAATGGCAGAACTTGGCCTGATGGGCATGACAACACCAGAAGAATACGGCGGAAGTGCGCTCAGCCGCCTATCCAACACCCTCGTGTACGAAGAACTTGCAAAGGGCGAAATGGCAACTGCCGTAGGTCTTTCAGTGCATAATATGGTGACCGGCTCGATTGCTCATTTTGGTAACCTAGAACAACGTCGTTGCTGGGTATCAAAGCTTGCTTCCGGTGAACTACTCGGTGCTTTCTCCCTCAGTGAAGCCGACTCAGGCTCGGATGCCGCCAGCCTGCAATGTAAAGCTGAAAGCCACAACGATCTCTACATCCTCAATGGCACAAAATTGTGGGTCACCAACGGCGGCGAAGCGGAAGTTTACCTTGTAATGGCCCGGACAGGTGCCGGTAAAGAAGCTTCAGGTATTAGCTGCTTCGTGATAGAAAAAGAAACTCCAGGTTTTTCCTTTGGTAAGACAGAACGCAAGATGGGCCTGCACTCCTCACCCACACGCGAACTCATCTTTGAAAACTGCCAGGTTCCAGTTGGCAACCGCCTTGGCGAAGAAGGTCAGGGCTTCAAGATCGCTCTTTCGTCTCTGGATGGAGGTCGCATCAACATCGGAGCTATAGCGGTTGGTGTAGCGCAAGCAGCTTTTGAGACTGCTTGTAATTACTCCCGCCAACGCACACAGTTCGGCCAGCCGATTAACAACTTTCAGGGCATCCAGTTCATGCTTGCCGATATGGCAATGAAGATCGAAGCAGCGCGCTTGCTAGTCTATCAAGCAGCTTATAAGTTAGACGAGGGGCAGAACACAGGTATGTACGCTTCAATGGCGAAGTGTTTTGCTACCGATATGGCCATGGAAGTCACGACCAACGCAGTGCAGATCCTGGGCGGCGCGGGTTATGTACGAGACTACCCCGTCGAACGTTATATGCGCGACGTAAAGGTAGCCCAGATATTTGAGGGGACAAATCAGATTCAAAGGGTAGTAATCGCAAGGTCACTACTTGGGAATATAAGCCAATAGGAAGAACGTTGAATGGGCTCCCGGGAGCCCATTCAACGTTCTTCCTAATTGATTTCTACTGCGTAACAGTTTCTCCGGCAAACTCACTGACAAGTGCATTGAACTTCTCAGCCTGCTCATACTGGAGTTGCTTTCTGGCTTTATCCATCAAGCGTGTATCGATACTCCTATTCACCTGCTTGAAAAGATTGCCAGTTTCAGGCAGCGTGAATACATCTTCACGACCCCATATAGCGACTACAGGTACCTGTAAACGCGCAAGTGGCTCACGGACATCCATCACCAGATTATCGCTGAGCATCGATGCCGCCGGGTAGCGATCGTTCGATTGGTGGGCATTACTATAGATATATTCAACCAACTCCTCGGTAATCAAGCCAGGATTCTGGAAGCACTCAACATCATAGTAGGCACGAATCGCTCGTCGCGAAGTGAGTGTATTGTAGATGAACTGTCCGAGCAACGGTGTGCGTAACAAAAACTTCACGGCATTAGACATAGGACTCTGGAAGCTTTCCTCCAAAATGTCCGCTGGAGGTGATACCAGCACCAGGCGTTCAAAAAGCTGCGGTCGTCGATACGCGTCAGCGATCACATACGCACAAGTCAGTCCATGCGCGACAACAACGGCAGGCTTACCAATCGCCTCTTTCAGGAAGTCACTAATCAGGTCGCTAAAAGTCTCGGCAGTATAGTCGATCCCTGGATGATCAGATAGACCAAATCCCAATAGATCAAGCGTAAAGACACGAAACTGTTCAGACAGCGCATCCACATTCTTGCGCCACTCATACGAAGATGCCCCCGGACCAAAACCATGAATAAGCAACAGCGGCTTCGCGTCACGAGCGCCCTTCACCTGATAAAATATATCGCCATACTTCCACGGATAGCGGCGCTCCTCGCCTTTCAATACAGTATCAGGTTCGCTAACCTGTCTTTCAATAAATTTGTTGTAGAGAGCCATCGCTCCGACTGCTCCTCCAACCACCAGGGTGGAGGTAAATAATGTACGTGTAAATCCCACTTTCACTTCTCCTGTATGTTTTACCTTGCGCAACCAGACCACGATAAGAAGGTCAAACCCTGTCATGCTGAGCACGTTCGCTTCGCTCAGTGTAAACTCCGCGAAGCATCTCAGCGCCAATCGAGGTAGACCAAGGTTGCACATATCTCACAAAAGGCTCTTAAGCCCAAAGGATACTATACCATGCACTAACAATGCGTTGCAAATTTCATTTGGCGTTCCAGTTCGCGTAGGGGCAGGAACGTGGGTGATGGCCTCCAACAAAGTCACACGCAGTTCCGACCTGACCAGAATAGCGATTGACACAAGCGGAACTTCGTCGTAATTTGGGAATGGCTGAAGGTAGGCGTTTCCCATAGTGAAACGTTTTGCTCTCACTGTCGCCCTTTGAAGGAGAAACATCTATGAACGTGTCTGTGCCCGCTCTCTTGGTGATCTGTGGGATGCTGATTGCCATCGTCCTCGTCCTGTTCTGGCATCCTCAGCGTTCCCGACCAAAAACGAGCACACGCGCAGATCGTCCACGCACTGGCGCAATTTTCCGCGATGATGATCGGTACTGGTATGGGGGGGTCTTTTACGGCAATCCCGACGATCCTGATCTGTTTGTCCCAAAGCGCTTCGGCCTGGGGTGGACCATGAATTTTGGCCACCCTCAGGCCAAACTGGTCCTGATTGGATTGCTGCTGCCGCCCCTGGTGCTGCTTATCCTCACCGTCCTCATCTCTGGCACGGCCCCCATTGGATGCCACCCATCTGGATGTTACCCGTTGCCTTAAACAATGGACCGAGGAGCTTCAAGAGGAATCGAGACCATTCCATTTTGGGAGCTGGCTCTGGCTACAACCTCTGTTATTCACATTGTACGCTATAATAAACAAATAAGGCATTAACCACTGTTTCCTTGTCTTGAAGGAGATTAGAGCAATGACCACAGGACTTCCCGACTTTTTTAAGTATAACCTTTGGGCGAACCTGCGTTTGCTCGACACGTGTGCACACGTATCGGACACACAACTGGACGCTACCACGAAAGGGACGTTTGGCAGTGTGCGAGAGACCCTCCTGCACCTGTTCGCTTCTGAAGAAGGCTATGTGCAGTCTTTTACTGGAACAACCCCTACCCCTCCACTGAAAGAACTCACCACTTTTGCAGGCTTCGACGAACTGCGGCGACGAGCAGAGAGGTCAGGAAAAGAGCTGATCACAATTGCGGAGCAGAGGGACCTGAGTCAAATATTCTATCTTGATGGGGGAACCTATGAGGCTCCGGCCATCGTCGTGGTGATCCAGGCCATCAATCACGCCATCGATCATCGTTCGCAAATCGCCACGCTGCTGAGCCAACAGGATATCGAGCCACCCGACCTCGATGGCTGGTCGTATAATGATGCCATGCATGAAAGGTCGTGAGAGTGGCTGTGCTTCCGATATCATGCACAAATAATATTTTTACACGTACTGAGGACTAATGAACGAACTATCCCCTTATCTTAAGCTGTCTGACGAGGTTCAGACAGCCTTACAAGAACAATGCCCGATTGTAGCTCTCGAATCGACAGTCATTGCGCACGGTCTGCCATATCCAGCTAATGTCGAGATTGCTTATGCAATGGAAACAGCGATACGAAACGAGGGAGCTATTCCCTCGACGGTGGGCATTCATGATGGGAAGATCGTGATTGGCCTTAACAGAGACGAGATCGAGCGCCTTGGTATAGCACAAGATGTCCTCAAAGTGAGCCGACGCGACCTGGCAGTAGCATTGGCGACCCGTCAATTGGGCGCCACGACAGTCGCGGGAACAATGCTCTGTGCCAGCATGGCTGGTATTAGCTTCTTTGCAACAGGTGGTATCGGTGGAGTCCATAGGGGCGCGGAGACTAGTATGGACATTTCCGCAGATCTGACAGAGCTGAGTCGTACACCAGTACTCGTTGTCTGTGCAGGAGCAAAGTCAATCCTGGACCTCGACCTCACTCTGGAATACCTGGAGACCCAGGGAGTACCCGTCATTGGTTGGCAAACCAATGAGTTTCCCGCCTTCTACGTGCGTTCCAGTGGATGGCATTTGACCCACCGAGCCGATGACGTTTCTACCATCGCGGCCATCGCTCGTACCCAATGGGAATGTAACCTCCAAGGTCTCGTCGTTGGTTGTCCCATTCCAGAAGAGTATGCAATGGAACCAGATTCACTTGAAGCAGCAACCGAGGAAGCACTCCGCCTGGCAAAGGCAGAAGGCATTCGTGGGTCAGCTACTACACCATTTCTGCTCGCGCACGTCGCAAAGGTGACCGCTGGCGAAAGCATCGAGGCAAATAAAGCGCTGCTCGTCAACAATGCCCGCTGGGCAGCACGCTTTGCACATGCATATTACAGCGATCAAAAAGGTTGATTTCCTGATGCATTACGACTACAATACAAACAAATACAAACTACTCCAGGACAAGAACCAACCTGACTTATTTATTTTCGTATGGGGCCACCGCATACCGCAAACATAGCCCCGGCAAAGGAGCGTTGTATCGTGACTGCAAGATACAGTAAGGTTATTGGAAATATCATCCTCACCATACTGTGGGTCTGCGTTTTCCTATTTATCAGACCCACACTTGTTATCGATTTCGGTGCTGGCATTATCGTAAACTTCAAGCTCACTCTGATCGTACTGGGACTCCTGATTTTAGTTTTCTACAATATCTTATACCCTGCAAGCACTGAAATAACTAAGCTAGGCATGACCTGCGCGGTCACTATCATATGGTTGTTTGTGCTCATCTTCTACCACTTTCAACCACTCCAGGGTACAGAAGCTCAATATGCAGCAGGAAAGCTATATGATGGTGCAGTTGGCTTCTTTACTCTCGTTGGGGGTTTAGCCGTCTGCGTATTATGGATACGTTTCTTCTCTGATGAAATCTCATTAGACGAATAACAAATTCGAGGGCCGATGAATCGGCGGTGGGCGCGATAAATCGGCCCCTACAGGTGACCGGATCATGTTATGAAAAATCATGATTGCGCCCTTGCATACCCTGCTTCTTAATGCCGGAAATGTCGCTGCCCCGTAAAGATCATCGCTACTGCATGATGGTTGGCCATCCGAATTGATTCCTCATCGCGTATCGAACCACCTGGTTGAATGATCGCAGTAATGCCAGCCCTGGCCGCGGCTTCCACCCCATCTGCGAAAGGAAAGAAAGCATCAGAAGCCAGCACTGCTCCTCGTGCTCTGTTCTCTGCTTTCTCTAAGGCAAGTTGTACACTGGCCACGCGGTTCATCTGTCCTGCTCCAACGCCTACGACCGCCAGCTTGTGCGCCAGCACAATCGCATTGGATTTCACATGACGCACAGCCTTCCAGGCAAACATCAGGTCTGTCACCTCTTCTAAGGTCGGCTCTCGTTCAGTCACAACACGATACGAAATCTCTTGCTCATCCATTGCATCAGGTGTCTGTAACAATAGGCCACCGCTTATACTGCGTACATCGAACTGACTGCTGAGCGTTGCTTGCTTCTTTGTGCCATTCAAATTATGTTTATCAAGCGCACAATGTGTAGCGAGCAAGCGCAGGTTCTTTTTCATACGCAGGATATCAAGAGCTTCGGGAGTAAATACTGGTGCAATGATCGCCTCGTAGAACAACTGGCTAATCTCTCGAGCGGTTGCTGCGTCAAGAGCACGGTTGCTGCCAATGATTCCACCATATGCTGAAATGGGATCGCCAGCGTGAGCCTTTTTGTATGCATCAAGTAATGTGTCATCACAGGCCAGGCCACATGGATTGGTATGCTTGATAATAGCCACTGCTGGAGCAGTGAAACTGCTCACCGCAGCAAGCGCGGCATTGAGATCAAGCAGGTTGTTAAACGAGAGTTCTTTACCATGTAACACTTCCGCGTCGGATACCGTTGGATGCGTAGCAGTAGCAGGAACTCCACCCCAACGATATAATGCAGCGTGTTGATGCGGATTCTCGCCATATCTCAAAGGTTGAATACGCTCAAGCGCAAGCGTCAGATTTTCAGGAAAATATTCTGGCTCAGCAGTCTGCAGGCGCAGATATTCAGCAATAGCGGTGTCATAACTAGCTGTATGCTGAAATGCAATCGCAGCAAGGTGGCGGCGAGTGTTGAAACTGACCTCACCCTGCTCTCTCCACTCTTGCATCACAGGCGCGTAATCTTGCGGCTGTACCAGTACGATTACATCTTGAAAATTTTTGGCAGCGGCGCGAATTAAAGCAACGCCACCGATGTCGATCTGTTCCAGAGCTTCGCTCAAAGTTGTATTCAAACGAGCGATTGTATCGATAAAGGAATAGAGATTCACGACCACGATATCTATAGGGACGATACCATGATTCTGCAAATCTTGCGTATGGGCGGTACTATCACGACGAGCAAGGATGCCTCCAAAAATAGCGGGATGTAAGGTCTTAACTCTCCCATCGAGTATTTCTGGAAATCTGGTGAGCGCACTGACAGGCTCTGCCTCAATACCCTCTACTTTAAGAGCGCTGGCTGTACCACTAGTTGAGAAAATCGTGACGTCACGGGCCTGTAATTCACGCGCTAATTCTGTAAGGCCATCACGCTTAGCAGTACTGATGATTGCTCGCATGCGATTATCCTTTCAGTTCAGTTTTCAGGCAATTGTTTCTAATTTTTCGTGATTTGTATTGATCTCTGCTCGAGTTACAATTCTCCTGCTCACAACAGTCGACAGCACAATTGAGGTCGTAAGCAGGCCATACTCAGATAGCCTGTCGATAAGTGCTTCCAGATGCTCAACAGAAGAGGCCATGACCTTCATGATTAAGGAGTCACTACCTGTTACACGGTGACATTCGAGCACCTCTGGAATTTTTTGAGTCGAAGCGGTTAAACGCGTGCATCTCTCCCCAGGGGAATTACTGACACGAATAATAGCGGTTATGGGATATCCAATCTTAGCCGTATTCACCTCCGCTCGATAGCCAGTAATAATGCCTGCATCCTCCATTCTCCGCACTCGCTCCGCGACAGCGGGTGAAGAGAGTCCAACTCGTTGCCCAAGCTCACTAAAAGAGAGCCTGGCATTCTCCTGTAGTGCCTCCAGGATGTGCCATCCTGTCTCATCGAGTAGTCTTTCGTTTTCTAAAGCCATTTCTGATTTTACCTTTGCATTTTAACCTGTATCGCCATTATCCCTTAACTTTCTCATTCATTATAACACAATTTACTTGTATAATTACAACATGAAAGGTGATAGTCAAATAGCGTCATACAGTTGAACAAATCAAAAAAGCCAATAAAGAAATAGGAGGCTTATCATGGAAATAGTACTCGTAATACTACTCACGTTTATCGTACTTGACCTTGCGGCCTGGCGTTGGGGTGTTGATAGCACCGAAAACTTTAACAGCCCCGAATGGAATAGACGAAAAAATTGGGGAGCAATCTAAACGATTGTTTGAAAAAATACATAGAGGGGCGCAAGGAATTGCGTCCCTCTATGTATTACCTGATTCATTGAATAATCTACAGGCATTAACGCCCGCCACGGCCCTGCTCGTAACGGTGCGCAATCGCATCCCAGTTGACTACATTCCACCAGGCGTTCAGATACTCGGGACGGCGGTTCTGGTACTTAAGGTAGTAGGCATGCTCCCAGACATCGTTACCCATCACCGGATACATACCACTCATGAGCGGGCTGTCCTGATTAGCTGTCGAGATGACTTGCAATTTTCCATTCGTGTCAAGCACAAGCCATGCCCAACCTGAGCCGAAACGCTTGGTGCCAGCATCATTAAAAGCCGTTTTGAAAGCGTCGAAAGAACCAAATGCCTGCTGGATAGCGCTGGCAAGGTTGCCAGTAGGTTCGCCACCACCGTTGGGCGTCATGATATTCCAGAACATGCTATGGTTAGAGTGACCACCTGCGTTATTTTGCACAGCCGTGCGAATGCTTTCCGGTACCTGTTTAATGTTGCGCAGCAGATCATCAACGGACATAGCAGCAAGCTGATCATGCCCTTGCAGCGCGTTATTCACGTTGGTAACGTAGGTTTGATGGTGCTTGTCATGATGGAGCTGCATTGTCTGTGTGTCGATGTAGGGCTCTAGCGCACTGTAATCATACGGAAGTGGTGGAAGTTCGTATGCCATAGTTTACATCCTCCTTATTGGAAATTATATTGGGTTATCACTAGTATCATCTCAAACCCTTGTCTCACCTCTTTTTAAACTCGCAGTATTTGAGTCACACAGGATAAGAAGAGACGACACGTAAACGTTCTCCGTATCTAGTTGTATTAGATAGGCGAGCAAATGTCAAGCTCAAGAGGACTGGCAGCCACTCATTAATCAGGGGTGCATAGAATGCTATCCCTTCTAGGGTAGAGAAGTGTCCCTCTTTGGTGTCAACGAAGCGGGATTGTTAAGGGCAGCAGCCCTCAACCTGGGGTTTGGGGCTGTACTCCAACTCTCTCCACTCTTCAAAGCGGGCCGCAGGCCTGCCAGAATGATGAAGAGTGGATCTCAGCAAGAGTCGAGTTGTTATCAGAGAATATTTCATGGTACATTACATAGGATGAACGAGATACACAAGAATGAGGTGAAGCATGTCTCAGCTTGAAACTGTAATACTGGCTAATGGATGCTTCTGGTGTACAGAAGCAATCTTCAACAGGCTTATAGGTGTAACATCAGTTATCCCAGGATACGCGGCATCCCAGGTAGCAAACCCCTCGTACAAAGAGGTATGCACAGGCCGAACCGGAGCAGCGGAAGCTACTCAGATAACATATGACCCATCTATTATTTCCTATGATACATTGCTAGAAATATTCTGGCATACCCATGACCCCACAACATTAAATCGCCAGGGAAATGACATCGGCACACAATATCGATCAGCAATTTTCTATCAAAACGATGCACAAAAACAGGGTGCCCTGGCATCAAAAGAAGCGTTAGAAAAATCAGGCGCATATAAAAAGCCGATCGTTACTGAAATTACCCCTTTCACTAACTTTTATCCGGCAGAGAACTATCACAAAGATTATTATGAAAACAACCGCTCTCAGGGATATTGTATGTTTGTGATAGACCCAAAGGTAAAGAAGTTGCTGAAAGAATATAGCGATGTCGTAAAAGACGAATACGCCAGATAATTTCATCCATGAAACTTCAAGACCCACGACCCGGCAAATGGCAACTTTTTCGTATCTGGGCAAGCATCGGGCTACAATCCTTTGGTGGCGGTGCATCGACGACATTCTTGATACAGCGCGCGTTTATTGAGAAGCATACATGGCTATCAATGGAAGAATTTACTCACTTGTGGAACTTATGCATTCTCACGCCCGGCATCAATCTCGTCGCGCTAACCGTCCTCATTGGAAAGAAACTGGGTGGAACCTGGGGTATCGCTATCTCACTTGCCGGTATGCTCTTGCCAAGCGCAGCAATTACCTGTCTATTAGCAGCTATCTTTATTCAAATAGAGAATGTAGCAGCAGTCCAGGCAGTTTTTCGTGGCGTGATACCAGCGACAGGTGGTATCCTGTTAGTTGTCGGACTGAATTTTGCGCTGCCCCTGATTCGAAAAGGCTATAAAGAAGGCATTTTCTTTTTGCTTGTGAGTGGTGTTCTTACCATTGCATGTGCGCTTGCCGTCATATTCTTGAAGCTATCAGTAATCATTGTAATTCTTGGAGCGGCTACCCTCGGCACACTCTTCTTTTCATCAAGATCAGCCCCTCCTCTTTATGAAGAAGAGCAAGGGGAGCCAGAATGATCAATGCATTTATCTACTTTCTCCTATTTTTGAAAGCCTCGCTCTTCTCAACCGGCGGATTTAGTAATTTGCCCAGTCTACATCAGGATTTGATAGCCAACGGCTGGGCCAAAGAAGTCGATTTCGGACAATCTATTGCCATCGGACAAATAAGCCCCGGTCCAAATGGATTATGGGTAATCAGCCTCGGCTATCTTACCTACGGTTTAATCGGCGCACTCTTAGCATTGATTGCAATCACCCTCCCCGCACTACTTGTGCTGGTTGTCTCAGCAGGATACACACGTATCGAGCATCAAACCTGGGTGCAAGGCGCCATGCGGGGTGTTTCACTCGCCGTTGTCGGCCTCCTACTCTCGGTAGTCTGGACGATCCTACACCAACCTGGAGTAGACTGGAAAGGAACACTCATAGCTGCAGGCGCCTTCGGCTTAGGATTGAGTCGCAAAGTAAACATTCTGATTATTTTAGGTCTGGCAGGACTGGCGGGATATGTATTGTACCGATAACTCATCAGCACCAGATGAATAGTTACTGCCGTTCGTCTAGTGGTACAAATTGCTGCTCAATTGGACCAGTATATTCAGCTTCGGGACGGATCAAGCGATTGTTTGCTACCTGCTCAAGGACATGTGCAGTCCAACCCGCTACACGACTCGCGGCGAAGGTCGGTGTAAACAGGTCTCCCGGTAGGCCAACCGAAGACAGTACCACAGCGGAATAGAACTCAACATTGGTATACAGCCGTCGACCGGGTTTCTGCTCCTCCAACAATGCCAACGCCAGCTCTTCTACTTTATGAGCCAGGGCAAATTGCTGTGGGTCGGCAATTCGGGCCATTTCGCGCAGTTCTTCAGCTCGCGGATCCTCTGTCTTGTAGACGCGGTGACCAAAACCCATCAAACGATCACCACGCGCAAGAGAATCTCGCAGCCAACTCTCAGCCCGATCTTCAGTACCAATTGCATCGAGCATTTCCTGTACTTTTGATGGTGCCCCTCCATGCAAAGGCCCCTTAAGCGCTCCAATAGCGCCAACTACCGTTGAGGCAATATCCGATTCAGTGCTCGCGATGACACGCGCGGTGAAAGTTGAAGCGTTCATCCCGTGATCTGCCAATAAAACAAGGTAAGCGTCCAATGCTCTAACATGTTCTTCCTTTGGCATCTGGCCAGTGAGCAGGTAAAGATAATTGGCAGCATAACCTAACTCGGGATGCGCCTCTAATGGCTCCAGTCCATTCCGTATCCTGTGGAAAGCTGCCAGGATTAGCGGAAAGCGTTCGGTCAGAGCAATGGCCTGGTCGAGAGTGGGTTTGCCTTGAATTGTTGATGCACCAAATGCCGAAACTGCTGTACGCAAAACGTCCATAGGCGCTGCTGTTGGAGGTAAGTAGTTCAGAACCTGCAAAACCCCCGTTGGTAACGTACGCTCTTCCAGCATCTGTATTTTCAGATCTACCAGTTCCATTTTAGTCGGCAGTTTACCATACCAGAGCAGATAAGCTATTTCCTCGAATGAGGTTGTACGAGCAAGGTCATGAATGTTGTAACCACGATATATGAGCCTTCCAGCTGTGCCCTCTACTTTGCTAAGTGCGGTTGTTGCTGCTATTACGCCCTCTAAACCACCACGATTCTGTTTGGCCGTTGAAGTGGTTCCTGATGTCTCGGCTGTCATCTCTTTTGCTCCTTTGCATTGCCGGGTATCCAATCCCTGTAAGCATATGAATGATCCTCCTATCAAAGTATTACCATGGATTTCCACGAATGTCAATGTTTTTTGACTTAGCTTGATATTACTTGATTTATGTTGATTTTATTGCGATAATGGTGTATACCTGTTGACAAAGTGGCGCAGACTTTCTATCATTGAGAGTAGTGAATGAGCATTCCATAGCCCACAAAGAGATTGAAGAAGGATGAATCACGTATGATAGAGCTAGACGGTGAAAAATACCTTGATGGAGACGAAGCAAGCAATTTGTTGGGAGTAAAAATGTCCACCCTCTATACCTACGTGAGCAGAGGAATCCTCAGAAGCTACAAACAGGGCATCAAACGCCAGCGTCTATACAAGCAGGCCGAACTCGAATCTCTATTACGCTTGCGTCCAAGTGATACGCCTTCTCCTATTTCCATCACCAAACAATCAACGGAGGAATCCTCCGAGTCAACCAAAGGCCATACTGAAATCCCACTTGCCGAGGATTGGGTGCCTTATATGTAATGCTTCCTTACATTCAAACTATCTGCTGTAAACTGAAGTTTATGTCATAGACCGCAGAGCCTCTGCTAAACGTTGCACTCCTTGACGAATCTCATCTTCACTAAATGCCGCATAGCCCAGAAGCAAACCCTGTGCATCCTGGGAATTCCCTGGCTCGATCCTGAATGTCGATAAAGGGGGCGCCTCAATCCCAAATGCTGCTGCAACTTCCGAAGGTCTTTGATCGTCCATGCCCTGCGGTAACCGGCCAATCAGGTACATGCCTGCCTCATTTGAACTCACATCAAGCAATCCTTTGAGCTCGTGCTCAACTGCTGACACCAGAGCAGACTGGCGTTCAGCATACAACTCTCGCATGCGTCGAATATGACGCCCGAAGTGTCCCTCGTCAAGAAAGTCTGTCAAAATCACCTGCCCTAACGTTGGAGGATGCAAATCGATCATTGTCCGCGCTGACACGAACCCATTGACAAGATCAGGCGGAACGACCATGTAACCTACACGCAATGCCGGAAACAGCACTTTGCTAAATGTGCCGATATAAATGACACGTCCCGAGGTATCCAAACCCTGCAAGGCTGCGAGTGGTCGGCCCTTGTAACGAAATTCACTATCATAGTCGTCCTCTAGTATCCATGCTTTAGCACGCCGTGCCCATTCCAGCAATGCTAAGCAGCGCGCCAAACTCATCGTCACACCCAGTGGATACTGGTGCGAGGGAGTGACGTAAGCCATACGGGCAGTGGCGTTGCGCACCATCTCCGAGGTGATACGCAAGCCTTCTTTGTCTACGGGGACGGGAATAAGATGTGCGCCAGCACCCAGCAACGCTCCCTTTGCACCAGGGTAACACGGGTCCTCGATCAACACATCATCACCTGGATCCAGCAACACTCGTACAGCCAGATCGAGTGCTTGTTGCGAACCAGTAACGATTATCACCTGCTCTGGATTGCACTTCACAGCGCGAACAGATTCAAGATAGGCAGCTATCGACTGGCGTAGTGGCTTATACCCGGCTGGATCACCATAATTTAGAAGATCATACGATCTTTGGCGCGCGTGTGTTGAGCGATAATTAAAAGGAGCAGGCGAATTGACTCACCAAAGATATTACTTTTGACAGGGTAGTTGCCTCATGGATAATGTAACCCAACGTCTGTTTGTTCCTACAGCGGAGGGTCAAGAAATGAGGTCACATTTG